>Ga0315289_10004395_pt1 | contig 21033 bp, 35 predicted proteins | sample YL17G11_40_MG_FD_203452 | JGI IMG/M metagenome (GOLD analysis project Ga0315289, IMG submission 203452) | Sediment microbial communities from Yellowstone Lake, YNP, Wyoming, USA - YL17G11_40 | ecosystem: Environmental > Aquatic > Freshwater > Lake > Sediment | place: USA: Wyoming | collected... | reverse complement strand
TTTGACGGATGTAATCTACAATCCTCGATATTTCAATCTTAGTCATCGTCAGGCATTGCAAGCAATGGTCAGTTACGTGGAAAATAATTTATGTCCGAGCCTGGATTCCGGTTCTCTCACTGGCCATCCGGGATTCGTCTTTGGGGAAGACCATGAGTGACCACGCATATCGGCATATTGTAGGATTGGAACTACCCACGATTCCTCCCGTGATAGCCCTGGAGATCGGGGCAGATCGCGGAGACGGGAGCACGGAGTTCCTGGCTCGGTATTTTCAGACCCGGGGTATTCCATTCGTTACCGTGGATTTCGAGGCGGGGGCCTGCCAGCGAGCGTCCAAGATTCCCGGGATTACAGTTATCCAGATGAAGGGCGAGGATTACCTGAAAAGTTCTTTGGGTTTTGTTGAAATCTGCTTCGCCTACCTTGATAATTTCGACTATATTTGGCCATCCATAGAACATCAGGGATTTGTCCATGATCAGATCAGGCTCTACGCTGAACATGGGATCGAGATGAATAACGAGAACTCCCGCTTGGCACACTTAGCACAGGCCAAGTTGATTGAGTGCCGGATGCCCCCGCAAGGTGTAATTATTTTCGATGATACATGGTGGAATTTGCGTTTACGCAAGTTCGACGGAAAAGGCGGATACGGGGTGCCGTGGTTATTGGGTCTGGATTTTCGGATCATCCACCAAACCCCCGATGATGGCCGACCAGAGAATGATCGGTTTATCGTGCTCCAGAAAATATGATGCACTACGATTTTCTGATTGTCGGAGCCGGGCTGGCTGGGGCAGTGATAGCCGAGCGGCTGACTGCACGAGGGGCGGGTGTCTGTGTCATCGACAAGCGGTTCCATATTGGCGGCAATTGCTACGATTACCGGAGATGTGGCATCCTCGTCCATGCTTATGGAGCGCATATTTTTCACACTTCGGACGACGAGGTGTGGCAATATGTCTCACGATTCGCCACCTGGAGAACATACCGCCATCGGGTGACCGCGATGATCGGTGGTCAGTATTATCCGATTCCGATCAACCGTCAGACGCTGAGCCTCAGCCTGAACCGGGATTTTACCGAGGTCGAGGCACAATCCTACCTCGATTCCCACCAACAATCCACGTTGCCCACCAATGCTGAGGAAGCCGCAATCGCCCGAGTGGGGAAGGTTCTGTATGATCGGTATTACCGGGGATACACGGAGAAGCAGTGGGGTATGTCGGCGATCCAACTACTGCCGACCGTGACTCAGCGGTTGCCTGTGCGGGCCAATGATGATGACCACTACTTTGAGGATACGCATGAGGGAATACCCACGGAAGGTTATACAGAGATGGTCAGGCGAATGCTGAATCATGCAGATCGTTACCTTGGTTGCGATTACGCTCGGGCAGTTACTCGGATTCCCCACAAATATGTGGTCTACACGGGGAGTCCCGATGAATTCTATGATTATCAGTTTGGTCAGTTGCCTTACCGTAGTCTGAAGTTCTGCTGGCATCTACTGGACATTCGCCAAGCGTTTCCTTCGCCAGTCGTGAATTTTCCAGACCCGCAAGTCCCCTTCATCCGGGCAGTCGAGCATTGGCAACTGACGGGAGAACCATCGAGCCAAACCCTAGTTTCATTTGAGACCCCGACTTCACAGGGACTCCCGATGTATCCGATGCCTACCCATGAGGCCCAGGCGATGTATGAGCAATATCGTGTTCTGATCGCAAAAGAATCCCGACTTTGGTTTGCCGGTCGCCTCGGTGAATACCGATATGCTAACATGGACCAAGTGGTCAGGAGATCGCTCGATGTGGCCAGAGCTATTGAAAATCAGATCGGCTGATCTGTCGAGGCTACGAGATGTAGCGTATTTGGAATCCCTGTTGCCAGAGTTAGGGCTGAATAACGAGGCTCTGTCTGAATTTCCATCCCATCTGTATCCTTACTGCGGAAGGGGATTATTCAGTTGGCAATATCCTCACCAGTTCAGTCGGTATCTGGTTGCGTTTAGTGCACTTCCGATCACTTCATATTTGGAGATCGGGGTTCACAAGGGCGGGACTTTCATCATCACCACGGAATATCTGCGGAGATTCAATCCCGGCTTTTTACGTGCAACCGGGGTTGATCTAAGGATTTTAGAGCCGTTGTCATCATATATTTTGCTGGATAAGCAGTGCTCGTTTTTCCAGGTATCCAGCCAGAGTGCGGAGTTCGATCTGATTCTCAGGCCCGGATTTGACCTAGTGCTGATTGACGGGGATCATCGCCGGGAAGCCGTAAAAAGTGATTTTATGAAGGTTCGTCCCTTTGCGCGGCATATTGCCCTACATGATATTGCGTCAGATTCCGTGCCGAGTGTCCGAGATGTCTGGAATGAGATTAAGCGTGATTACGCTACGGAATTTTCTTTTACGGAGTTTGTGGAACAGTATCCAGAAGTGCAGAGTAGGACCGGCCATACCTATCTGGGAATCGGACTGGCAGTGGCCAAGGAGACGAGATGAACGTCTATCTCACAGTTCTGTATGACCTGAACGCGAACTACCCGTATTACCAGGAGATGCACCGACTGTCTACCCAATCAGTTCAGACCCATGTTGCGGACATCGGGAAATCTTTGACCCTGACTAATGTGGGAAAGACCCGCAATCCGTTTCAGATGCTCCGCGAGGTCTTTATCCAGACCTACGAGGCATGGAATCACGGGCAGAATAATGTGCTATTTATTGAGATTGATGCACTGGCCATCAAACCCGTCCGAATCTTCGGGGAGTTTACGCAATTCATGATGTTCTCACCGACCTCGCCAGCCCGAAATTTTGGGTTCGATCCGTATCTAAATTCCGGTGTTCGGTATTTTCCTGCGATGATGACCGAAGCGGTGTGGAAGATCGGTTTGGATGGGTTGAAAGATTACAATGAAACTTACTGGGGGTATGACCAAGTGTTGTATAATCGGATGTTCTATGCCCAGGGCATTCCCCCGGTTATCCGATCAGAACTGAACTGGTGTGTGCCATCGGATTGTCCCAAGAGTTGTCTGCGAAAAAATGCGAAAATCCTGCACTTCTGCTCGACTAGGGGTGCCCAATCTGTTGTGTTTCAAATGAAACGAGAATTGGGGGTTGAATTATGAAAATCGGATTTATGGGAATGGGAAAGCTCGGATTGCCCTGTGCTTTGGCTATCGAATCACAGGGACACGAAGTTCTGGGATATGACATCAATCCGCGTATTGCAGACATTCTGAAAACCAAAAAATTACCCTATCGGGAGGCTGGAGCACAGGAACTACTAGACCAGAGCCAGATTCAAATGGTGGAACTTCCGCAACTGGCCAGGGAATCGGGAATCATATTCATGGCCATCGAGACTCCCCACGGATACATGTTCGAGGGCATTACCCGGATACCTAGCAATCGCAAGGACTTCAATTATAGTTTCTTACGACAGGGCTTGCGAATGCTTGACCACGCCTTGTCATCCGTGGCAGAATCGCGGATTATCGTTGTGATTTCCACGGTGTTGCCTGGCACGATTGATCAGATCATTCGTCCTAATCTAAGTCATCACATTCGTCTCTGTTATAATCCATTTTTCATTGCGATGGGAACCTGTATCCATGATTTCTTGAATCCAGAATTCGTTCTACTCGGTGGCGAGGATCAGGAGATTCTCTCGCAGGTCGAAGCATTCTACCAGACCTTGCATCAACGGCCTGTAGTAAAGATGAGTATCGCCAGCGCGGAGCTAACCAAGGTCGCATATAATACATTCATCGGAATGAAGATCGTGTTCGCCAATACTCTGATGGAAATATGCCACAAATTGCCAGGGCCAGATGTTGATGAGGTGACTTCAGCCCTCGCATTGGCGACTGACCGCCTAATCAGTTCTCGGTATCTGACGGCAGGAATGGGTGATGGAGGCGGTTGCCATCCTCGGGATAGCATTGCCCTATCAGGCTTGGCCCAGAGGCTAAAACTCAGTCATAATCTGTTTGGGGACATCATGAAGGCTCGGGAAGATCAAACAGAATTTCTGGCTGACGTAATCTGCCAATGGGCAGGTCGCTACAATCAGGAAGTGACGATTCTCGGTGAGGCGTTCAAGGCAGAAACGAACTTGACTGTCGGATCGCCTTCAATACTGTTGAAAAACATTCTGGATGAACGAGAACTTGCGGTCATTAGCTACGATCCGTGGGTTCGGTCCGAAATGGTGTTTGAGTCCCGTTTTACCGATCCTGGCCTATTTTTCATCGGGACATGCCATGAGGAATTTAAGTCTTATCGGTTTCCACCCTTATCGACTGTGATTGATCCATTTCGTTATATTTCTCCACAGCAGGATGTGCAGATCATCAGTATTGGGAGAGCAAGAAAATGATTGGTTCGCTCGATGCCTGGGAGTTGGGCTTCCTCAAGTAGCGCACTAACCGCTTGATAATTAAAGCCTTTTAGGTTTTTTCGCTAAAAATGCAGATTTTGCTTGACAAAAGTGGTATTGAGTGATATTATGTAGCACAATGAAGCCAGAAAGATTTTTGACTATTGACGAGTTTGCAAGGATAGTGAAACTCCACCCGGAAACGATTCGTCGGTTAGCCCGCCGAGGACAGTTGCCAGAAGCGCGAAAGATCGGACATTCTTGGAGAATCAACCCTGATGCAATCAGCAGATGGGGGCAGAAACAATGAAATACTTTTTATCCAGGAACTTCAACTCCGGCGAAAGATGTTAAGCAAGAAGCAGGGTGATGACTGATTTGGGTGAGAAAATTATGGGCGTTCTCCAACACCATCGGGGGAAAGCCACTGCGATTGACGCTCATCAACTGAGTGCGTTAACCGGCATCCGCGAGCGCAAACTGCGGGCCGAGATTCATCGGCTGACCGTCGAGGACGAGCTGGCCATTGCCACCTCGATGAACCAGGGATACTTCATCATCGTAACCCCAGAGGAAGCCGAGGAATGCACACGCCGACTTTGGAAACACGCGATCTCCGAACTGGTGCGAGTGGCCAAACTGAGGAAGCTCAGCCAAGTCCAGTTTCACGATTTGCTGGATGCGGAGATTGGGCGGCTCGGATTGTTCGATCACGGCCAGGGAAAATAATGCACTTTGCCTCGAAAATTGCGTTCTGCCGTGAGGTCCATATCAGTCGGTGGAAACTCGGACGGTTGCAAGAGCATGGGCTGAAAATTCGACTTCAATATGAGAATGACCATATCCATTGGGATGTGGAGGTTTCCGACGATTGGCAGGATATTCTGGCTCGGTATCAGGCATTCATCTGCATCCGACGACATCTGATCTGCGGATGCACCTTTAGAGAAAAATGGATTGAACTCGGGAGAGTCAATGAGATGGTCAGGGTTCGACACGAAGGATGCGGTCGATGTCGGGTAGTCCGGGTCGAAGATTGGGATGCAATAGCGAAAGGCCAAAACGGAATCTATCTCAACGAGGTGGGACGCGATGACCTGGAGCAGGCGAATGCTTAAACACGCCAGTTCTTGTGGCAAGTGTCACCGAGGCCACATCCTGGTCGGGAACTCATGGATTGTCTGTCAGTGCTTGCAGAACCAGATACTGCAGTCAACCTTGGTAGCCTCGGGCATGGCCCCAAAGACTTCATATCAGGACATTCGGGCTTTCCCTCTGAAACTCCGACAACAGGTGATGTTGGAAGTGGACCCGCCGAAACTTTCAGGGCGGATGATATTCATGTGTGGACAACAGATGATCGTCCTGGCCTATGCAATTCTCGGGTGGTTCATCCAAGTCGGACATTCGGGTCGAATCGCCCAAATGGAAGACTTGGGCGATCTGTGGGTGGCCAAGCGACGGGAGGAATTTCGGACTTACCGGGAAGCCCCGGTGCTGGTCCTGGAATTCGGGCGGGAGGTCGTATCGTCGGTTCACAGGAGCGTCATTCTGCACCTTCTGGAGTTCCGGTCCAGGTCGGGATTTTTCACTGTCGTGGTGTGGGAGCGTGCCCTGGATGATCTGCCCCGGAAATATGATGAGAACCTGTTGGCTCTGATTAAGGATGGGAAAAGATGTCGGATAATCTGATCTTCCGCCCGATGCTCCCGTCCGACGCCCAAGGACTGGCCTACCTTTATGCCCTGCCCGAGATTCAAAAGGTGCACCGGCTGACCGCGCCAATCCCCGAGTTCCTGTTCCTGCTCGCTACCCAGGAATCGGATCGCCGGGAATTCGTGGCCACGACCGGGGCCGTGATGCCTGTTGCCCATTTCGGATTTATCGAAATCTCGTTAGCCCGGAGCCGGGCCTTTTTCTTCATCACCGTCCACCCGGATTATCAGCGACGGGGTATCGGTCGCCAATGCCATGCCCTGACCCTGGCATCCGCACGGGAACTCGGATTGTCCCGGTTGTTTGCGTTCGTGGATTATCGGATCAATCAATCTTGGTATTTCCTACAGGACATGGGATGGGGCCAGTGTGGGGAAATCTGGGATCTGGAATACGAGGGGCAGCGAATGAGTGTCTATTCAATATCGACTGAGGTAAAGCCATGAGAATCTCCGACACCAAACGCAACCGCAAGGGCGACAAACTTTTGATCGTGTGCGAGTGCGGCCACGAGTTTTGGCACTCGGAAAAGAAGTGGTTGGTCAAGTGCGAGGCTTGCCAACAGGCGGTCAAGTTGGCAATTCTCCAAATCCAGGCGGAACATCAGGATAGGAGGTCGAATCGTGAATGAAAAAGAGCAAGCAGAGATGACAGCCCAAGGATGGATCGATGATCGGAGGGAACAGGGTGCGAGAAGCCTACTCGCGGCCCAAACTGCACTCAATGTTTCGATTCAATTATTTCGGGAATCCAGAGATCAAGAATGTGTCGAGGAAGTCCAACGAGTAGCACGAGCATTGGAGAAGGCCCTGAAGTTCGTGGCCGAGGAGCGGGCACTTCGATATATCGAAGGCGGGGGATTAGCTGATGACGGCGATTAAAACCGGCTATTCGGCCCTGGATCAAGCAAAGGGCGGTATCTGTCCTGGAGACTTGTGGCTCATCGCGGGAGCCGCTGGCCAAGGGAAGTCCCTGCTGATGTTGAATCTGGTCTATAATGCGGCGATGCAGGGCAAAAATGTCATGGTCGCAGTCAACGAGATGCTACACGCTCAATATCGGACGCGGCTCTATATCCGGCACTCACGGAATCCGAAGTTCGGTCTGGCTCAGGGAATCCCCTATGAGAAGTTCCGCCAGGAGTCCGGGGCCGAAAAGGATTCGTTGGATAAGATACTGGCTTGGGTCATTAGCGATATGGAAAGCCAAGAATACGGGAAGATCGGGATTATCCAAGCCATAGAACCGAAGGATGTTTTTCAGATCGATATTTCTCCATCCGTAATCCAGGGTCTATTTGTGGATTCGCTCCAACTCTTGGGCAACGGACCCCGAAAGGAACAACAGGGACTGCTTCTGGCCGAGGCCAAACGTTGGGCGATCATCAAAGAAATACCCTTGATTACCACTTGGCAACTCGGGCATCCCCAATTCAAGGCCGCATGTGCAACCGGGGTCTATGATCTATCGAGTCTGGAAATTCCAGAAGCCCAAGCACTCCCGGACATGATTGTCTCGGTGCTACGCCGGGATCAGGAGACGGAACAGTCAGAACTTCGATGCCAGATCGTGAAAAATCGGGACGGCGAGAGCGGACAGGGATTCCCCCTGTTCGAGGACTTTCAAACTTTTTATGTCGGCGACATGGCAGGAGATCGGAAATGACCCGGATCGCGCTCACCCCCCAGGCCATCAGCTACTTCGGCGTGATCGAGGTCCCGAAGGAAGACGTGGCCGAACTACTGGATGCCGAATGGCAACAGGTGAAGCGAATCGTGCCGAAGTTCCAGAAGAAGGGATTTCGCACCTACCAGCGGAGCCGTGGGGAGGCGGAGAAAGAATTTGGCGTGGGCGAACTCTACGCGGCCTTCTGGCGCGAATGGTTCATCCACCAGATGAATGTTCACCAAGGCCGACGGTTGGTTTGTTATGTGGATGAAATTGAACTTTCAGATCGCGGCCCGTTCTATGCCCTGAGTTCGATGATTTATTTTTTCCCCGTGATCCAATTTGCGTCCTCATATCTGGAGAAATTGCAGAAGGATGGAGTGGCGATACTCAAAGATCGAGTTCTGAATGAACGGCGACTTCGGGAAAGATATGACCAATTGCGGATGACTCACTATCAAAAGGTCGAAGCCTCGGACACGGAAACCGTCCAACTGGATGATCTGATCGAGGTCGAAATCCAATCGGAATTGTCTCGAGGCTTCGCGGGCCAACCAGCCCATGTTGTGTGGGAAGTCGATCCAGCGCATTTGCCGAAGGAGCATTTATCGAATCTGATTGGTCGCCAGCGAGGCCAGAGCCTGATTTTGACTCTGCCCATCCAATGGACTCCCCAGGAGAAGATGCGAACCCGGATGTCGATCCGTATTACCAACCATTGGCACAAACAGGACATCTCCGATGCGGCCTTGGTCCAGATGGAAAATCTGGCCTCGGTCGAGGCCCTGCGGGAACGCGAGTGGCGAACGATGGAAGCCCAGTGGGAAAAGCAGAAAAGCATACACTTTATGAACGATCTGGTATCCCATGCGCAAATCGAACCCATACCCAAGATGTTTATCCTGGGCGTGGCGATTCGCCGAGCCTATGCAACTCAGGAGAAAATGGGTCGGGAGTTTCAAAGAAAATACCAGTCCCCGGAACAGATGGCCGAGCAGATATTCCCCCAAGTTATGCGGGAATTCGCTGGACGGTTCCTTTGCTGGGGCTTGTGCGAGACGCTGAAAATCTGTCCGATTGAAGAGGAACTGCATCAAGTATTCGAGGCCGAATCCCGGCAATGGTCGGAAGAACTGGCGACTGAGATTTATCTTCGGCTTTGCGTCGAACGGGTGCTCCAAAAATTCTTGGACATCGAACCCCCGATCAGGTCCGTGCTGGACACTACGGGTCGGATGCCACCGAAACTGCAGATTGCCAAGGAGAAAAAATAATGAGCGCGAAGATAATTCCGATCAAAGCCGAAAGCTACAAAGATAGCGAGAGTTACCGTTACTGGAATGGAGTCCGTCGGCGGTTGCGCGAGTTGCATATCTCTTGGCTACAACTCGGATCGTATCAACTGGATGACCACGCCTTTGCTCTATTACAGAAAATGGCAAGCAAGGCAGGATACCACTTGGGAGACATGGAAGTGGAATACTGGGGCCGAATTATGAGCGACACTTGGCATATCTACTTAGCAAAGAAGAAAATCGCCGCCAAAGATTTGGAATATATTTACCAGCAAGGTGCCGATAAAAGAAAATGGATTCAAAGTGGAGGAAGGAAGAGGAATATCTTTAAGACCCATTTACAAATTCATCGGATTGGGGTTGGCGCAGTAGCGGAGCATCTCAAAAAATTGGGTCACAAAATTGTGCGGATAGAAAGGAAACCAGATGCCCAAATGTGAGTTCTGTGATGCAGAGTATGAAACCGATACGGGTCGCCGCGACTGCATGGATCGCCACGTCCAAAAATGGGTGACCCAAGCCCCGAGTGAATATCTGATGAGCCTGTCCCAGACAGAGATTCAGGCAGTATCTGAGGCCCATGCCCGGGCCAAAGCCGCGATGAAGTCCGGTCCTCCGACCGAAACAATGGTCAAGACCTTTTTGATGTCCCGGCTACCCAAGAACGGGGAGCAGGTGTTCCTTCAGGACTTTCCACTAGCTTTCAAACTAAGAGCAGATGGGCTACTGGGTCTCACGATCTCCTGGTTGGACGAGAAAGTGCGGAGATGCCTTGCTTATCTGAATCTCGAAGTCGCGGTGTTGGAAGTCCAAAACATCGATCTCATGCTGATGAACGAAACTAGCCTAATGCAATGGGTGAACCGTGTCCTAAACATGCACTCGGCAGAAACCGCGCCCACGAAGTCGGACTGGCACTTCGCGGGAGTCACGGTCATCAAGGAGAGCCAAGGAGCCGTGGTCTGCATCCTGACTCGACTAGTTCCAACCTTCTACAAACTGGATGCGGCCAAGACCGAGATTTTGGTAGACGCATGATCTGCCGCCGATGCACCCATCCGATGGCTCAGACTCCTGACGGCTGGCACTGTCCGTCCTGCGGATGGGAGTTTCACCGAGTAGAATATCCAGAACCGCCGCCGCCGACGGAATCAAATGAGAAGGATGATGATGACTGAGCATAAGCGCATGAGTGTCCGGGAGTTTCGCGAACTCGGCCTGCTCCAAGAAGTCAACCGATGCTTTCTGCGCCCGATGGGATTGGCCTTGGAAGTTATCGAAGCCGCGCACATCGACATCCCGGACAAAAGCCGATGAGCGATACATTGTGGAAAGCCAATGGTCCTAAAGCCGCTTGATAGTCCAAATCCATTCCGAGGCGTCCTGACCCGGAAGCCCACGCGGATTGCCTGTCCATCATGCGGATTGTTCCGACTCTTGGTAGTGATCACGGACCCGCTATCCGGGGTGCTGAGTTGCCACGTCTGCATCGGCTGCGGATATTTCTCGATGACCCGGATGCTGGACTCCAACTTGGTGAGCGAGGAGGGCATGGCCTTTCTGGTCGAGTGCTCCCAGTGCCATCGGTGCCAGACCTGGATCAGGTATCCGCTCAAGGTTTTCCGGGAACACCCGGACGCACGGTGCGTTTTGATGTGGACATGCGACTCTTGCGGTGCTAAGATGAGAGTGTCGGAAACCTTGGTGAATCCAGCCCAAGCCCAAAACTGGGCGGCCCATTTCGTGCCCGAGACGAAGATCATCAAAAAGTAAAGGAGTCTCTCCAATGTCTGCCCCTGATCGGCCCAAGAAAGAACTCACGGATGTCCTGTGGCTAGCCTCGGCCCGGGTCTATTTCCAGACCTTCATGGGAATGCTCCGCCGCACCCGTAAGGCTTTTCAGGCCGGGACCTTCAACGTAGTCGAACTCAGACCTCCGACGTTGATCCATTATGCGTTTGACGGCCAGACAGTTCGCTCGGGGGAGTTTCAAGTGACCCCGGAATATGCGGAACTCCAACGGCAGATCAGTCGCCTAACACAGCCACTGGGCGAGTTCCTGCGTCTGTTCTACGCGGCAGTGTTGGCAAATCCGAAGTTGAGTCCTGGCGATTGGCGGGTCAGGCTCGAATCGCATACGCAAGACCTTCGGGCAGAATTGACCAAACGGGTCATCGCCTTAAAGGATGAAATGGACCAGATCAATCTGATGCTGGAAAATCTAAGCAAGGAAACCCCGGACTCCGATCAGTTGATCTCGGTGCTGGCGGACCTCAAGGGATTTGAGACCCCAACGGTCTTGGGTGATCCCGTAGCGATTCTCCGCGAGTGCCTGACGCGATGGGAACCTCAGATGGTGAAGTTCCTGGCCGAGGCCCTGCCAGCCGAGGAGGCGAAGTAATGCCCTTCGCCGTGACCCGACCCCTGGCTGGCCCCGCCGCCCAATCCGTGCTCGAACATGCGAAGGCCATGCCCATGAGCCTCAAAGAGTGGGAGGACTTCATTATCTCGGCTCTGCGCACGGCTGACCGCGTGATTGAGGATCAACAGACGCGGGGCGAACTCCAGTTATATCGGAAAATCCGGTATGACTACTGGCCCCTGCGATTTGAGTTGGCATGGGAGGCCGTGGGTGGTAAGTTGTTATTACTGACCTTCGCCGTGACGGACATTCGGACAAACCAGCAGGTGCCAGTCAGGGATACTGCGAGTCTCAGGGGACTTTATATGATGGCGGACCAGGAGAGGAGCCGCAGACCATGAGGCCAAAAATTGCAATCATATTATCAATCCAATTAGGAAGACTATATTTAAGGGCGGGGATTCATCCGTTGCTCTGGCTGATTCGGAGATTTTGCACCACCTACCATTTCGGTCCTTTCATATTTGAAAGGGACAAAGGAAAGGATGAATCATGGCCGGAGCGAGGCGGAAGCCGAACCCATGGGAAAAGTTTCGAGAGGATTACCAAATTCCGGGAATTACCAAGAACGAACAATAATTCAAACTTGGCCGGGGATAGGCTGATCCCCGAAGAGGCGGAAATCCTGGCCGCCCTGTCCCGGCCAGACCAATCCCAGGATCACCGCGAAACGCGACAGGAGGCGGTCATGCCTGCCCAAGAAAAATCTTCATCGGATTGTAAGCGAGAGGTAAAAATCCTGTTAGAGGACATCCCGATTAAGCCTGCTGAGATTGAGGCAAGATTCAAAGATAAATTCTTCCTGACTGAGCTATTCTTGGCATGGAATGAAGAAGCTAAGGAATTGATCCGGCGGGCCGAAAATCCAGAACCAGGAATTAAGAAAAGCCAACGGCTTTCACCGAGTCCTATTTTTCAGAGAATCACCCAAATTTTTCAGTTCTGGGCGGATCATCTGGGACTGGGCGGAACAGGGGCGGTTTCCAACTTTCTCAAGCGGCTTACGGAATTTCGCCTAGCGGGCAGTAGTGCTAACTTCGTGAGTAGCTTTAGAGACGCGCCCACAGTCGAGGAACTGAAAAACGCGGCACAGGAAGCTAAGGATTTCTTGGAACGTTTAATGGATCACACCATGAGGCTGAATGCAGCTCAGCCGCAAGGCAAAGTCCTGGCCGCTTCCAAGCCGGAGAGCGAGGGCGGAGTTGGGGACGCGAGATGTGGAAAAATGATATCCGGTTCCAAGCGTGGTATCATTATGGTATGAGGTCGGAAGGCCGATCAAGCAAGGCAAGCGATGAAACTTTGGTTCGGTAAATTCAAAGGTCAGGAACTCGATGACGTGGCCACCGACTACCTCCAGATGATGGTGCGTCGTTACGCCGACGGCGATGAGTTCTGGGGCGATCTTTCAGATGATCTGATCCACGAAGCGGAGGAAGAATTGAGATCACGGGGAGAGCGGGTGCCCTATGCCGACTGATGGTGTCCAGCGATTGATTGACCAGGGAGCTACGGCGATTCGAGTTCGCTACATCAAACGTGGCGTCGAGGTCTGGATCGACTTCCATCTGGACGATGAGGCGTATGTGGAGATTGACCGGCACCAGCCCCGATGGGCCACGAGGGACAGGAAAGTCCAGCGACTCACGTGGGAGCAATTTTTGACTGAGGGCGAGGCTCTGATTTCCGACCTGCTCGCCGACGGTCTGCATTGCACGGGCATCACGGAACTACCGCGATGACATTCCACAAAACTTTCGGAATCCCGACGTTGACACTCTCCATCACTGAGAGTGAGGAGATTCATGGTTAGCATCCTCCATGCCAGAGCCACTTCGGGGGTATCAATGCACCCTTCCATCGCATCCCTGTCTGCGATGAATCGAACAAGGCTGAATGAGACGGGGGCGGAAGCGAAGGAACCCCTGACTCGGCCTGTTCAACGGGTTAGCAGAAGTTCCGGGGAAGCAATCTGGAAACCCTTATTTTTCCTTGCAGCATGGTTTAGACCCATTTGTTCAAGGACACCGACTATTGTAACTTGGTTATCGGGAATTGTCAAGAACTATTTTCGATTCATCCCCACGGCTCAAGCCAGGGGCTTTCTCGAAGGATTTTTGTAAAAAGATGATCATTGATTTTACCATCGCCTCAGTCAGGTTCCATCGATGCAAATCCTATCGGGATTATATCCGAACGCTCAAGTGCTGTGCATGTGGCAAGACCGGACCTTCGCAGTTTCACCATCCCTATACCCAGTCTAAGCGATGCTCGGACTTTCTGGGAGTGCCTGTCTGCAAGGATTGCCACGATTATGCAACCCAGTATGGACGCCAAGCATTTGAGAAATATTTCAACCTGGACTTGGCAGTTGTGATCTCCGTGTGCCAAGCGAATTTTTTGGCGATGACCTTGCCTGGAGTTGAGATTGGCTGATGATCATGTGGACTATCAATGCCTAGCCTGGAAATCATTGCCGTTCTGGACGCGAAAGTCCGTGAACTGTGCCGCAGACCCTACCTGAATCATCCCCAGGGCTGTCCAAATTGGAACACGAAATCTGGATGTCCACCGCAGGTCAAAACCTTCGTAGAGATATTTGATATCTCCCGATCTCTGTGGGCGATCTACAATCGGTTTCCTCTAGGTGAACATGTTGAGCAGATGCGACTCCGACATCCGACCTGGACTGAAGCCCAACTTGTGTGCTGTCTTTATTGGCAACCTCGGGCCAGGAAACAGTTGCGCGAACAGATTAAGCTATTTCTCTTTGAACATCCTGGCCTGTGGGTGACCCAATGTCCAGAAGCTCTGGGAGTCAATGTTACCGAGACGATGAGCTACGTAGGACATGATCTCGAATGGCCTCCAAAGAATATAGCCTATCAAGTGGCGATTGCCGGATCACCGAGGAATCTCGATGCCTGATGTCAATCTCCGAGAACTTCTACGACGGCACTATCCGTTGATCGAAGCCGTGGTCACGGAATGTCTCAGGCGGTCCACATGGGAGAGTCGGTTCGAGCACGATGAACTGGCGAACTCCGCGATTCTGGCTCTGCACCAGGCAGCGACTACGTATGATCCGTCGAAAGGGACGTTTGAGGGTTATGCGAGAAGGCGGCTCCGGGGAACTGTCCTGATGACCATGATTCAGGGTTTTACCGCGTCTCCTGGATTTTCCCGCGCTCCCTATCGCACTGAGGAGCGACCCCAGCGGGTGAGTCTCCAAGCGATAGATCGAGAGTTGCGGTCTGAGGAATCTTCCACATCATCCGAACTGAAACTCTTGTTGGCGAATCTCGATGACCAGAACCGACAGATCGTGATTCAATCGTTTGGTCTGGATGGCCAACCCATGAGATCGGACGCAGAGATCGGGAAAGTCTTGAATCTCAGTGCGAATGAGGTCGTCCAGCGACGCATGGCCGCGATAGCCCATATGAAACTCTGGGCCGAGTAGGGACACGATGCTTTGCTTGGAAACCTTGAACGATGATCTGGTTCTGCATAAAATCCTCTGCGACTACTGCAATGCGCCCCTGGGTTCTGGCGGATCAGAAAATCTGGCCATGGACGTGGCCCGGAAAAATCCCCGGTTGATTGTCGTGGGCAAGAACCTGCGAGTGTTCTGCAACATTCAGTGCGAGGCTTGGTTCGTTAAGGAAGTGGAAAAATTGTGAAACAATTTTATGACCATGACGGTATCACAATCTACCACGGCGATTGCCTGGAGATCATGCCCAACCTCCACGACATCGGCCAGATCGTGACTTCCCCGCCCTTCAATGCGGGCATGGAATACGAGAAAACGACATGGACATCGCTCGCCGAATTTAACCAGTTCACCGAGGAATGGGTGAGTCTCGCGGCAGAGACTCTGCGGCCCGGGGGCTGGTTCTGTTGCGAGGTCCAGGACATGCACATTTCACCAGAGCATCCTCACGCTTTATCTGGGCAGAAAGAGCAATCGTGCATGGGCACTCACGCGAAGATCATTATGAGGCTCATCGCCCAAGGGATGATTTTCAAAGGTTCGGCGATCTGGAATCGAGGCCGATGGTCAGGCAATGCCGCGAGGTTGACCTGTGCTCCGGGTTCCCCTGCCTTGCTGATGCACCACAGCAATCTGATATTTGCCCGAAAGCCCGGGGGGCGGCCAGGAGCCTATGAGCACCCCGAACTGAGCAATGCCGAGAAGGCGATCTGGTGCAGGTCGGTTTGGGATCACATAACCCCGCAAGATGTCAAGGGGCACCCGTGCGCGATGCCCCTGAAAATGGCCGTTGGATTTATCAAATGCTGGTCACTACCCCCAGATACGATACTCGACCCGTTCTGCGGATCGGGAACCACCTTGCTCGCGGCAAAGCAACTAAGAAGAAAAGCCTGTGGCATTGAACTATCTGAGGCGTATTGTGAACTCGCGGTTCACAGACTTTCCCAGGGGGTGTTCAGTTTTGGATCAGAATAAATATCGCTATTCGATCACGAAAATCCGGGACTTCCCAGAGAATCCGATTCTGATGGACCTGCTCCAAGTGGCGGTGCCCCTGTGGGTGGATAAGTTCTGGAACCAGCCCTTCGAGGAACTGGTAGCCCAGGGCCAGAAGAATGTGGCGTGGCTATCAGAGAACGGCGATAGTCTGATGCTTCCTGGCCGACGCGAGGGCGACACTGCCAAGTCTTTCAATGCCGTGGCCGAGAATTTGGCAATCTTGAGTTTCTGCCCGGGCGGAGTCGATGTGTTTGGGTTGCATTTTGAAACCAAGGAAGACCACTGTGCGGAAATCAGCGCAACAGTTACCGAAACCTGAGCCGATTTTGCGTTCTCGCCTGATTCTCGAATTGGCGGACATTCCGAGTCTGCCCTTGACCGAGGAGCAACGGCGGGAGTTCATAAATCGGGCGTTGATTCAATTGCGGGATTTCAATTATACGCGAATTCAGATCATTCAATTGATGTGGCAGACCTATTCTCTGATTTTTCAACCAGACCAACTGGAAACCGCATGTGATCTTCTGGCCTTCGATTCGGCATCTCTTAATAAGAATTGGCACATCCAACAAATCGGACAACAGACGATGGTGAGTATCGAACCGGAGAATCTGCCCATTCTGTGGATTGGAAAGTCTCAGACCTATGAACAGCGGGTGAGAACCAAACTCGGAAAAGTCGATGACTAAATTCGCAAGTAGCACCCCGTTTTCAGTTGGAGGCGGAGGATTCCCAATCTACGAGAAGAACTATCGGCGGATATTCCGCAAGAAAGAGAAACGCAAAAAGGAGAAGCGGGATGAAAAAGAAAACCACTGAATACTCGTGCGACGAATGCTTCAAACTACTATCTCGGGATGGCGAACCGATGAACGGCATCGAACGGCATTTTCATGTCCAGCCGTTTCGGGCCTCAATGGCCTCGTATGGGGTAGTTCCCCAATGGGCACTCCTGAATAAGAAGACGACTCTCGAACTCCAATTCTGTTCCGAGGATTGCTGGATTGCTTATTGTCGGCGGTTATATTTGCAAGTGATGACTACTAGCATCACGGAAAAATTTTAAATCCATTGCGTGATCGCCAATCCCGAAAATGCACAAATCCCGGTTGTTCCAATTGGAGACCGAACTGGGCCAAGCCCCAGGGCAATCCCAATGTCGGCCATCGTCGAGTCTATTGCTCTCGGGCCTGTGCCTCGGCCTTTCCTCCGTCCATGCACCGACTGTGCGAGCATCTGAGTATTCCGCACATACGGCACAAACTCAACATGGCCTTGGAAAGCCTGTGCCAGATCAACAACACCGAGGTCTTGGCCCGGAACCTCGGGGTTTCGCGGACGACTCTGTGGAGAATCCGAATAAAACTTTCCCAGAAGAAATAGTGAGATCAATTACATAATTCGTTTCTGGTGGCCATTCGCTAACTACTTGATAATCATAAGATTTAGTTCCAGTTCAAAATTCTGTGCTTTTTTTTCTTGACATGACGGATAAAAAGAGATAAAGTATGCACATGAAACACCGAAAAAGATTTCAGATGAAGTTGGTATCTCAGGCCATTAAAGATTCGAGTTTGCGCGTTGAAGAAATCGCAGCCAAGAGCGGATTGGCAATGAACACCATCAGGTCCTTGCGAGATAATTTATGGCCCGAAAGCTGGCCTGGTGGACCCCGGACTCGGACTCTCGATGCACTGGCCGAAGCCTTGGGATTGGACACAACGGACTTTTATGCTTGAAAGGAGCGACCATGCGACTGAAAGAAACAACGAGAAAGGCTCTGGAGACTCTGGACGATGAAACCAAGGGTGCTCTGCTTTTGCGGCTCCTGGCCGTAGAGAAAGCGTCCGCCGACCTGCTGGAGACCATCCAGGACATGGGCGAGAATCTGGCCTCGGTGTTCCTGTCTGATCTCCATGCGAATCAGCAGGATGCACTGAATCGGATTCGCTATTGCATTCAGATAAAAGAACAGGCGATCCGGTCGGAATTGAAGAAAACCCTGGACCATGCGGCGGAATTGCAAAAGAAACTGGGGTAGCCCGATGGTTACAGAAACGACAAGATCAAATTCAAGGAGATTGGAATGACCATGTTGGATACCAATACCATATTAGATAAACTTCAGGAAATGAATGTGTCCGCCATAGATCAACTAGATTGCGCGGGCAGGAATTAAAGAAATTTACGGCATTGAAGCGGACGATATGTATATCGGCTTCTTCGGTGCCATCCAGGGGGAAATCGAAAGTGGAAATTACCCAATCAAAATAACGAGAAAGGAATGACCAATGCCTGACAAACTACGGATGTCCGATCTGATGGAGATCAAAAATGCCCCGGACGGAATGCCCGTGATTCCGATGCTGGCCGAACTCGGTAAGCTCAAGATCGGACGCAAGGGTAGCATACGAAAGACCAGGACTGGAAAGGATTTTCAGCAGCCAGAGAAAATGGATTACTTCACCGTCACCACTTTAGTTCGGGGTGAAGATGGGAATTTTCTGCCTGATCAAGAGATGATGAAACGGCTGGGCAAACCCCGAGCCTTGGAGATCATCTTGCCTTATGATGATATTGGCCTGAATTATCAATCCTCTTATGCTTGGTATTCCGCATCCAAATGCAGATGTCGGGGTAACGGCGAACGCAGATTACGCTGGAACGAACAGCGCAAGTTATACGTTGAAGATGAATGTTTGCCTGAGAAATGTTCTGAATTCATTGCGCCAGAACCCCTGTGCAAAACATCAGGTGTACTGAGCGTCATTTTGGTTTCCGCGCAGAAAGTGGGCGGCGTTTATAAATTCCGCCATACCTCGATTCATTCGGATCGGAATATCCGGTCAGCCTTGCTCCAAATTCAGACGATCACACATGGCATTCTGGCTGGAATTCCTTTGTGGTTGACTGTGACGCCTCAACAGGTCAGAACTCGGAATAACCAATCTACGGTCGCTTATATCGTGAACATCGAATGGAAAGGTTCCATTCAGGACCTTCTGGAATATGCGGACAAGGTGGCGCAACGTCGTGCCCAATCTCGGATCAATCTTACCCATTACGAGGAAAAGGCTCGCCTGATGTTGACCTCGGCTCCGCCAGAGACTGACGTAGAGGCCCAGGAAGTGGCTGAAGAATGGTATCCCGAGGCGGTGATGGCCGAACTGCAGAATCATGGGGAACCCCCAGAACCCCCGCAGGAAACCCCGCCAACGGAAGAAATTCCGACTGAGCGGATTCTTCCCACCGCATTTTCAGGATCAACCCCGGAGATGACTCGGGAATGGTCCCAGATTCTGGAACTGGCGTTCAACAAAGACGTGGGGACCATCGAGAGTTTCTGTAACTTCACTTCGATAGAATTGAAACGGACGATCCGGGAACTGGCGGATATTCAGACCATCGAAGAAATGAAACTGATTCGCCGAGCATTGATAACCCTAGTGCCAAATGAGACTTTGACGCCAGAACCGAAGACCGATGGGAGGCTATTTTGATGAAACCACAAAATCAAGCAAAGTTGGATGCGATTCTCCAATCTGATCCTGGAGCCATCATTGAAGTCACCGATGGGACATGGATCATTAAATCGGGACATCCCACGATTATGGTTGGGAGGAGTTCTCAGGTCACGGTCAAGACGTGGGGGAATTCTCAGGTCACGGTCGAGACGCGGGGGAATTCTCAGGCCACGGTCGAGACGCGGGGGAATTCTCAGGCCACGGTCAAGACGTGGGGGAATTCTCAGGTCAAGACGTGGGAGAGTTCTCAGGCCACGGTCGAGACGCGGGAGAGTTCTCAGGCCAGAATATCCGCTTGGGACTATTCAGTGTGTGTGATTGAGGGAAAATCCAAAAACAAACACGGGAGCAAAGCAAAGATTATTATTGGCAAAATTGGTTATCCATCGTCTATCCGGGAATGGGCCACAATGAAGGGTATTAAGATCGAACATGGCGCAATGAATCTTTGGAAATGTGTGCGATCCGATGGAACCGATTTCAAAACCGGGAAAATCAATTATCTTGATCTGGCCGTGGCACTTGATTGGGATGTCGAATATAAGGATGAATGCGGATCAGGTCTGCACTTGGCCGATAGCCCAAGCGGAGCGCAGATTTTCATTCCCGATGAATTTTCTTCAAATTTCCGCTTGATTCAGGTCTCAGTTGCCATAAAAGACTGCCGTTGCTTTCCGGGTAGGCCAGAATATCCGATGAAACTTCGGGCACGGGCCTGTAAATTTGTTAAAGAGTTTCCAGCCAACTATCAGGGAGAATAACCAGATGTCCACCTGGAAATATGTGATGGGAATCGGATGTTTGCTGGTTAGCGCATTGGGTTTTGCGAGATACGATGACCCGGTGGCAAAGGCTATTTTCTGGGCAACTGCCTGTTATGTAATAATGAGGATTAAATAATGCGTTTTGACCAAACTCTCCTCAAAGCCTTCGACTGTCCTCGATGTGGCCATCTTCTGGCCGAGGCCCAGGAAACGCAAAAGGGAATGGCCAGCGACGTGGTGCAACGCCTGGGCCATGCGGTTCACACCCTAGCCGAACGGTATGTCCAGTATTGTCAAGCCCAAAAGGTGCAGACTGACCTGGAACAGGGACGGGAGATCGCGCAGAATCTCCTGGCGATGGCCGACCTGGGGCCACTTACACAGGACTTTTACCAGATTGCCGAAACCTTCCTCTCGACCGAGATCGTGCCGCTTTATCCAGTGTTGACCGAAGTGGAACTCAAATATGGGGGTTTTTATGGTCGGGCTGACCGAATCGAGTTTCCAGATAATGGAGTGATCGGAATCCGCGACTACAAAACCAACCGCCAGATACCGCCACTGACCGAGTGCGAACGGGACATCCAGGAGCCGTTCTATGCGTGGCTATGGATGCAAACACATCCAGGGGAAGTCGAACGATTTGATCTCTGTTACGATTTCCTGCGGTATGGAGTGCTCAGATCATTCTCCATGACCGCGGAGGAGATCACGCAGTTTGTGGATACACGGATAATTCGGCGCGTGGCTC
>Ga0315289_10004394_pt1 | contig 21033 bp, 21 predicted proteins | sample YL17G11_40_MG_FD_203452 | JGI IMG/M metagenome (GOLD analysis project Ga0315289, IMG submission 203452) | Sediment microbial communities from Yellowstone Lake, YNP, Wyoming, USA - YL17G11_40 | ecosystem: Environmental > Aquatic > Freshwater > Lake > Sediment | place: USA: Wyoming | collected... | reverse complement strand
GATTATGATGATGGCGAGTGTGATACCGGCGTCTTCAATCCAGATAACAGTGGCAATCTGTTTTATTCGGGATTAGGTCCCTCCTTGCCGCCGACGAACTGTCCGTATCCCTGGCAGGGGCGCTCGCCTTTTTGGACGTATTGGACACAATATGTCCAGCCCTTACCTGCTGGTTCGATCAAGCCATACGCGCCCGCGTTCGCTGCCAGCGCGCCGCAACCATCCAACGCGCCACAAAAATCTGCCGTGTCCGCGGCGGTCTTGATGAATGTGGCGAGCGCGCCGGAATGTTCTGATAGTCCAGCGGTGCGCGCGCGCTTCTTCCAAACGTTACCTGGTCGCGATACGCCGGAAGGTCAACGCGCGTGGATTACGGCGCTTTCCAAGTTGACCGCTGGCACACGCATTTGTCTGCCGTAAGGTTATGCAAACGGTTTCTGATTTCTACGACTCGGCTCAACGTCCGCCAGCGATGCTCGAAGAACTGCGGGAAGTGTGGCGCTATCGCGATCTTCTTGCGCAACTGATCGAGCGCAATATCAAGGTGCGCTATAAACGCTCCGTCTTGGGGCTAGCGTGGACGATGCTCAACCCGCTGCTGATGATGGCGATTCTCAGCATCGTCTTCTCCAATCTCTTTCGAATTACGCTTGAGCATTACGCGGTCTATGTGCTGTCCGCGCTCGTCCTGTGGAATTTTTTCTCGCAGGCGACGTTGACGGCAATGACCGAGTTGGCGTGGGGCAACAGTCTGCTGCAACGGATTTACGTCCCGCGCACTATCTTTGCGATTTCGGCAGTGGGCACCGGTTTGATCAATCTGCTCTTTGCGCTGGTGCCCCTTGCGGTGATTATGCTCGCAATTGGCGTGCCGCTGCGCCCCGCGCTGATCCTTCTGCCGGTTCCGATTTTGCTGACCGCGATGTTCGCGCTCGGCGTTGGTCTTGCGCTTTCGATTCTCGCGGCGTCCTTCGCGGACGTAGTGGACATTTATCATGTCGCGTTGACCGCCTGGTTGTATCTCACCCCGATAATCTATCCCCAAGAGATCGTGCCTGCTCACCTTCAATGGTTCTTCCGCTTGAACCCGATGTATTATCTCCTCGAAACATTCCGCCAGCCGATTTATGCAGGCGTGTTGCCTGCGCTTGAAACCCTCGCACCCGCGAGCGCGATCGCGGTCAGTGCGCTCGTGATCGGTTGGTGGTTCTTCGCAAGGAACGCGGATGGATTGGCGTACCGCATCTGACCGCGACGCGGCGATCCGTCTCGACAATGTGTCGGTCTGCTACCGCATGCCGCGCGAGCGCGTCGCCTCGCTCAAAGAGCACGCGATGCGTTGGTTGCAGAGACGCACCCAATCGGAGGAGTTCTGGGCGTTGCGCGACGCGAATCTCAGTGTGGAACGCGGTCAAGTTGTCGGTATCATCGGAAAGAACGGCGCGGGCAAAAGCACTCTGCTCAAAGTCATCGCGCGCGTCTTGCGTCCGACGACCGGGCGCGTCCGGATCGCAGGTGCCGTTGCGCCGCTGCTTGAGTTTGGCGCGGGCTTTCATCCTGAATTGACCGGGCGCGAGAACATTTTTCTGAATGGTGCGCTCCTCGGCTTTACGCGCGCCGAGATGCGCGCCAAGTTCGACCGCATTGTGGATTTCGCGGAATTGTGGGAATTTATCGACGCGCCGCTCCGCACGTTTTCGAGCGGAATGGTCGCGCGGCTCGGCTTTGCAGTCGCGACTGATGTCGAACCAGAGATCTTATTGCTCGATGAAGTGCTCTCGGTGGGCGACACCGCGTTCCAAAACAAGTGCTACGAACGGATTCTATCGTTTCGCGCCTCTGGCGCGACCATTCTTTTTGTCTCGCACAATCTTGGTGTGGTCAAATCGTTGTGCGAACGGGCGATTTGGTTGGAACGTGGACGCGTCGTCGCGGACGGTCAAGCCAGCGCGGTGGTAAATGACTATCAGTATGGTGCTTTCCATGCAGACGCACAACAGCATGGCAAGAAAACGATTGCGCCGGAGCAACGGTGGGGCACGCGCCGGATCGAAATCACGGGCGTGCGGATCAAGAATGATCGCGGCGAAGAGCAAGTTGCTTTTGCGACTGGCGATGCGCTGGTGTTAGAACTCGATTATTGCGCGCATCAGCCAATGTCCGCGGTGACTTTTGGGATGGGAATTCATCGGCAAGACGGGACGCACCTCACAGGTCCCAACACGACCTTGTCCGGCTTTCCCTTGCCGCCGCTTGAAGGACACGGCACGGTGACATTTACGATTCCTTACTTGCCGATGCTGGAAGGTCTGTATCACATTTCCGTTTCGGCGCATACGCCGGATGATTTGGAGATGTTCGATTTTCACGATCGATGCTATCCGTTTCGGATCGTGAATACGAATGGTTGTCACGAGCGGTACGGCTTGGTGACTGTGCGCGGCGTGTGGTCGCACACCCGACGAGTGTAGTGAGAGGATGCAAATCTCGGTTGTCGTGTTAGTGTGGAACGGCGCGCAATTTCTCGACGCGTGTTTGCGCGCATTGTTGCAACAGGACTTGAATCCTGAGATTATCGTCGTGGATAATGCCTCGACCGATGATTCGGTTTTGATCATCCAGAAATTTGTTCCACGCGTGCGCGTGATTCGGAACGATCATAACCTTGGTTACGCGGCGGGCAATAACATTGGCATCCGGGCGGCGAGTGGAGAGATCGTCGTTTTGCTGAATCAAGATACGGTGGTGCAATCGGGTTGGTTGCGCGCCATCGCCGAGACGTTTGATGATCCGGCGATTGGCATCGTCGGATGCAAAGCTCTGTACCCTGATGGGCGCGGGATACAACATGCCGGAGGGATCGTTCAGCCCGGCGATGCGTTAACGCGCCACATGGGATGGGGTGAGCAAGATCACGGTCAATACGGTCAGTTGAGGGATGTTGATTACGTCACGGGCGCGGCGTTCGCCATTCATCGGCAAGTCTTGGAAAGACTGCGTGGTTTGGACGAAAAATTCTATCCGGCGTTTTACGAGGAAGTGGATTATTGCTACCGCGCACGGCGCGGCGGATTTCGCGTGGTGTATCAACCGCGCGCGGTTCTGGATCACTATGAAACCACCTCGTTGCCCGCGAAGAATCACACGCGGATTTTGGCATATCATCGCAACCGCGTTCGGTTTATTCTGCGGCATTGGAACACCCAGGAACTGGAAGAATTTTTCGTCGCTGAACGCAAGACAATCGAAACTTCTGGTTTGATTGACGATATGGTGGCGTACGCGCGCGCGTATTGGGACAATCTGCTTGCCTATCCGATCATCGCGTCGCAGCGTCAGCGGGATGCGACCTTGGGCGCGCCGCTGACGCGCGGCGCAAGTCGCCGAGTGATCGAAATGCTCCAGTCGCTTCGTCAACAAGCGCACCAACGGATCGCCGCGCTGATTATGAGGCAGTCGGCGTTGGCTCAACAAAAAGTTTCCGCGCCCGAGTATTTGCCGGTGCGGGAAGGCGCGTTACCGGAAACGATTGATATCGCGGGACTGTACACGCACATCGAAGATTTGGAGAGCCAGACTGTTTTGAACTTGCCTCGCTTGAAATCCAAAGTACCCGTGTGCGGGCCATTGATTGATGCTTTCCGGAGTTCTTGGACATCGCTCGTGTTGCGCCACTATTTGGAACCTCTTCTGAGGCAACAGAGTGTTTTCAATGAGCGGATGTTCCGAGCTGTTGCGACATTGATGCAGGCAACCGATGCGCTATCGCATACCCAACAACTCCATACTGCCGATGAGGCAATCGTGCCCGACGCGATGCTCGCGATGTTGGATCATCTGGAGCACAGAGAAGGCATAGGAAAGCATGAAAAGGACGGAGCATCTTTGCAGTGAACGTTCTAATCACTGGAGGGGCTGGTTTCATTGGTTCGCATCTCAGCGAGGCATTGGTACAAGCCGGTCACCGCATAATTGTGTTCGACAACCTCCATCCCCAAGTGCATCCTCATAGCCGCTTCCCGGCGTACTTAACGGGCAAGGTGGATTTTATTTTCGGTGACATTAGGAATCGCGATCTCTTGAAGAAGGCGATTGGACAGGCGGAAGTTGTTTATCATCTGGCTGCTCTGACAGGCACAGGGCAGTCAATGTACAAAATAGCCGACTATGTGGATCTTAACGTCGGTGGTACCGCCACCCTGCTAGATATTCTGGTGGGTGAATCGAATCATGTTCGTCGGCTGATTTTGGCTTCATCGCGCGCGATTTACGGCGAAGGCGCTTACGAGTGCAAGTCTTGCGGAGCAGTCCCTGTCGTTGCACGAGACACTTCCCTCCTAGCCGTAGGAAAGTGGAATCCACCCTGCCAGTGTTGTGGTGCTGATCTCCATCCTCAACCCACTTCCGAAAAATGGCAGCCGCATCCGAGTTCGGTCTATGCCACGACTAAACTTGCACAAGAACACTTGGCGCTATCGGGCGGGCATACGGGGTGGAAGTTGTGGTGCTGCGCTATTTCAATGTATATGGACCACGACAATCTCTCTCAAATCCTTATACGGGTATCTTGCCCATTTTTCTGAACAAACTGAAGAGCGGTGAAACCGTAGAGGTGTACGAGGATGGGTTAGAGCTCCGAGACTTGATCCATGTATCGGATGTTGTTCAGGCAAATCTGCTAGCCCTGAATTGTGGTCGGGCAGCGGGCGAAGTAATCAACGTTGGATCGGGGCAACCGGTCAGCGTGCTAAAGATTGCCGAGATTCTAGGAGAGCTTGTAGGAAGACCACAAGCATTCTATGTTTCCGGGCGTTACCGCGTCGGCGATATTCGACATTGTTTCGCCGATATTCAAAAAGCCGCCAAGGTGCTAGGTTATGTGCCAGCCAAGTCTCTTCACGAAGGCATCCTCGATTTCGTCAACTGGGCTTTGCATGAAACAGCCACCAACCAGACGCGGCGGGCTGAGAGTGAACTCACAGCCAGCAATCTTTTGCGAAAGGGAATATGATGCCAGCCAGCTCAAGTCTTGACGCGCCGAGTGAACAAGTGGGGAGTTGAAGATGACGGAGACTGAACAAATCATCGAGATGGGTGGTGATCCAGAGATTAACGTCGAAGAGATTATGCAACGTGTGCGCGAACGGGTGCGGCAACGGCGTGCCCTTGCGGCTGAGCAGGGCTTGGACTATGACCACTTGATGGATGATCGCGCAGACGCTCATCCTGCCGGTCGGCTATCTGCCGATCTGTATTACGACCTGCACCAATTGCGAACGAATGTGGACGCGCCGATGGTTTCTCTCGCGATGCGTGATCGGCAGTTTCCGATCTTCAATGCGTTGCTCTTCAGAATCGAGCGGCTGTTGCACCGGCTGGTCATCAAATACAGCAACGTTATGGCAGGACGCCAGGTCGTGTTCAATCGCGCGTCTGTCCACGTGATCACGGAATTAGCCCGCGCGCTTGAGGAAGATGGGGCGCGGATCGCTGAATTGGAGAAACAGGTGACTGATCTGCGCGAACGCTTGGCGCGTGGCGAAGTCGTTCAGAAGTGAAGTCTCCTTGGCGCATCGCTCTGGTTGTGCCGCGCTATGGCGAGGACGTGCTGGGTGGTGCGGAAGCGCTCGCACGCGGTTTGGCAGAGCAACTCGTCGCTTCCGGTTTGGCGCGCGTAGAAGTTTTGACCACCTGTGCGCGCGATCATTTCACTTGGCAGAATGAGTTGCCTGCTGGAACGACGGTACTCAATCGTGTTCCGGTGCGCCGGTTTCAGATCGCGCGGACAAGCCGGAACATCGCGCGCTATGATGCGTTGCACAGTCGGTTGATCCAGGGTGAGGTTCCCCCAATCGAAGAGCAGTACGCGTGGGTTGATCACAGCGCGCACAGCCCGGCTTTGTATGCGTACTTGGAGCAAGGTCAAGGCGCGTTTGATTTTTTTGTTTTTGTCCCCTACTTGTTTGGCACGACGTATTACGGCAGTGCGATCCATCCAGCGCAGTCGGTGCTGTGGCTCTGCTTGCACGATGAGATTTACGCGTATCTCGATCCGACGCGCGAAATGTATCGCACCTGCAAGGGCGTTATGTTCAACACGTATCCCGAAGCGCGGCTCGCAGAACGATTGTACGGTTCGCACCCCGGCGCGCAGATCGTCGGTTTCGGTATGTCACCTATTCAAGCCAGCGCGGAGCGGTTTCGGCGCGCCAGTGGTCTCAGTGCTCCGTTCATTCTGTACTCAGGTCGTCTGGAAGGCGCGAAGAATGTACCACTACTCATTCAATATTTTTTGGAGTACAAACGGCAACGCGGCGGCGAACTCAAACTGGTGTTGATGGGACGAGGACCAGAGCCAATCCCGCGCCATCGCGATATTGTGAACATCGGATTCAAACAAGGACAAGCCAAACTCGACGCGTATGCCGCCGCGACGATCCTCTGCCAACCGTCGGTCAACGAAAGTTTTTCGATTGTGATTATGGAAGCGTGGCAGTGTCAGGTACCTGTGCTGGTGCACGCGGATTGCCCGGTCACAGTGCATCATACGATTCAGAGCAATGGCGGTTTGTATTTCCGCGATTATGATGAGTTCGAATCAGTCATTGATCTGATTTTGAATGACGAGCCGTTGCGCCAGCGCCTTGGAAGAAATGGTCAAGCGTATGTGCAAACGAAATTCAACTGGGCGCGCGTCTTGCAGAGGTTTGATGCTGCCTTGAGTCATTGGAGCGCGGCGGTTTAGTGACGTATCGGAAGTGGAGTTGACCAGAGTGGCGGTCCAAGTTCATCAAGTCCTTCCCTTTTTGGCTTATGGCGATGCAATCGGGAATCAAGTGCTCGAGGTGCGTCGCCTTTTGCGCGAGTGGGGTTATTCATCTGAGATCTTTGCAGAGAATTGGGATCCACGCCTTACGAAGGAGTGTCATTCATTTGAGGAATATCGCCATTATGGCCGCCGCGGCAATTTGGTGATCTTGCACTATTCCATCGGCGGCGAAGTGAATCGGTGGATCGCTTCCCTGCCGGACCGCGTCGTGCTTTATTATCACAACATTACTCCGGCGCGTTTTTTTTATTGGGTCAATGGACACATGGCGCGGCAATGCGCCGAAGCGCGCCGCGATTTGCAGGCACTGGCAGGCAAGATGCCGGCGATTGCCGCTTCGCCGTTCAACGCCGCGGAGCTGACTGGACTTGGATTTCACGTGGTCGGTGTCGCACCGTACATCCTCAATTTTGAAAAACTGGACGCGGGCCTGGCGAGCCCAGGGGCGGAGGAGATTCTGCGCCGCTTCGCGCGTCCCGATTTGGTGCAATGGCTCTACGTGGGCAGGTTGGTGCCCAATAAATGCATCGAGGATGTGATCAAATCGTTTTACTATTATCACGCGTGGATCAATCCGCAGTCGCGTCTGTTGCTCATCGGGACGGGCTTGGGCTTTGAAGAGTACGTCGAACAGTTGAAGCGATTGACGCATCGTTTGAAAGTGGAGAAAGCCGTTGAGTTCGCTGGACATTATGGCGCGGCAGATGGCTTGGCAGCGTTTTACAAATTGGCGAATCTCTACGTTTCGATGAGTGAGCACGAGGGCTTTTGCATTCCGTTGGTTGAGGCGATGTATTACAGCCTCCCGGTCATCGCGTACGCTTCGACGGGTGTGCCATACACGCTGGATGGCGCGGGAGTCCTCGTTCGGCAAAAAGAATTTCCAGCCATTGCTGAGGTCGCGCACGAAATTCTGACGAACGAAACGTTGCGGGCGCGATTGGAGCACACTCAACGCGCGCGCCTCGATGTGTTTGCGCCGGAAGTGGCGCGCGCGCAATTCCGCGCGTGTCTGGAAGCGTTGGGTCAGCCATAAGGAAGATTCCCAATGAAGAGATCATTACTTGCGGATATTTTTTGTCCTGCATGTGTGGGGACGCTGAACCTCAAGGTATTGGAGCAGTTGGGTGATCAGATTGTGGATGGAGAGTTGCGGTGTGTGCGTTGTGAAAGATGTTATCCAATTCGGAAAGGTATTCCGAACCTAATGCCTCCAAGCGATTTCACACCGCTCAAGTCTAATGAAATGCAGGGCTGGGTGTCACTCTGGAAAAAGCAAGGTATGTACTCTCACCCTACCTTCGAGGATAGTTTCAAACTGCCGTTCTTAGATGGAGGAGTTTGGCCAGAGGTCGCCCGCATGTTTGAATTGGCGCTCCGTGAAATGAATTTGAAAGGTGACGAAGTGATTCTGGATGTTGGCGCGGGGCAAGGATGGGCCGCGCGCTATTTTGCCGAGAAGGGTTGCCGGGTGATTGCAATTGACCTAGTGGATGATGAGTGGTACGGTTTGGGAAGATCATGGGCGATTATGGAATATGCGGGGGTGTACTTTGAACCCGTGTTGGCAGATGGAGAGGACTTGCCCTTCTTCGACAACAGGTTTGACATTGTTTTCTTCTGCGGCGCGCTACATCACTTTCATAAATTTGACCGGATTTTGAGACAGGTGTACCGAGTTCTAAAACCTGGTGGACGGTTGATTGCTTCTGGTGAACCATCGGTATCCATTTTTGCCAAGGAGCAAGACGCATTGGCGCTCCTTGAAGAAGTCAATGTAGGAATTACGGAGCGACGTCCGAAGGTGTATGAGTATTGGATGTCCCTCAAACGAGCCGGATTTGGCGATGTTTCGATTAATACTTTTGAAACTTATAACGCGCCCACGCTGCAAGTTTACAATTGGATTGCGCTCGTCAGACAAAATATGTATCGGACTGTTAAACGCGGCTACAAACTGTTCGTTTGGCTGGCTTTCAGCGTCTTGTTGATGCTGCCCCATCGCTGGACGAAGAGGATCGCGCTCTTTTTGAATGGGGGCAATCTGTTGTTGAGGGCAATTAAATCCGCGCACTGAAAATCCGTTTGTTGAGCTGGGTGAGTTTCAACTTCAATGCCCCTCGCTATTCGAGAAGATGCGGCGAATCGCCAGTCGTTGAAATTGAATCAGGCGGGATGCCTTATTCCAGAATCGAGCCGTGCTCTAGTACAATTGGGGGATTGTGTGGCAGGGGAGGTAGCATATAATTTAACGTCAGGGCTCGCGGAGTTTTCCTGATTAAATTGCCGTATTTTGTGGTAAACTTGTGGCATGAACAGAAAATCTCAGCCCACCCCGGTTCCTAAACTGAATCCCGAATGGGTCAAACAAGTTCGAGACGAGTTCTACACATTTCTTCGCAGCACGCACTTTCCTGAGCCGAAACGGAATGGCACGCGCGGGAGCACGTTCAACTACCCAGAATCACTCATCCTGGTGATCGCCGTGCTGGCTGTCAAGTGCCAAGTCAAAACCTATCAGGGAATCCATCGCTGGGTCGTCCGCTACTGGTCACTCTTGACGCCGCATCCCGGGGGCCAGCCGATTTCCGAGTCGCAACTACGGGATCGCTTAAAAAAAATCAGGCACTCACCTCGAAAATCTGCAACATTCATATGTCAACTCTTTCCTGAAACGCTCGAAACTCCGGGTCGCCAGCGCGGATAAGATGATGACGCCTGCCCGTGGTCCGGTGTGGCATCAAAAACAGAAGAAGCAAGGCATCGTGCCCAAGGGACGGCACGGCTTGGATTGTGAAGCGACGTGAAGTTATTCCAAGTCGGACGGCTAGATTTACGGGCATGGTTCATTCTGCCTCACGACGCACGCCATACCTGTTCTGGGTCTGTTTCAATGGATGCCCAAGTCGGCTCCTGAAGCCAAGCGGTTGGAACAGGAAATCGTGCGGTAGGCGCGGCTACTTGAGACAGTTTGCCTGGACAGCCAAGCCGATGCTCAGAAGCTGTATACACGGCTTAAGCACGCTCATCAGATTCAGTTGATCACGCGTCCGCGCCAAGGGAAGAACAAGTCCGAGGCACGCCAGAAGATGATCCGAGAGATGTGGACGCATGCCAATCGGAAAGTGTATCGCGAGCGCGGGACGACCGTTGAGCCAATGCAGGGTTTGGTGAAAGAGATTTTCGATTTGGAAAAGTGCTGGATGCGTGGCGATGCCAACAATCGTTGGTTGTTCGGTGCGATGGGCATCGCTGTTCAGATCGCCCAACAACAAGCGGTTCGATCCAAGCAATCAACTTGGGACATCAAACAAGCGGTTCTCGGAGTCTGAAACTCCGTGCCCCCTCAATTTAACGTAGAAAACTAGATAGAGTCCTCACGAAATGAACGGCAAAGTAATTTTCAATAGAACTTGGCAAAAGCGATGGCGCTTGGTCGTGGCGACAGGGTTGTGGGCTGTCGGTTTTCTATTTGGTGGCGCAGTAGTTGAACGTGTCCAAGCTGCGTGGAACAACAATCCGACAGCCCAACCGGGGTTCACGCATACTCCCATTAGTGGCACGGATGATCTGGGGTACGGGGTTCGTCTTTCTGGAAACGTAGTGCGCGATTCTTCTCCTCTCCTCTGCGATCTGGACGGCGATGGCACCAAGGAGATCGTCGTCGGTGGAATTGATGGCATTATCTACGCCTACCGTTCCAATGGAACCCTGTTGTGGAGTTATAGCGCGACTACCCCGATCTATTCCTCTGCCGCATGCGGGGATCTGAAAGGAGACGGAAAAATTGCCGCGGTGGTTGGGCTGGGCAACAAGAACTATCCTGCCGAATCTGAAGTTGCCAATGGCGGTGTGATCGCGTTGGAGGGCGCAACCGGCGCACTGCGTTGGCGATTCAATACCCTAGACGATGAATTTGGAACGCGCTCCGGTTTGACGGATGTTGTCTACACGACGCCGATGCTGGGTGACTTGAATGGGGACGGCAAACTCGAAGTCTTCTTCAATGGTTGGGATCGCCGCTTTTACGCGCTGGATGCCGATGGCAAAATGCTCTGGCAATATCCGTCGCTGGATGCGGGTTGGTCCTCCGCCGCCATTGCCGATCTTGACAATGATGGATTCCCTGAGATCATCGTTGGAAACGGCATTGTCGCCAATCCTAATATTGGAACTCCCAACGGCGGCTATCTTTACGTGTTCAATAAAGACGGAACCGTGCGATGGAGAGTTTACCAAGATCAAATATTCTACTCCTCGCCGGCGATTGGGGATATCAACGGTGATGGGTATCCTGAAATTGTGATCGGCACAGGCGACTATTTTAACGGCGTGGGTAAAAAAATCTATGCCTATGATCGCAATGGCAACCTTCTGCCCGGTTGGCCGATCAATCTGTCCGGCTACGTATTCTCATCCCCGGCGCTGGCTGACCTTAATGGGGATAATATTCCCGAAGTCATCGCAGGATCGGAAGATGGCAAATTGTACGCCTGGCGCGGCGACGGGACGCAACTCTGGTCGCTGAGTCCCAAGAACGTCTTTGGCGGCGTGCCGAATCCATTCGTCGGCTCTCCGATTGCCGCTGACGTTGGCAGTTGTTCTTTTTCCGGCGCGACAAACCCGGCAAGCGGATCGCCCTCGTTGTTGTTTGGATTCACGTCTGAAGTAGCAGTTGTGAATTCTGCAGGTACGCAAATTACGGATTATCCCGGTAACTCAACTGGTTGCACCAAGACTATATGGGCGGAAACTTCGGTACTGGAAAACTCGGTAGCGGTTGACGACATTGACAACGATGGCGTTATAGAATTGGTTGCGGCTAGTAGCAACCGCTACGATCCGAATCGCGGCTATTTGTATGCCTGGAAAATGTCCAGCGCGACAAATGCGAAATTGCCGTGGCCGCAATTCCGCCAGAACGCGCAACGGACCGGGGTATATCCCAAAGCGAGTTTCACATCGAATTACAATGACGCGGCAGTTTTCAGTAACTCGATTCCACCTACCATGTCCGTCAATTCCACGGTGAATGCGACGATTGCTTTTCGCAACACCGGTAGTAGCACTTGGACTCCCAGTACGGTTAATCTCGTGCCGATTACTCCCGATCCATTGGCGACCGTTTCATCATACTCTCTGCCCAATTCGGTCGCGCCGGGTGAAATTGTCACTTTTACGATTCAACTGCACGCACCTAGTAGCAATACGTATGCCACGACCAATTGGCGATGGAATAGCATCGGTACCGGGACGCCTTTTGGACTCGCCGCCACGCGCCAGGTCAAAGTGGGCAACCAGCCGGCGTTCCACGTGTTGCGCGGCGATGGACAAATCTACAATGGTGGCATTGCGTCCAAGGCGTTGACGCCAGTCACAACGTGGAACTGGGATGCCGCCCGTCAACTTGCATTGCTCTACAATGGCGCAGGCGGTTACGTCTTTGATCTATACGGTCCTTGGCACTATGCGCCGGCGTGGGGAATGACCTATGGTCCCAATGAAGATTTGGCTTTGATCAGTACAGGATACACTTCGGTCGGCACCGAGTCTTTCCGTGAAATTGATCTTTCGGGATCGACGTACTGGCAGATGGACATCAACGGCAATTTTTACACGGTGGGCGGACAACCTTTGATTTCAGGTCTGCCTGCTGCGCCGGGCAGTGGTCAAGCAATTTCGTTTGCGCTGACGCCCAACCGCGATGGGGTCTATGTCCTCAAGCGCGATGGTACGATTCTCCGCAGTACGCTCGCGACGATCGTACCGAACACGCCGACTTTTAGCGGACAGGATTGTTTCCGGAAGATCAAAGTAAATGCCGCTGGTACCGGTTATTATGTCCTTGATAAATTCGGCCGAGTGTACAACGGCGCCGCGGCTCCGGCGGTTACTCCGCCCAGTGGCTTCCCGGCGAGTAGCGAAGTGGCAGTTGATTTTGAACTGACAGCAGATGGCAAGGGGTATTACCTCTTGACTACTGATGGCGCGGTCTATGCCGCCGGTACGGCTGCCGCGATTACAACTAATCCGACTCCGACTTGGGTCGTGGATGTCAGTACCGGCAAGGTGGCACGTGATCTCGTCTTGGTGGATAGCCGCGCACCGGCAGAACCGGCTTTGCAAGTGACGCCAACGTCGGTCATGGTTTTTCATGACATTGCTGGAACAAACGATACGGGATTCACGTTGGTCATCGCGAACGCCGGTAGCGCGGGCACGATTAACTGGACGGCGACGCCGCCCGCAAGGGTCAGTTTGAGCGCAACGAGCGGTTCACTTACATCAAGCACTATCGTAACGGGTACGATTAATGCAAGCGGCTATGCGGTAGGTACTTACAATCTTGGCTCGATCACGATCAGAGGCACTAACGGGAGTGGACAGGCGGTTGTCGGCAGTCCCCAGAACATACCGGTCACCCTGAATGTCGCGGTGTTCTCCAAATTATTTTTGCCGTTGATCCAGAAATAGCGTGCAGTTTCACACCGGGTCAGCGAACTCCGATTCGGGCCATCCATTAGTCTCCTCCTTCCTTCCCTCCTCTCTCATTTCGGAAAAGAATAACTCGCCCTTGCGAAGATTGAAGCCAACCTTCGCAAGGTTGTGTTGCTTGGTGAGTATGCAGGCACACAAACGTCCTCTTGAGCATCTCCTTGGCATTGGTCCTCACGTTGCGAATATTCAGAACTTGTGATAAAGTGGGGCAGCATAGACACTGTTTCCCAACACGCACGGTATTGCCGCGGTCCATCTATGTTAGGACAACCATGAGAATCGGCCTCGACGGAATCGTTCTACGGAATCTGGCGGCGGGATCGCAGCGCTATTTTGAACAATTGCTGATCGGACTGAGCGCGCAGCCAACGCAAGACGAGTTCGTCGTTTTTGCCGATTTGCAAATGGCGCGCGCCGCGGCGTTGCCGCGACCGAAAAACTTTTTCTATCAAAACGTTGCCACCCAGCGCGGATTCCCTGCGGTCTTGCAACAGCAACTTTTTCATGCGTGGAACGTTTCCGGCGCATTGGACGTACTCCATTCTGCTGTGTTCGTGCCGCCGGTGTGGTATCAGCCTCCCAGCGTCGCAACGATTTTTGATTTGGCGTTCGATCTATTTCCGGAGACGACGAAATGGACCGGACGCGGGTGGCGCAAACTATTCATTCGGCCGGGCATCGCTCAGGCGAGCCGTGTGATCACGCTTGCCGAAAGCACGAAACGTGATCTGGTTGCGCGATTCAGGATCGCGGCGGACAAAATCCGCGTGATCTATCCTTGCGCACGCGCGATCTTTCGACCCGCGCCGGACAGCGATGCGATTGCCGCGCACTATCATTTACCGGATCAGTACGTGCTCTTTGTCGGCACGCTGGAACGACGCAAAAATATCACGACGTTAGTGCGCGCGTTCGCGCAGGCGCGGCGAATGGCCAACCTGGAACACGCGCTGGTGTTGGTCGGGCGGCGCGGCTGGTTGTACGACGATATTTTTCGTGCGGTCGAAGCATCGGACGCGCGTGACCGCGTTATTTTTCTGGAGGATGTGCCCGACGTACACCTGCCTGCGTTGTATTCGCGCGCTGAGTTGTTCGCGTATCTCTCGCTCTACGAGGGATTCGGTTTGCCGGTGCTCGAAGCGATGTCGTGCGGAGCGCCGGTGCTCGCCGCGAATACATCGGCGTTGCCCGAAGTTGTCGGCGCAGCCGGTCTCCTCGTTGATCCGCGTGATGTGCCAGCGATTGCCTCCACGATCGGGCATATTCTGACCGATCGTGATTTGCGCGCAGCGATGCGCGAGCGTGGATTCGCACGGGCGCGTTTGTTTTCGCAAGAACGCTTCATGAAGCAGACGCTCGAGGTTTACCGGGATGCAGCCGGCGTTTGAGCGTGTGGATTTTCTCCGAACAGGATCAGAATGCGCATTGGCATAGACGTGACGGCGCTGCCAGCCCAGTTGTTCGGGGCGGGCAATTACATCGTCAACCTCACGCAGACCCTCATTCGTATCGATTCCGCAAATGATTATCTGGTTTTTTCAAAGCCGCAGCAAGCCGAATTGTTTGCCGGGCGCGGGCACGCGCAAGTGGTGCGCGCCAGTCTGCCCACGCGCCTGCATCGGATCGCGTGGGAGCAAACGTTCTTTCCTCGGCTGATTCGCCGTTATGATCTCGACGTGGTTCATTCGCCCCATTATACGATGCCGGTGCTCACGTCGTGCGCGCAGGTCGTCACGTTTCACGATATGACGTTCTTTCTGCATGCCGAAGCGCATTTGTTCTACAAAAGCATTTTCTTCCGCGCGATGATCCCCGTCGCGGCGCGCCACGCGGATGCGTTGATCGCCATCTCGCAAAACACGCGGACTGACATCTTGCGTCTTTTTCCGATCGACCCTGCCAAGCTATTCACGATTCCATACGGCATTGCTTCGTTTTTCCACCCGATGCCCAAGCACGCGCAAGACGAGGTGTTGGGCAAGTACGGTTTGCCGCCGAGGTTTGTGCTGTACGTAGGCAATCTAGAGCCGCGCAAGAATCTGCCGATGCTCTTGCACGCGTTCGCCACCTTGGTTCGGCGCGGGGCGTCACAGGCGCTTGTGCTTGCGGGATCGCGGGGGTGGATGGACGATGAAGTTTTTGCGACCTTGCGTGAATTGAACCTGGGTCATCGCGTTTTTTTGCCGGGTTACATTCCGCAGGCGGACCTGCCCGCGCTCTACAGCGCGGCGAGCGTTTTTGTCTATGCTTCGCGCTATGAAGGATTCGGTTTACCGGTGCTCGAAGCGATGGCGTGTGGCGCGCCGGTCATCACATCGAACGTTGCCTCGATGCCGGAGATTGCGGGCGAGTCCGGTATTCTGATCGATCCCAACGACGAATCGGGACTCGCCGACGCGATGGGGCGCGTGCTGACGGATGATGAACTACGGGCGCGCCTCGCGCGCGCCGGGCTGGAACGCGCGCAGTCATTTTCGTGGGAGCGCGCGGCGCAAGCAACGCTCGCGGTGTATGAACGGGTTGCCCGTGCGGATTGAGAGCCGCATGCCCTTGGATCTCTCGATTTGTATTCCGACGCGCCAAGCCAAGACGCTTTTGCGCGATTGTCTGCGTTCGATCTATGCCCATACGCCTCACCGCGCGTTTGAGATCATCGTGGTTGATAACGACTCGCAAGACGGCACGGTAGAGATGCTGCGCGCGGAATTTCCCGATGTACGCGTCATCGTCAACGATCACAACGCGGGTTTTGCCAAGCCAACCAATCAGGCGCTGCGAATCAGTCAAGGTCGATACACGCTCTTGCTCAACAACGATACCGTGATGTTGCCCGACGCGCTCGATCAGTTGGTGGCTTTTGCGGACGCGCATCCGGGAATGGGCATTTGCGGACCCAAGGTGTTGAATCGCGATGGCACACTGCAAAAACAATGCCGCCGCAGTTTTGCGACACCCTGGGACTTGTTTTGTTATTTCTCCGGTCTCGCGACCCTGTTTCCCAAGAGCCGCCTATTCGCGCGTTACCTGGTCACGTATGAAGACGAAGATCAAACTCACGCGGTCGACGCCGTCTCCGGGTCGTGTATGCTGATTCGCCGCGCGGTGCTGGATCAGATCGGCTTGCTGGACGAACGATTTTTCGCCTATCAGGAGGACGCGGATTATTGTTTTCGCGCGCGCAAGGCGGGTTGGCAAACTTACTATCATCCGGTCGCGCGCATCATTCACTTTGCCAGCCAAGGCGGCTCGCGCATCAATCCCTACCGCTCGATCTGGGAATGGCATCGTTCCTACTTCATCTACTACCGCAAAAACTTGGCGGCACAATACTTTATTCTCTTCAATTGGTTTTACTATGGAGTGATGTTCGGCAAATTGGCGATGGCGCTGCTGGTGAATCTCTTGCGTAAGGAAAAATTCGCGGGCAGCCGAAAACCGTGAACAGGTAGTTGTATCCGATGTGGTCCTTCCGTCCGGCGGGACGTAAAACCTTGCTTATCTCCATTGACCTGATCATCGTCGAATTGACGACGCTGCTGGCATTCTGGATTATGGCGGCGCGGGCGGGTTGGCGTTTCGACGGCGCGTATCTGTTGAACAACATGGGCTGGTTCGTTTTTTTGCCCGCCTTGTGGTTTTTCTCGGCATTCTTGAATGATTTGTACGCGCCGAAGAAGAGCATCGATCTGGCCGCGTCCGCCTCATCGCTGTTTTTCAGTATCATCCTAGTCATCGTCGTCTATTTCGGCATCTACTTCTTTGCAACCCCCGGCGAAATGCCGCGCGGTATCGTCGGCTATCAAGGCGCGGCGAGTCTTGTTTTCATTACGCTGTGGCGCGTGGTGTATATCTCGTTATTCCGGCACGCGGTCTTTGCGCGCAAGGTGATTATCGTCGGGGCGGGGCAAGCCGGGCAAACCATCGCGCAGACGATCTGGCAGTACGCGCGCACCTACTATAGGGTCTTGGGGTTCGTGGACGATGACCCCGCCAAACTGAAACAACTCATCCCGCTGCGCGGTGCAGATGCGCCGCTGTCCGTGGTCGGCACTGCGCGCGATTTGCCGCGTTTGCTCAAAGAAGAAGGTGTCCCCGAAGTGATTCTGGCGGTGTCTCACAGCGTTGGGGCTTTACTTTTCCAGTCGCTGTTGGAATGTAAAGAACTAGGTGCGCAAATCACTTTGATGCCGGCGCTCTATGAGGAATTGACGGGGATGATCCCGGTCGAACACATCGGCGATCACTGGAACGCCGCGCTGCCGCTCGATGCGGCGGATGCGCAGGGATTCTACCCGATTGCCAAGCGGTTAGTTGACATCGTCGGCGCGTTGATCGGATTGACTTTATTTCTGCCGCTCCTGCCCTGGCTCGCCCTCGCCATCACACTCGATTCACGCGGTCCTGTTTTTTACACGCAAGCGCGCGTTGGCAAAGGTGGACGCGTTTTCAATTTGATCAAGTTGCGGACGATGGTCAGCGGGGCCGAAGCCGATGGGGAGGTGCAGCGCACCCAATTGAAAGACGCGCGCATTACCCGCGTCGGTCGTTGGCTGCGCAAAACGCGCCTGGATGAAATGCCGCAACTGCTCAATATTCTCAAGGGCGATATGAGTGCCGTCGGTCCGCGTCCGGAACGTCCCGAATATCTAGCCGACCTCGAGCGGGCGATTCCGTTTCACCGTCTGCGCCACGCGGTCAAGCCGGGCATGGCGGGTTGGGCGGTCGTCAATTACGATTACGTCGACAGTACCGAAGACGCCAGGATTCGTTTGCAGTACGATTTGTATTATATCAAGCATCAATCGTTGTGGCTCGACTTGATAATTCTGCTGCGCACCATGGGGCACATGCTCCTGCTCAAGGGAAGATAGACTCCGAATGTTCTGCCAGATTGCCCCGAGCGGGTTGACGAATTCTATCAAGTTTTGTGTAAGCGGGATGGACTGGGGGTGAAAACCTCCCCGCCAGAAATTTCTCCCCGAGCCAATGATGCGTGAGGCGCAAACTCGCGCATCACGTTTTTTGTTTGGCGCGGCGGGCTTGTCACTGTGCCCGAAAATGGTATAATGTGTGTGGAGAGGAGACCTGGAGATGGCAATGACAATTATACGCAAACGACCGCGCGCGCGGGCGAAGGTTGCCGATATGACGACGGACGAATTGCGGAAAATGATCGAGGGAGTGATTGACCACAAGTTGTCCGAATGGGCAAGCGATCCGCGCATCGCGCGCCGCCGCGCGGAAATCGCCGCGCACGCCGCAACCACGCGCGCCGAGTATCGCGCGGGGCAGGTTCGCCGTGGCTCGTCTCGAGAGTTGATGGCGGAACTGGAATGAAAACGCTGGTCTGGGGCGCGTCATTTCGGCGCGCGCTCAAAAAGGCGGTCCGGCGTGACCCGCAATGGCGCAAACGGATTGCCGACGCGCTTGACTGGCTTGCCGCCGATCCGTTCGACCCGCGCTTGGAGACGCACAAACTCAAAGGCGAACTCGCGGGCTTGTGGGCGTGCACAGCAGAGTACGACTGCCGTATCGTGTTCGAGTTCGTCAAAAATCCCGCGTCAGGCGTAGAGGAAATCTTGCTGATTGATATCGGTAAGCATGATGAGGTGTATTGACAACCGCGCGTCCATTGACCACCTCCCAACGCCGCGCGGCGTGAAACGTGATGCGTGAGATACCAACTCGCGCCTCACGTTTTTGTTGGGCGCGGCGGGCTTGTGCGGGGCTTGTCGTGTGTGGTATAATAGCATCGAACGGAAAACAGTCAAAGGAGCCCGTGACCGACTATACCCGCCTGACGCAGGCGACCCAGATACCGCGTATTCCCCTCGAAGGTCATCTCGACCTGACGTATCGGTGCAACAATATGTGCCGCCATTGTTGGCTGTGGCTTGCGCCGAACGCGTGCGAGCAAGCCGACGAACTCTCGTTTGACGAAATTCGCCGCATCGCGGACGAAGCGCGCGCGCTCGGCACGCGCAAGTGGGGCATCTCCGGCGGCGAGCCGATGCTGCGCGATGATTTCCCCGCGATTTTCGATTACCTCACGCGTAGAGAAACCCGGTTTCTCTGCCCCGCCGCTTCGCTCCGGGGTGCTTCGCAAGAAACCGGGTTTCTGAATTACTCGCTCAACTCGAACAGCACACTCATCACGCCGGAAATCGCGCGACTGCTCAAGCGCAAAGGAAGCAAGATGATCGCGCTCTACGGCGCGACCGCCGAGGTGTACGACGCGGTGACGCGCGATTCCGGCGGATTTGAAATGGCAATGCGCGGCGTTGCCTACCTGCGCGCAGCCGGTGCGGACTTCAGCGTGCAATTGATTCCGATGCGCGCGAATTGGCATCAGTGGGACAAGATGATCGAACTGGCGCAATCGCTTTCGCCGCATTGGCGCGTCGGCGCGGCGTGGTTGTATCTCTCGTCCTCCGGCGCGCCGGCGACGAATCGCGCAATCGCCGCGCAACGTCTCTCGCCGCGCGATGTAATCGAATTGGACAAGCCGGATCCGGCGTATGGCGAACGGACGGAGGAAATGACTGCCATCGGCAGAGACGTTGCCTGCAACGTCTCTACGAACGACGATGATCGCTTGTTCGCGCGTTGCATCGCCGGGCGGCGCGATTTTCACATTGATCCGTACGGCAAAATGACGTGGTGTTCGTTCATCAAAGACCCGGCATTGCGCTGCGATTTGCGGCGCGGCACATTCCGCGAAGCGTGGGAAGAATTTATTCCGTCCTGCGCGGACAAGGTGCGCGGCGGCATCGAGTGGCGCGCGAATTGCGGTGCGTGCGAAAAACGCGCGGACTGCCGCTGGTGCGCGGTCTACGCCTATCTTGAAACCGGACGCTATTCCGCGCGCGTGCCGTACCTCTGCGCGGTCGCGGACGAGGCGCGTGCATTCAACTGCCGGCATTCGCGATTTGATCGCGAGTCTGCCGCAGGGGTACGACGGGCGCGTCGGTGAGAAAGGGGTCAACTTGGCGGAGGGACAAAAACAAGGATGAACTCTCTAACCATGCGCATCGCCGATTGGGATACCACTTTACATCTCGCCGAGTGTGACGCCGCAACCCGCGCGCAGATCGCCGAGCATTACGCGGCGTTCCTCGTGCCGACGTCCGCGCGCGCGTTCACGATTCACGTTCGCAGCGAGCCCGGCGTGCCCTACCTTTCACCCGAAGCGTTCCGCGAATGGCAGATTCGCTCCGCGCTGCGCGCGGGACGACTGGAGTTCTTGTCGTTTTTCGAAAAGGGCTGGGTGGATTGGGCGACGGGGCAAGGCGCGCTCGTCTTGCGCGCGCAAGGGAGTCCCGAAAATTTTCTGCGCGTGGTGTACGCCTGGCGCTGTCTCGAAGGGGACGCGCTGCTGCTGCACGCCAGCGGCATCATTCGAGACACGCGCGGTTATGTCTTTTTTGGTCCTTCCGGCAGCGGCAAGACGACGATGACGCGCTTGTCGCAGGCGCATACCGTCTTGAGCGACGACCTGGTCATTCTCAAAAAGCAAGACGCGCGCTGGCGCGTCTACGGCGTTCCCTTTCGAGGCGATTTGCCCGAGGCGCCGCGCACGAATGCCGCCGCCGACTTGCACGGCATTTTTGCTCTAGCCAAAGATTCGCAGCATCGCGTCCTGCCGCTGCCGCCGCCCGAAGCGGTGGCGCGTCTCTCGGCGTGCGTGCCGTTCGTCATGGCGCACC
>Ga0315289_10004391_pt1 | contig 21045 bp, 18 predicted proteins | sample YL17G11_40_MG_FD_203452 | JGI IMG/M metagenome (GOLD analysis project Ga0315289, IMG submission 203452) | Sediment microbial communities from Yellowstone Lake, YNP, Wyoming, USA - YL17G11_40 | ecosystem: Environmental > Aquatic > Freshwater > Lake > Sediment | place: USA: Wyoming | collected... | reverse complement strand
TTCCTTTAAGGGTAAGGGCTTCCGGAAAAATTCTAAAACCTCCCAGATTTTATGTATGTCACCTAAGGAATTCCAAGGCTACATCGCGACCAGGTTCAAGCCTGGTTGGACCTTCGAGAACAAGGGGACCGTTTGGGACCTCGACCACATCGTTCCGATCTCTTCGGCCAAAACCTACGAAGATGTAATTCGTCTTAATCATTACTCTAACTTCCAGCCTCTAGAGTGCGATATCAATCGTCATGTGAAACGTAATAGGCTTGACTGGAAACCGAATCAATGAGCCTCGAATTCACCATATCGTCAATCCTCGACGATGCGGGGATTCCATACAAAACTAACTCCCGATCCTTCGTTATGGATTGCCCTCGATGCGGTAAGAAAGATAAGCTTTACCTAGACAAAGAAGAGGGATTCTGGATCTGTTGGGTTTGCAGCGAATCTGATGGATTCAAAGGTTCCAACCCCGCTTATGTCCTCCACGTACTGACTGGTCGACCCCCCAAAGAGATCAAACGCATTTTGTACGGCCTTGACACCTCCTACCGAAATCTCTCAGGCCTCCCGGATGAACTCAATTTTGAGGATCTAGCCCCCGAGCCCGAAAAACCGCTCGTACCCTTCGTGATGTCTCCCGAAATGGTGCCTGTGGATGCCCCAGATGCCATTCCTGGCCTTGAATACCTCAGGTCGCGTGGAATACCGGCCCCCATTGCCAAACTGTACCAATTACGCTATTGGGCACGTTTCCGCAGGATTATCTTTCCCCTTATAGCCGATGGGATCTGTTACGGCTACCAGGCCCGTATGATCGATCAGGTTAAGCCTGGCGAAATTAAGATTCTATCTAGCCGAGACCTCCCCCGGCGTAACATGGTGATGTTCTATGATCGTCTAAAGGGCCGAGACCACGCTGTCGTATGTGAGGGTCCGTTCGATGCCCTGAAGGCCCACTGTTGTGGTGGCAATGTTGCGACCCTCGGCAAGCACATTACGCCCCAACAAATCGAACTGCTCAAGAAGGCCGGGATCAAGAAGATCTACTTTGCGCTCGATAACGACACTCTCTCGATTGTGCCAGACCTGGCGCGTGAATGCAACCTGGAGGCATATCTGCTACGAACCCCTCCGGGCCGCGAAGACCTCGGAGACTCAACCCCCCAGGAGGTACTGAACGAATTCAAAAAGGCACAGCGTGTAACCGGCAACGATCTCTTTTTTGACATTCCCAAGAAGCGGTAAGAATTTGAATTCCAACCGCCACCTGCGATACAATCGGATCATCCATGGATGAACAACCCCCACAAGATTTTTACGAAGTCGTAACTGACCCAATCATTCCGTTCGACGAACGAAAACAAGAGGCCGTTATCGGCCATCTCATTCGGGATGAAGTGTTTTTCCTGAAGGCCCGAGAGCAAATCAAATACCACTGGTTTGGAAAGGGCCTGCGCGGTGAGATTTGGGAAAAAATGTTGGAGTTCTACAACATAGAAAAATACAAGCGTCGCCCCACCGCCGAAGAACTAAAGAGTATGTTTGCGTCCCTCGGAATGGATAAGGCTAACGAGTTTTATCAAGAGATCGACCGCTGTATGCTAATGGCCGACCATATTGGCCTTGACGTAGTAGTCCGAGAATGTACCGCATGGCTTAAAGCAGTTTTAATTCAAGAGGCCGCCGCAACCCTTATGAAGATGTACAAAAATCACCAAATCGAACCCGCTACTAAGTATGCCGAAGATAAACTTGCGGCCATCAAAAGTGCGGATTTTGATCCGATCAAGACTGTTTCGTTTGCCGACACCAAAACCAGCGTGGTAGATCGAATGATCTGGCGCCGTAAGAACGCCTGCACGACCGGAAGCGAGCTATTTAATCGGGCCTTACTGAACGGAGATGCAGGGGATGGCGGTCTTGCCCCTGGAGACTTTACTGTCATACTGGGTGCCATCTCTCAGGGCAAAACCAGTTTTCTGGGTACGGTTGCGATTCATAACATTCGAGCTGGTAAAGATGTCTTAATGATGGTTCACGAGAACCACTCGGACAATATTCAAAAACAGATTCTACTCTGTATGTTGAAATGTCCCGAGAGCGACCTAATTGCATGGTACCAAAATCCCGAAAAGCTTGGAGCCATTCAGGAAGCCCAAAGGCGTCTCCACGAACATCTCGAATACGTTCACCTCAATTCTCCCACCGGCACCACCGTTGAGCACGTCATGGATGTGATCCTGGAGAAACAACGGGAACATAAGCGTACTCACGGCAAGGGGTTCGATTTGCTCGTCGACGACTTTCCCGCGAAACTGACCTGCGAATATGGTAAGCGCGACGAATACCGACAGCGTATGTACTTCATCTACTCGCGCTTTGCCGCGTTAGCTGAAAGTGAAAATTTTCATGCTCTCGTCGCCATCCAAACCAACCGAAGCGGCTCTATTCTCAGTCGAGATGGAAAAGAGCGGGCCCTCATCATGGAAGATACCAGTGAGTCCTGGGGGGTGCCGCAAGTGGCTTCGAACTTCATTACGATCAACCGGAGCGATGACGATAGAACCAAGGGCATCATCAAGTTCCACATTGACAAGTGTCGATCCCAAGCCCGAGGCAAAATCGTGGTGTGCAATAGCAAATTTGAGTGGTATCAGACCCACGGGGACGATCTAGGCGAGGTCTCCGTCGAAACCAACTGGGATAATGTGGTCGGCAAGGAAACGGCCGAAGGTGGGGTCCAGGCCAACGGTAAAGAAATTGTTGAATCATCTGACCGACTTAGATCTGAAACTTCCCGGGCTAAGCCCAACCCCAACGCCAGTTCCGATGACCTAAAGCGCGACCGGCTGGCTCGCGAGGCGGCAATCGCTGCCAAGGGAACCTCACTACCGACCCCTGGGGTTCCGGAGGAGCCCAAGAAGTAGCGCACGGCCACAAATCCGTGTAGACTGGAGCCATTATGTATCGATGTGAAATTTGTCAAGGGCTCTCCCAACCAGGCGAAGGACGCAGTTCGCTGGTAGTGAAGAGGCGCCCCCAGACCTATACCCAGGAAGGTCTCGTTATCGCGACCGGCTGGGAAATTGTCAAAGAAATCCGGTGCCACGCCAAGTGTAAAGAACGGTGGCTCGAACAAAATGCCCAGGAGAAACCACAATGAAACGCAAGATGATTTTTACAATCACTCCTAAGTCGGGAGTAGCCAAGACAAAGGTGACCGTTGAAACCTCAGGCGACGGTAACAACTACGGAAGCGTTGATATAATCAACCATTTTCGAAAAGTTACGAAAGGAATTTTCGAAACCATCGTTCGGGACTTTGACGTAAAGGAGATCCAGAAATGAAACGCTATTTCATTATTGCCGGAGCCGCCATACTGATTGCGCTCGCGGCATTTGCATTCGGCCGCTACTCAGCACCCGAGCGCATCAAGGAAGTAGAAAAGATCAAGGTTGTTGAGGTTGAGAAGAAACAACAAAACGAGAAGAAAGACGTCGTTACGGTCATTACCAAGAAGCCCGATGGCACGTCTGTCACGACCGTAACGGACAAGACCGTGGTCGATACCAAGACCGATACCGATACGGTTGCGACCAGCGAAAAGACCCGAGAGGTCACGTACAGACGGCCCCAGTGGAAACTGACCGGCATGGCTGGATTTGACACCGACACCAGCGACTTCACATCAGTAAAGCCCATTTACGGGGCTGCGGTCGAGCGGCGCCTACTGGGCCCCATCTTCGTCGGTGCCTGGGGCTTATCCAACCGGACCTTTGGCGTTTCGGTCGCCTTGGAGTTCTAGCCATGGCCAAGCAAAAACGACCTCCCCGGTACAACGTTCGTACCATACTGGTAAGCATAATTGGATTTGTCACGGGGTCCGCGATTTTCTTTTTGTTGTTGGCTCTATTTCAAAGAGCCTGCTGACAGGATTCTCCGTGGTACAACCTAAGCTAGAAAGTAAGAAATGCGACCGCGATTTCTGGGCCTATGTAGAACATACCGCCCGGGAAGTGGCCGAATGGCCCCACTGGATGAAGGGTACGCTCGATAGAGCTGGGGATCCTCGCCCCAAGGGTCCCAAAAGCAAAAGGCGTATCTTGGGCTATGGCTTCAGTACCTTTGTGTCGCCAGCGGACGGTAAGCGTTATTTCAATATCCTGGGCCATTCGATAGCCGAATCTGAGGCCGCCAGGCTCCTAAAATATCTCCAGACGGAGCTGACCAAATGATTTCTAGATGGCTTGGGGTTGCAACGATATTGGGGTCATTGGTGGCGGGCTGTGTTGAGCCCGAGAGGTACCAGGGCTTTTCTTGCGCGATGCCAGATCGCACCGTCCAGTACCGGGTCTATCCAGCCGACCTGGGGGGTCGCAAATACGACCTCTGGGCTTTCGATACCGAACGCCAAACCCAAGAAATCGTTAGCACGGACGCGCTGGAGCGTGTAACCGAAACCATCGAGACGGTGTTACCTATGAATTGTCGTGTCCTTGGGGGCCGTGTTGTGCTGGACGACTCACTGTCGGATGCCCAAGAGTAGTCATAATCTAAAGACCGTGGAGGATTATGCCATGACCAATATCGAACAGCTCGAAGAAGACATTCTGACCGTCTTGTATGAGAACGAGGGTGACCTAGAAGCACAGGCCAGGGCCACCATAAAGTTCTTGATCGACGAGGGCCTGGTGGTTCCGGACGACAACGAGGGACCCGAAGATGATTTTGAAGACGAGATCGACAGCGATGAGTGGTAAGTCCATGGATACGATGACTCCGGACGAACGCACCGTAGCGGTTCTGCGTGAACTCGATGATCTGTTCACTCAACTGATTGGCCTAGAAGCCATTAACGATCCTGGGCTATATGAACGAATTCGCCGGAAGCTTGCCCACGGGATCCAGTATCTCCGAGACAACTTTGATGTCCCGACGGTAGTCCACATTGCGGAGCAGGAGAAGTTACCGAACGCCCAGGAGCTGATTGAACTCCTGACCAATGACTGAACTCTATGAAGTAACCGTTGGGTTCAACGGTATTGTAATTTGTTGGGGGGCGGCCGAAGAAACAGGCGGTAGTCACCTGGCAATGTTTCTAGATCAAAACGACAATTTGTTTGTTCGGGGCGAATGCTGGGGGTGGGAACCAGTTCTGGCCAAAGCGCTCCGTCAATACTTTCGGGACGAAAAAGAGCTAGCCGATATTTTTCGAAAGCAACTCGGCGTCGATCAACTTCCAGACCTCGCCGAGTCCCCCACGTTTGTAAGCTTCCTGAAACTGTGCAACCGTAAGTCCGGTGCGTAACTGCACATGTGGCTTTTCAGGAAATGATCGCCACTTTCCGGCCCACTCTAACCCACAGCCTTGAGCGATCTGCCCCATCTTGTCCCAGGGCATTTTGTCGCTCCAGGACCAATCCACCTTCAATGTCGAGGGGATGCCGTCAAAAACAAGATCGGCGCCAAGCCCATAGTTATGGAATGAACTGCCGGGCTTCGCGTTGGTTACGACCAGCCTCTTGTCTACGACCCGACCGCTGGTATCCCTTCCCTTGGCATAGAGTTCCCTTTGTCGTTCGACCGTGCGCATTCCTTCAAAGATGTACACGGCCAATCCGGCCTCGCGGCATTTCTGTAGCGTGTCTTCCAGCTGAGCTTTGAACGGTGGATAGAGCTGGGCCAAGATGTTGGCTTCACGTTGATCGGCAGGCTTGAAAACCATATCAAATGACCTAGACGTTGTATCTTGAGACTTAAAGGCGTTACAGAGCGGTCCCACCAATTTGGCTAAGGAGTTCCACATTGATCCGTACCTTACCGATTAGCCGTCCAATCATCTACCAATAGTGTATTTTCGTCTTCGGTAAGAGGAAGCCCAATAATAATTTTACGTTCGTAGGGAGCCAGTGGCGTAGAGGTCCAGTCGGTCTGAATTAAGATATCGCGCTTCCACCCCAGAGCAGACTTTACAGATGCTGCCCGACTAACCATACTTTGGTACGCTGCCGCATCAAAATATATGGACCGGTTACCCTGATCGTCGGTGCGCACCTCCAGATATTCGTGGGGTTTGCCCCGCCACGCCCCAGCTCCATCGACAACAAACCAATCCGGCACATTCTCGTACCCCAACGACGGGTTGCTTTGATCCTTTAGAAACTGTCCCGGGTGAAAATCGTTAGTGTACCCACCGTTTTCCGTATAGCGCAAATCGTGCTCTATGGCCACAATTTGACTTTGGTTATGATAAACTCGAACTTTCATGTTATACTCCTAGTCGGCCGATTCCCCGCAAACCATCACGAAGTGACCTACGTTATTGGATGCCCCAGAGTAAACCCTTAACACAAAGGCCGTTAGGGTTGGCAAAGGTGAGTCGTCTACCAAAACGATTTTTTCGTTATGACCAAGAAGTATTGATACGATAGAATAATTGGCAGATTTCATGGGCCTAAGAAACGTATAGGTATATTCACAATCACCACCAGTTGGCGTCGCTACCACCGTAAGATTGTAACCAGCCAACAACGTACCGTCGTAGTTCGTTCGTGCCCACGCCTTTACGATTTGTTTATTGACATTGTAGCTTGTGGCCGGATCGGCACTCACAATAGACGATTCCTGAGTCACCAGGTTAGGTCCAATGACACTGTTCGGACAGGACACTACATTCAGCCCTAATCCGCCACCGCCCGCCGACTTAAGGGTATTGCCCTGGATAGTAAACCAGCTATCGTTAGTTAGCCTCAGGCCATCGCGGCCATTGGCCGTAGCCTCCAGATAGTTTCCTACGACTACGTTGCCGCCCTGGGTACCGCCGGTACACCGCTCCAAAAACACCCCGCTGGTACCGATTCCCTTGTTGTTGCAAAACCGGAGGACACTTGCGTATCCAACATATCCCGTCGACGTTTCGAGACCAGACTCAATTCTCCAGTCGTTGTCTGATACATCGACAAATTTAGCCCTGGGCGAAGCACCAATAAATGCCGAAGCGTAGTCGACGCTCACGGCACGATCTAGCAGGTTGGACGTGCCACCCAATCGCGATAGATATACACGGTTGTTTCGGACATTAACGTGCATATCGGCAGCGGCATGCCCGGCAGGAGTATTTCCACTCGTCACAGACACCCCACTCATCGCAACGTTACCGTGGGAGAGCGTAAAGTCGAGTTTGTTGTCAAGAATATCGACCTTCGTAAACATCCCGCTAACCAAAATGCTTGCCGACACCGAACCGATGGGCCACGACAAACCAGACGGCGCCATTTCTCCCGACGCGTTATTACATTCAATACAAATGTCGTGACCCAGCAATGTAGGTGCGGAGGCAAAATCTTGAACCACGACATGTCGATTTCGTAGACCCTCAAAGCCGTTACGTTCGGTCGTTATGAACTGTACGCGTCCCACAAGCGAAACGCCAAAGCTCCTTCTGGTGATGACATCGGCGTCACCTATAAATCTGTTTCTCAGAACATCAATATCTGTGGTGTCTGAACTGCGTCCGACGACCAGAATGTCCGACCCTGCTGCATTTGGATTTCCACTCAATATACAGTCCTGTACCGTTATGTGGTCTGCGCCCTGTTCAACGACCACCAGTTCCCCACTCCCCAGTACTGTTGCGGGTCGCGAAAGTCCTAGTTTTTCTATCGTTATGTTTTGAATGTTTTCGGTAACACGAAACGCACAACCACGGACAGCCATATCGTTAACACTAGACAGGGTTATGCCCGCTTCCGCAAATCCGGCCGTAACACTGTACACATCGATTACTGTCGTGGTAGCATCTTTAATAGTAAAGGTTCCTCGGTTGGCTACGTTAAAGTTTCCCGCAACCGTAAGGTTCTCGTTTGGATATGGTTGGTAGGCCCAAGTTCCCGCTGACCTTGTAAACCGAATAATGCCGCCGCCCGGAAGCGTAACGGTCACCGTATTAACTCCAATGTCTCCGGGATTCAATACTGAACGTACACTGGCTACGCCACCCGATTTTACAATAGCTGTGGCGTCTCCATCGCCCGTAATAGTAACCGGGGCGGTCGTTCCACTACAGCTTACTTCAGTTTCCAGCGGATACGAACCGGCCCTGATATATAGGGTGCCCCCAAGGGTCTTGACCGAATCGTATGCGGCCTGAATAACGGCAGCTGGCCCAGGAAAAGTTACGGGATCGTCGGTTGTTAATCTCAGGACGTTAAAGTCTCCGTCGGGATAGGACACCCCATCGACTACAGTGACAACTGGTTTTGAGTATTGTCTGAATGCTACTTGCGTGTGTGTCATACCCGTTCCTTATTACATTGAGAACCAGTCGGATCCATCGCTATAGAGCCTAAGGGAACCGTAGTCGGCCGTGATGGAAACGTTGGGGGCTCCATCGACAGTTCCCGTCTGGGGCGTAACCGTGATGGGCATGGCCGTGGCGTTACCCGACTCGTCCTTGATGACAACGAGCCGACCCAATTGCTTATCGGTATCCGATAGCGTAACGGCCCGTATGGAAGTTGTATCTACCATGGCGACAACCGTTTCGTTGTTGGTGGTATAGTCGCCCGACGAATCAACAACTGCCTCTTGATGCAGGCCGCCTGTCGTATGGTTGATGACGTCCGCGTCATGCAAATTATATTTTGCCTTAAGGTCGTTGAGACGCGCGACCGCCTCATCTAATGAGGTCGGTATTAAGGCCGACACCAGTGCGTTGCCCGGTAGAGACTGAGCGTTATGGTAGGTTGGTCCGGCGTTAATTGCATCCACATTATGGGCCGCATACGCCGTAAACAAAGCCAAGCATAGCGGGTACAGAGTTGTTAGGTCAGTTGCGTTTGCGACGACCACTGGAAAATTGACTATGTCCGGAGTAGGCCCGCCGCCAGCAAAGTGCTCGGCGCCATCGGCCGCGTGGGCGTTCATCATAGCCTTCAACGCATTTGCCAGCGCAATAGCTAAATCTGCATTGGTCTTACGCTTGAAGTTGACGGCACCTCCATGGGTCATGATACCCAAAGCGTCTAGAGTCGTGAGGGAGTTATTGACGTTAGTTCCACTGATACCGTTCCAGGTAACCAATGCATTGTTGGTGGAAAGCCCCGGACCAATTACGTCACCGGCGCCCGCCGAACTCCACTTAAGGCCTGTGGCGGTAGCATTATCGAGGGCCAATACAAATCCGTTGGGATTGGCTCCAACCGAAAGAATTGCCGGTGTACCCGGGACAGCCGTACCAATCAGAACATCGCCCTTCAGGGCATAGAGGGAATTGGGTGAAAATCCCGCGATGGTTCCGACCGTTGTGATGTTACCGTCTTTGTCAAGAACGAATTTTGGAACCCCATTGTTACTTAAACGCAAAAGTTTTGCTGCGGCGTTTGCTAGTGTATTGAATGTGTCGAGATCGTAAGCGATAACGGTAGCCCCGTCTATCGCGCCCGACTCAAATAACCAACTGGCCGGATTAACTAGGGCGCTGCCACCAAAGAAAGCCCCGGTACTAGCAATACCCAAATAGCCATACTTAGTAACAGCGTTAAAGCGAACGTCCGTACGGTTACATGCAGTGTTGTCTTCGGTAAACAGACCTAGCTCAGCCGTACCCTCTGCGGTTGCTTGGTCGATTACATCGACAAAGAAGGACGGATACGTTCCGGGTCCACCGCCGACATTTCCACCGCTCATTTCCAGATCAACCTTACCAACGCTGTCCAGCTCTGACGACGCCACGATGCTCGGGTTGCTAGCGTTGGATATTGACACTAAATTTTCTTTATACCCAGCACCGTAAGTCGGATCGGTCAACTGATCGATGGTAAAGGTCCCCTGCGGGTAAACGCGACTACCCCCCGTAGCATCACAAGAAAGTTGTAGCGACAAAGCTCCGGTCTTACCAAACAGCTCCACCAAGGCATAGTCAGCGTTTAGTCCATAGTCGGTACCACGACGTATCACGAGATGCTCAACGGTATTGTTTCGAACACTTAAAATCTTGGATCCGTTAGTATTTAGTGTATTGGTTGTATCCAGCTTAAACCCAATGGCTCCAGCTCCGTTAGCCTCAACCGTTTTGATTATGAAGGGCGAAGCGCCCCCGGTCAACGTTCCGGTCATCGTAAGGTCCAGGATACCAGTTAGGCTACCAAAGTCATCTAGAAGCACTAGAGAGTTCTGGATCAACTTACCGGTTGCCAAGTCAAATCTAACGATGGCGTTATCGGTTGCTGCCGCCGGTCCCACCACATCACCTATCGTACCTGGCGTTACGCCCGCGCCAGTACGGAACTTATATCGATCTCCGACACCTGCCGGGATATGCAATGTAATGTGCGTGCCATCTGTTTCGGCGTAGTCACGGAAAATGGGGCCGGGAAGATCTGCGAAGAGTTCGACACCGTTTTCAATTACAGCCAAATCACCCAGGCCTGGCGTATAGGTTTGACCCAGGGGTAACAAAATAAGAGTCTCGCCGCCGACCGCAGTATATTCGGTTACGGATCCGGACCCGCCACCCGAACCGCTACCGCCCGCACCCGTTGGGCGACGGTCTATCAGATGGTTCTCAACGATGGGCTGAATAACCCCGGCACCATTAACTTCAATGATAGCCACGGCTACCGGGTAATCGGGGTTGCCCGGAACCGGCATGGCCGCGTCCGCTATGGCGGCAGCCAACGAACCATAGTGATTGCCGAACGTAACCGTAAGGGCATCGGCAGTTGAAACTGCAATCAGAACCGGCGTAAATTTGCTTGTCCAGGTCGCAATGGCGTCGGACGCCAAGATTGGCGGAACAATCGACGGCAGTGTTGCGTGGACCTCCAGGGTACCGGCGTTATTGACAAAATCGATGGTTGTCAGTTGGTCGTTGTTGGCACCGCCGTCGTAAGTACCGGCCAAATACCCAGTACGAGGAAAAAGAGAAGATTCCTTTGGTTGAATATAGATGTATCTACGTTTATTGCCCGACACCCTTTGGGACGGATAAATTGCAAAACCGGTATTGGCGCCTGCTTGTGTAACAATGGGCTTGAGAAGCTTTTCTTTTGAAAGATGATCCGAATAGTCACTCTCGGTAGCGTCGGTCGGTTTGACTCGGAACGAATGGGTCCCCACGATTATGTCATTGCCATCTCGACGGGCAAAGACAAAATTGTCTTCGTCGACCGGGACCGCGTCGTCGTCCACTACGTTTATGAACGGTACGGGGGTCGGGACCACAACCGTCCGATCAATTGTGACGTATGCACACTGCCCCGCAATAATTGTAACGTTACCGGCCGCCAACGTGTTGTTGGCAACGGCCCCGGGAACCTGGAACGTCAGCGACCCGCTCCAAGACAAAACTTGAGTCGCCAAATTCCAGTTCCAGACAACCCCACTGTCGAGGATATGGACATTTTGGTTTTGGGCCAGGCCTGTCAACGACGCAATGCTCGGACTGTACCAGTAGGTCCCGCCATCCAACTCCCTGATTCGGCTCATTGCCGCATCGAGCCAATCTTTCAGGCTTTGGATTTCTTTGTCGCCGCCCTCAAAGGGTGTGTTGACGATACCGGGAGTTGACGACGTAGAAGGGTTTTCCAGTCTACCGCTACCCGGAACGTCGGGCCCCGCTGGCCACGGATAAACGTGGGTTGGATCGGGAACGACTCCACCGGATCCCAGTCTCATCAGCATGGGGCGGCAATCCGTAATGGACACCACTCGGTTGGACGCATCCGTTACAACCTTGGCGATGGGTAACAGCGTACCAAAGCCCGCCGGGCTTATAACAAATTGGTAGTTAAGGGACTGGGCCAGCGGAACGGTTTTGGCAAACTCTACTTTGGTGTCGGGGTTAATAAACTTAACGAGATCGTTGGTGGTGGAATCGGGTGCCCGTGTGTAGTCCAGCGCTACAAAGTTAGTAGCGGCTGCAATAAAACTACCAGTTACCTTGGAGTTAGTGGGGCCTAGAATTTCGGCAGCCGTCCCAGCCGGTACCGTCAGAACAGTACCTGATTCCGTCGCGGTTGAATGAAAAATAGCCGAATCAGCCACCTCGACATAAAGCGCCTCTGCGAGCCCCCCGACCGCATAGGTAATTCTGAAGCCTCGAATGAAGTAAGGAAAGCCTACGCGCGTTACCCACCCACGAAGCAATGCGTCAAAGTCGTTGGAGACGGCAGATTCAATAGCGCGTAGGTGTGGAATGTCTAGGCGCTGTTGTTGTAAGAGGTTCGCTTGCCTTTTGATAGCCATTGTTAATTATCTCCAGTAGTTAGGCAAACCAGGAAAAGAGGCGGGAAGCCTATTCCTAAGATTGCTTCTGCCCCTATTGTTGTGCTGGCTGCACCACTCCCTCGAACTCAAATGAGCCCTGCATGATTCCCCGAGCCCCAACAGACCAATTTTGCGATAGAACGCTGGCCTGGTCGGCCTGAAAAACAGCCTCGCCAGTTATCCGGTCGATCAGCGCGATACTGATGTAAGAATCGGCCAACAACCCCGTGGCCGGTGTTCCTGGGCTTGGGGCTCCTTCCCCCAAGGGAGTTGTTACGGTCGAAAGCTGAGGACTTACAATTCCGTAACTTTCAAGGCTCATGCCTTGAATCCGGATGCACGCAATCGTACCCTTGACGGTTTGTTGCCCCGGCACGATTTCTTGAGGAAATGGCGTATCGATGCCCCGCAACGCCTTTTTGCCATAGTCGACTGAATACGAAATACTCGTAGCAAGTCCCACGACCTTATTGTTGATGACAAGCCTTAGCCTTGCCCCGGTGATTGTAACAGTTTGCATTATGGCGGATCCCCCCCCCACACCCGAACGGCATCGCTTAGTGGTGGGTTACCGGTAGTGGGCAGTCCCGCGTTCCCCAGTCCTACGTCCCCGGGATACAAAATCGTGATAATCAGAGTTAGACCGGTCGCCACCAGCTGGTCAATTAGATCTTCGGCATACAGACGTCCATTGGCGATTCCGGTGAGATAGAACGGAAATTGTGATCCGTCTTCTTTTAAGTCAATGGGTGCCCGAGACGACAAAAACGTAATATTGGCGCCCGGTGAATGGAGCTTAAGGAACGAATAGGCAGGATCAACTAGCAGCAGCTGACTACTGGGCCGCCCAACGTATTTGACCGGGCCCTCTTGGTTATCGTACCCGAAGTCAAACATGAGATAGCCGACACCGTCGACAAAGTCAACCGCATCCACCACACTAATGGTCCGATAGGTTTGTCCAGGTTCAATTAGACTTACCAGGGAGGTCTGGGCTTCGGTTAGGACACCAGCAAGCGTTGTGTCATATATGTAGGGGCCCATGAAATCGCTTTCTAGTGCGGTTAAATGAAGGTGGGCCGCATCCTCAAGTTGACGATCCACCACCTGGGTTGTGGCCGGGAGAAATACGTTAAGAACGTTGGGCGCCACTTCAAAAACCGTAGCGTATCGAGCGGTAGATAAAATCGAGCGTCGGACGGGATTCATAAAGGTAATATCGTTGGCGGCCAGCTGTATAACGGCCTGGGCAATCCCCAACGGATTTGAAACCGTAAACCGCGCATTCGTTACGGTCCCGTCAACCACCGATATGATTTCGAAGGACCCCCGGTTTTCGGAAAAGAAGACGCCCCCAAACACACTTACAATATCGCCTACATTAACTAGCCCCAGGCTGGGGTTGGTGCCGCCAATCCACGTAAACCTCAGGGCCGAGCCCGTAATGGCCACTTGCCATTGGGTACCGATTGTCTGGGTGGTAGCCAACGGTGCCGGAAATAGCAAAAAGTTCTGAGCTTGACCGCCCATCACTCGCACCGTACTGGAGGGCCCTTTGGCTCCCGAAAACAACTTAACGTAAATAAGACCGGTGGTATCGTCGGTGTAGTCAACCGCATAGGCCTTGGCCGCTAGGGAATCGGTTAAATTTCGAATCTGCTTCGTGATAGTGTCGGCGACTTCCTTTGCGGTCGCGGCTGTAATGTTGGCAAATTCGGTCGATCTAAACGTAACGGTTAACGGTTCCTGTCCATCAAATTCCATCGCGAGCTGCATCCCGTCGGCCAGCGCAAACGGCTCGTTTGCAGTCGAGACCACAAAGGCCCTGGTGGACTCAGGTCCGTAAAAAATTTCCATAAGATCTAACAAGACTGGAGTAATCTGCTTTGTGGCTGTTGATACCACGGCCAAGTTGCTAAAGGCTTCATCCGATAGCCCCACGTTAACGGGTCGGACAAATCCAACGTTGGCGGCCAACCTATCTAGATACCGTCCAGTCGCAGTAACCAAGTACAGTTGATCATGAATGGCTTCGATGTTGGCATCGTTGAGATCGTCGCCTATCGCTAATGCCTCCAGCAGCGCATCTGTATTGGGACCACCAATGGCAGGCGAGAGGAACTGGCGCAGTCTGTCTTGTGCATTTGACACTAGGCACCGACCTGCGAAATAGTGATGTCGGCGTCGGCGTCAATTACCAACGGCTTCTCAAACGCCTGGACCGTAATAAGATCGTGGGTTGAATCAAACGTTGGTGACACTACCGAGACCGCAAGAACTCCGTCGACCGAACCGGCAGCCGACACGATATCGGAAAGAACTACCGGATTGCCCAATGGAACCAGATTGATAGCCGCCGCCACACTACTACGAATTTGATCCTCAACAAGACTAAAGGGCGTACCGGTACGTACCCGTACCGACAGCGCAACCGTGATGCGCTTCACAATAGGGCCCTCGATGTTGAGCTGGGCACCCGCAGCCTTAACGCCCGGATACGAGGTTGGACTTAAGGGGTCGCCATAGACTACGCGGTTTGATTCAAGAATTAGACCTTGATACTTTCGGTATGCGTCAATACCGGGTTGAATGTCCGTATTGAAATTGAATTTATTGAGAGCTTCAAGCGTTGCGCCCCCTACCACCGAAATCTTGCTGTTCAGGGCCGTTCCGCGCAGAATTACATCTAGTTGATCCGAGGTCGAGGGGTTGATGGCTATGGTATGAATCTGTTTAACCGCCTGGAACGCAACGCCCTCCAGGATTTGCACCTGGGTGTTGGACGCCCCCAGAACCGTGGGCCCGGCGTTTACCATGGTGCCGTTTACCACTAACTGCGATGGGCTGTTTACTGCGACAACCACAAACGATCCTACGTTGGCAGCCCCCAAGATGTTGTTACCGATACTAAGGGTGTCGCCGGGCAGCACACTGTCATAACTGACAAACGTGGGATTGCCCGCACCCGGCACAACGATTTCTTCGACGCCCAGTGGGTTCTCAAAATAAATAGAATTTCCATACACCCGCACGACTCTGAAGGTACCACGATTGACGGCCGTAAAAGCTGTTCCCAACGTTACCCAGTCGCCCTCCACAATACCGGCTCCCACAAACGCCGGAGCCGTAAAGCCAGAATGTACCAACGCCATGAAACTGCCTTGCTTTTCTAACTGAAATTCTGTCGTGGCATCTCCCGAGTGGGGCTTGGCGGTTCGGAAGGTTCCCGGACCAGCCGTAATATCAATAGTGTTAACCAGCCCAGCCGTAACTGTTACGCTAAGGGCAGTTGTACTGGCATCGAAGCCCAGAGCCTTGGGCTGCACCGAAGACGAGGTAACGCGTACCCACTGGTTGGCATGAAAACCGCGCTTTAGAGCCGAGGCAATTCGCAGCTTCGTATAGGAAGTGTCGACCGTAGCGGCCGAACCTAAAACCGGAGCGCCAGTAATGTTTGCGGTTCCACCCGTCACCTGAACGGATCCACTAGATCCAAGGACATCAGAGTAGATCTGAAGCTTGTTGTCGTGCGAAGTCGTCGAAAGCCCGGCAACCGTAACGATCCCGGAGGTACCCAATACGTTGAGGTATCGCGAAAACTGATCGGCGGTTGTGGCAATTAAACGCATTTCTTCGCCCGTCAAGGAGTACAAGGCGCTGGAAAATGCTAGAGTTTTTTTAAGCACCAGGTTTTCGGTCCCACCCGTCAGATCGGTCGACAGAATCCAGTTTTCACCATCCGGTACTGGTTGCGATTACTCCAGAGCCATCATTGGGTGTCGCCGGTGGATCATAAGTTGTTAGAATGGCCGACACATAGCTAGACAGATTTGTATTGACGTAACTTACAACGGCAGCGGCCGTGCAGGCCGGGTCGATGGGGTAGACCTGAAGGGCCGAGGCCACATTTAGGGCTTTGGCGCCATCTGCCGTACCGGCATCGGAACGTCGCACCGTAATGGTACTGGCAGTTCGGGCCGTTATCCGCCAGGTTCCAATGTTGGCGGCCAGCAAGGACGAAGCGTTTGTAATGGTCAAAATATCGCCCACCACCACGCCATTAACAATAAAGTCGGGCGAGGGGCCACCTACCCGCGTATACGTAACGTCATAGGGTCCGGCGCCCACCACCGCTACCGAAAACGTCGTGGTTCCGTCGTGCGAAAGGCTACGAGCGTTGCCCGACGCCAGAACGATATTGATTGAAGTGTACTGACCAGTCGTAACAGATGAGCCCAGCGCGAGGTTCGAGGCGATGGGCAAAAAATATCCGATTCGACACACGTCACCGCCGGGACCGTAATCGGCAAACCGATAGACAATGGCGTTTTTTGCACCATCCGGATCCAAAACGGTACGAGCTTTCATCCAGAGTTTGAAGTTGTCGAATTTGAAGGCGGTGCCAAACGCCAGATCGGGTGTGGCAACGGGACCTTGATCCAAATCGTAAATGTAGAACTTGCTACTGGACGGAGGTACTGGAACCCCGGCGACTGCAATACGACGCGCCATCCTGATATCAAAGGTCTTGTTGATTTCGTCCTGGTCCAGTACCGTTACCAAAGAATCCTCACTGTCAAGGTCATAGGGAGTAGCCGGAAAGATTCGGTCGTTTGTTAAAACTTCGTGGACGGTTGCCTTGGGATTCAAGGTCAAGGCAGTCGTTACGATATCCTGAAGCTGAAGGTGGTTATTGCGGTTGCTTGAAAATCTGTCGGAGACACCAATGGGGCGAAGAAAGCCTATCATGTGGCTTGCGCTAGCCCCAGCTACCGCCACCAGGTTAACTGTCGAGGCAATGCTAAGGGGCGGTTCTACGGCCGGACCGGTAGCCACAACATCATGTACAAACAGCGGAGTTCCTAGTTCGTCGTTACCACTTTCCACAAAGGCGGTGTGACTTGTCTTGTTCAGAACGCTGGTTGCATCGGTAAACAAAAGCTTACGTCCTTCAAAGTTAGCCGCAACGTACATGATGCCCTTTGAGGTGCCATAGGCTAGCGTGGTAAGTCGAAGGCGCGAACCCGCCGCCACACTGGCCGTGGCGCCTAATAGTTGCAAATTTATCAAAGCCGCTATTGTAGTTAGGGGAATTGTAACGCCGGGGGCCAAAGCGATTTGCTGCATGGGCTCAGAGCTGCGGGCAGCCATTAGACCGCCCCCTGCCCCAACCCCAACCAGAACATAACTGGCTACCACACCAGCACTTTTTTCCACCTCTACATACGAATCGGTTCCACCCTGAAGACCGGTGGCCGCAACTCTCCAGTATCCGAGATTGGTGGCGTCGGTTATGGCACTGTCCAGAACAACCAGCCAATCGCCAGGGTTTATGGCTGCAAATGCCGTTGCGTTACCTACAATGCGATATCGCCAAACAACACCTGCGCCCGGATTGGTTACCGCCAATGTAGATGCGGACGGAACATCAATCACCACGGGCTGGGCGTTACCATCGACAATAACCCACAGCTTTGCCGTGGTTAAAAAGTCCACCGTACTACCCGGGACGACCCCGCTCTGTACATAGCCTTGTGTGAAACTAGATCCGGCCGTTACCCTGTCGGTCGAAACCAATGGAACCGCCAAGGTAATTTGTCCTTTGTTCCGGTTGAACTCATAGTCGTTGGCCAGACCCTGACTGGACGAGACTGCAAACATTCCGTTAGTAACCAAGGAGCCGCCGGTAATCGCCAAAGAGGCGGTTGCCGATGCACCTTTGTTACTTTGAAATACCAGTTGGTTGCCCGACACCAAACAGGTTACACCGGCAATCTTGGCATTGAACACAATGGCCCAGGAAGCCAAGCTGTTAAAGGCGTTGACCGTTAGATATCCGGTATTGTTGATCACAAAATCCGAATCGTTAATCGTATAGGTTGCGGGGCCGGTTCCGTCTACGTTAACCGTAATGGTGTCGCCGCTGGCAATTGCCGGATTCCAAGAAGATTGCGCTACGCTGAAGATCTGCGGAACCACCCCATCCTTGTGTAAAAGTATATCGTTTTTGTAGAGATTAAGCGTAAAGGTTTGAAAATCAATAAACCCAAGAGTCAGATTAGCATTGGTTCCAAGCGTCGGCACCGTCACCTGAAGGTCTTCGTGCGTATCGACCTGGGCGAAAATACGAACACGATTGCCACCATCGGTCGTGGCAGCAGAGAACAGAAGGGCGGCGTCGCCATTGATACTGCTGGCCACCTCGAAGGCTGTGGCGTTTCCAATGGTTTTGAATTCGGCGGCATAGAAGGTGTGTTCCGAGCGCACCCCTCCGACCATAACGGCCAGAATAGCGTGATCGGACAACACAAAAGGAGAGTCCAGCGTTGTTATCAGCTGAGCCCTTACGACAACGCGATCCGGCAACTGGAGATACTTTTCACCGCCGAGTGCCGAATCAATCACACTGACAAGCCCGACGCCAGTGGACAGTTCTTCATAGCCAGCGCCATCATCAACGATAAGGCGAGTTGGCAGTCCTACTTGTTCAATCACCTTGGACGACACTACGCGCTTGGGTTCGTCGGGGGACGTAACGCCCAGTACCGAATTTTCAATGGCAACGGCCGTACCCTTTGAACGAGACTGAATGGCTCTTTTGATACGGTCTCGATAATCGGTATCGGATTCTCGGTCTTGACCTGTAACAAAAGGCAAGGGGTTTGTGGCACTTAGGTTTGGAATCGGGGCCGATGGCACCTCGCTGATGGCACCCCGAGGCACCCGACCGATACTACCTGGAGTTAGGGCCACAACGGGTACGCCCGTGATGGTAGTTTCGCCATCGGGAATAATAGTTGACAAGGTTGTCTGGAACTGTACCGCAACCGACACGTTTCCCTGGGGCGTCTGCACCAAAGTACCGGCCGAAATTGTTCGGTTGCCACCCTGCTTTACAATCACACTTTCGGACAGGTTGTGGAACTTTGTAGTTGGGGTCGCCAGGGCCAATTGCCAATAGGCACCAATCTGGGTTACCGCCGTATAGCCAATGGGGCCCTCGAAATTGGCAGTATTGCGTCCAATATAGACGGCACCCGTATTCTGAAACTGCGATGCGTCTGAAACGTTCAGTGCGGTAGATCCAATATTGGGCGGAACCGTACCGGGATACACCTTAGAAGAAATTTTGGTAAAGCTGCCATCGGTAACGGTTACCTCACCGGTAGCCGGAGCAGACATAAGGCGCGGAACGTTGTTGTCGTTTCCCACCAGATCGAGTTCATTTCCGGTAGCGCGGTCAACAGAGTTTGCATCAAGAATTGCAAAGATGTCTTGGCTGGACCTAAAATCACTCTGGGCCGCAGCCTCTATGAACGACAATGTGCCGGAGCCAGGCCTAAGGTCGCTAAGGCCCAGGCGGGCCCGAAGAGCATCAATCAGATCCCCGACGATCTGTTCGTAGCTTCGTGGTTGAGGAATAGTAGCCATGGTTTAATCTCCGCTATTAACTGGGTAGAGGGACCTGAACCGACACCGGTAACAAAACCGACAGGTTGCTGACGCGGGTTGCCACATTAAGTTGCAGTACCGGGCCACTCTTTAGTACCTGAAGAGCGTCGACACCGTCGTATCGGTCGTCACCCGCGAACGAACCCTGGACCGACTGCAAAATACTACCTGGCGTTAGATCAGCCGTACTGGTCCCCGACAGAATATCGAACCCATACGATGGATGGCGTAATAGCGATCCTCTGGGGGTTGCAATTTTCAGTCGAATAGCCTGTACCAGGTTGGTCATACCATAGGCCAGGCGTGTATCGCCGTCTGGCGTAATCACAATATCGCCCTTGTCGGTTAGCAACAGATCAATTCCGCTGATCTGAACCATTCGATCAGTATCATCAATACCAGGAATCGAACGGAGCTTGGGGTCCGATGGAGCCTCGGCGTTACCCGGAACATAGATTAACTGCTCGCTATTGGTGGTTCCAGGTAAGAAAGCCCGCATGGTAGCGTGGTCCGACTTCTTCAAAATCCCAAGGTCATCGTCGCCATCGACCGTAATCAAAACGTTGCCCGCACTGATCGATTCAATGGTTAGGATTCGACGCTTAAACGTCGGAACCGTGCTGGAATACAATTTGATGGTTTGGCCCGTAAACAGGTTTGTCAAGTCCGCGACAGTGAATTGGTTGCCACTACCGTTGGTCAACATCTCTAGCGCAAACCCTACCTCGTCGATATAGGGGGGTAACAATCCATTCAGTGTGGCAATTTCCGACCATCGGTTGGGATCTCCGGTATACAGCAACGCAATCGATTCTAGAGTAGCGCCATACGGTACCGGCACCAGATACTTGCTAACGGGAATGTCAAACGGAATGTTAGAAGCGTTCGACAAAGCCGCAACGTATTCTAGACTACTAGGAATGGCATTGTCGTCAATGGTCCCGGATGCCACAAGCGAATCCATTACCTGAAGACATTCCTGAAGGGCATACAGCACGGCCATTTGGCTGTCTGTGGGCGTAGGCACATCGTCGGGCTGTACATAGGTGGCGACCGGGCTTCGTGAATCCATACCCACCAGGCGACTGTAACTAGCACTTCCAAGCCCAAATCCGTTTGCAATTTCTTCTGCTGCATCTGCCGTAATCCGTCGATCTGCTTCAAAGTCGTGCTGCCGAAGTCCCCGAACTCGTTCGCGCTCAGCTTCAACTCGGTCGTTAAGTTCCTGTGGGGCACTTAGGGAGTTGAGGTTAATTTGGGAGAAAAAGTTAGGGTCGGGAGTCGGAGTGGCAAAAAACTTGATAGCCGGGTTGGCCGTATCGGGAGGC
>Ga0315289_10004389_pt1 | contig 21054 bp, 12 predicted proteins | sample YL17G11_40_MG_FD_203452 | JGI IMG/M metagenome (GOLD analysis project Ga0315289, IMG submission 203452) | Sediment microbial communities from Yellowstone Lake, YNP, Wyoming, USA - YL17G11_40 | ecosystem: Environmental > Aquatic > Freshwater > Lake > Sediment | place: USA: Wyoming | collected... | reverse complement strand
TATGGCGTGGTGACGTTTTACGAGCAGTTTCACCTGGAGCCGCACGGCCGGCACACGGTCCGCTGCTGTCGCGGCACGGCCTGCCACGTCAAAGGCGGGCACGGCATGATCCATGCGGTCGGCCGCGAACTGGGGATCGCCGAGGGCCAGACCACGGCGGACATGCGCTTCACCTTTGAGACCGTCGCCTGCCTGGGCACGTGTTTTTTGGCACCGGTGGTCATGGTCGACAAGGACTACTACGGGAATATGACCCCGACCCGAGTTAGAGGGATACTGGACAGGTACAAGTAAGCCGAATGTCGCGAGAGAAGATCCGATCACTGACGGCCCTGGAGCAACGGCACGCACGACTTCGGGACGAAGCGCAGAAGCACGGCACGAGAGTGCTGATCTGCATGACCGGCTGCCGCGCGTTGGGCGCGGCGGACGTGGCGGCCCGGTTCCGCGAACGGCTCGAGGCTCTGGCGCTCACCGACACGGTCACGGTCGTCCCGACCGGCTGTATCGGTATGTGCGCCAAGGCGCCGGTCGTCCTGATCGAGCCGGATAACTTCCTGTATGGCGGCGTCGCGCCCGGCGACGTCGACGAGATCATTGAGCAAACGATCCGCAGCCATCGACCCGTCGAGAGACTTGCCGTGGTGCAGGAGGGACGGCCGCAGCCCCGGATTGAGGAAGTCAACTTCTACAGGCGACAGCAGAGACTGGTGCTGGAGAATTGCGGGCGCATCGACCCGACGAAGATCGACCACGCTATCGAGCGCGGAACGTATCTGACCGCCGTGAAAGTGCTGAGTGAGCGCACGCCGCAGGAAGTCATTGACGAGATGATCGCTTCCGGCCTGCGCGGTCGCGGTGGCGCGGGCTTCTCCACCGGGATGAAGTGGAAGTTCTGCCGGCAAGCGCCGGGCGAGCCGAAGTATCTGATCTGCAACGCGGACGAAGGCGATCCGGGGGCCTTCATGGACCGCGCCCTGCTGGAAGGCGATCCGCACCGGGTCCTCGAGGGAATGATCATTGCCGCGTATGCCATCGGCGCCGCGACGGGGATCGTCTACGTGCGGGCGGAGTACCCGATTGCGGTCGAGAACGTGGGCATCGCCCTGACGCAGGCGCGAGAGATTGGGTTGCTGGGCCAGGACATCGCGGGCACCGGGTTCAATTTCGACATCATGGTCCGGATGGGAGCGGGCGCTTTCGTCTGCGGCGAGGAAACCGCGCTGATCGCGTCCCTGGAGGGCCTCCGGGGCATGCCGAATCCGCGTCCACCCTTCCCTGCCCAGAGCGGGTACCTGGGCCGTCCGACCAATATCAACAACGTCGAGACGTTCGGCAACGTGCCGCTCGTGATGAAGAACGGCGCCAAATGGTATAGCGCCATCGGCACGGAAAAGAGCAAGGGCACCAAGATTTTCGCCTTGGCCGGCAAGATCGAGAACACCGGCCTGGTGGAAGTCCCAATGGGGACGACGCTGCGGGAAATCGTCGAGGACATCGGCGGTGGAGTCGGCCACGGCGGGCGCTTCAAGGCCGCGCAATTGGGCGGGCCTTCCGGCGGCTGCGTGCCCACCCAGTATCTCGACTACCCCATCGACTACGATAGCGTCCAGCAGATCGGTGCGATCATGGGCTCTGGTGGCCTGATCGTGATGGACGAGACCACGTGCATGGTCGATGTCGCACGGTACTTCCTCCAGTTCGTGCAGGCCGAATCGTGTGGCAAGTGTACGCCGTGCCGGGTGGGCACCAAGAAGATGCTTGAAATGCTCCAGGCAATCTGCGCCGGCGAGGCCCGGCTGGAAGATCTGGCGGTCCTCGAACAACTCGCCGAGCACGTCAGCAAGGCCTCGCTGTGCGGTCTGGGTCAGACGGCGCCCAAGCCGGTCCTGAGCACGCTGAGGAACTTCCGCGACGAGTACGTGCAGCACATCGTCCAGCGCAAGTGCTGCGCGGGGGTTTGCACCGCCCTGCTCGGCTATGAGATCACCGAGGTCTGCATCGGCTGTGGGGCCTGCGTGAAGGTCTGTCCCGTCGGCGCCATCGCCGGGACCAGGAAACAAAAACACACCATCAACCGCGCTCAATGCATCAAATGCGGGCAGTGCTTCAATACCTGCAAGGTGCACGCCATTACCCGATAGAACGAGCCATGAGCGAAACGATCAAAATCACGATCGATGGAAAGAGCATCCTCGCCGCGCGGGGCCGGACCATCCTGGAAGTGGCGCGGGACAACGGAATCGAGATCCCGAACCTGTGCTACGATCCGCGTCTGAAGCCCTCCGGGGCGTGCCGGCTCTGCCTGGTCGAGGTTGAAGGCCAGCGTGGCCCGGTGCCCGCCTGCACTTTCCAGGTCGGCCCGGACATGGTCGTGCGCACGAATACGGACCTGATCCGCCAGTTGCGCAAGACCATCCTGGAGCTGTTGTTCTACGAGCACCGGGGCGTGTGCACCACGTGCGACGAGAACGGCGAGTGCAAGCTGCAGCGCTACGGCTACGAATATCAGGTGAGCGACGCGGTCTTCCAGCTTCCGACCGTCGGCACCAACGGTGACAACTATACCGCCGGCAACGAAGCCATCGAGTACCACGTGGGCAAGTGCATCCGCTGCGGCCGGTGCGTCCGGATCTGCCAGGAAGTGCAGATGGATCACGCCCTCACCTTCAAGGAGCGAGCGGCGAGCGTGGAGGTGTCGACCGCGTTCGACATGCCGCTGAACCAGTCCGGCTGCGAGTTGTGCGGCCAGTGCGTGTCCACGTGCCCCACCGGGGCGCTGTACGAGCGCGGTGCCAAGGGCAAGGGCCAAGGCATGCATCTGACCAGGACCCGGACGACGTGCGTCTACTGCGGGGTCGGCTGCCAGATCGATCTCAACGTCAACGGCGGCAATGAAATCGTGCGCGTGACCAGCCCGGTGGGGACAGTCCCCAACAACGGCAATCTCTGCGTCAAGGGCCGCTTCGGGATGGACTTCGTCAAGAGCGAAAAACGACTCACGACCCCTCTGATCAAGCGCAATGGCACGTTCGAGGAGGCGACGTGGGACGAGGCGCTCGCGCTGGTCGCGGGACGGCTCCAGGAAATCAAATCGCAGTTTGGCCCGGACAGTATCGGCGGGCTTTCCTCGGCCAAGTGCACGAACGAGGAGAACTACGTCTTTCAAAAGTTCATCCGGGCAGCGGTCGGCACGAACAACGTGGACCACTGCGCGAGATTGTGTCATGCCTCAACGGTCGCCGGCCTGGCCAAGGCTTTCGGCTCCGGCGCGATGACCAATTCCATCGAAGAGATCAAGCACGCCGGCTGCATCTTCGTCATCGGCTCGAACACGACCGAGGCGCATCCCGTGATCGGCCTGGCCATCAAAGAGGCGGTCGCCAAGAACGGGGCGAAACTGATCGTGGCCGACCCGCGCGGCATCGATCTGGTCCGATTCGCGGCAGTGCACCTGGCCCAGAAGCCGGGCACAGACGTGGCGCTGATCAACGCCATGATGAACGTGATCGTGTCGGAGAACCTGCACAACGAGCCGTTCATCCGGGAGCGAACGGAGGACTTCGCGGCGCTGGCCGACATGATTCGGGATTTCACGCCCGAAAAGGCCGAAGCCATCACGACCGTCCCGGCCGAGGCGATCCGCCAGGCGGCGCGCCTGTACGCCACCGCCCCGTCCTCCAGCATCATCTACAGCATGGGGATCACGCAGCACACGACGGGAACGGACAATGTGCTGACCCTCGCCAACCTCGCGCTCCTGACGGGCAACGTGGGCAAAGAATCGTCCGGGGTCAATCCGCTGCGCGGGCAGAACAACGTGCAGGGCGCCTGCGATATGGGGGCCCTGCCGAACGTCTACCCCGGCTATCAGTCGGTGGAAGACGCCTTGATCCGCCTGAAATTCCAGCAGGCCTGGGGTGTCGAACTGCCGGATCGCAAGGGGCTGACCGTCGTGGAGATGATACACGCGGTCGAGCACGATGAGATCAAGGCCCTGTACATCATGGGCGAGAACCCGGCGCTGTCCGACCCGAACCTCAACCGCACGCGCCAAGCGATCGAGAACGTCGATTTCCTCGTCGTGCAGGACATCTTCCTGACGGAGACGGCGGAATATGCGGATGTCGTGCTGCCTTCAACCTGCTTTGCCGAAAAGGACGGCACGTTCACCAATACCGAGCGCCGCGTGCAGCGGGTACGCAAGGCCGTCGCGGCGCCGGGCGCGGCCCGCCACGATTGGGAGATCCTCTGCGCCCTCGCCGGCAGGATGGGTCATCCGATGGCCTATGAGTCGGCGGCACAGATCATGGAGGAGATCGCTTCCCTCACGCCGATCTACCGAGGTATCTCGTTCGACCGGCTGGAGACCACGGGATTGCAGTGGCCCTGCCCCAACCGGCAGCATCCCGGCACGAAATACCTTCACGTCGGCCATTTCAGCCGCGGCAAAGGCAAATTCCACGCCGTCGCGTTCAGAAGTCCCGCCGAGACGCCGGGAGAGGAGTTCCCGTTCGTCTTGTCCACCGGCCGGCAGCTTTACCAGTTCCACACCGGCACCATGACGCGCAAGAGCCGCGCGATCCGCCAGGTCTCGCCGACCGGATACGTGGAGGTTCACGCTGCGGACGCTGCACGGCTCGGCATTGCGGACGGCCAGAGGGTCGAGGTGAGCACCCGCCGGGGGCGGGTGACCACGCCGGCCCGCGTGACGACGGGCATCGAGAAAGGCTGGCTGTTCATGCCCTTCCACTTCTGCGAAAGCCCGGCCAATGCCTTGACGCAGGATGCGCTCGATCCGGTGGCCAAGATCCCCGAATACAAGGTGTGCGCGGCACAGATAAGGGCGGTGCCATGAAAGAGACGCGGACCACACACCGGATTGCCGGGGCGATCCTGGCGGGCGGCAAGGCGCAACGCATGGGAGGCATCGCCAAAGGGATGCTCTCGGCCGGCGGGTCCCTGTCTCTGATCGAGAGACTGGTGGTGCACCTGATGCGTGCGGGCGTGGAGGAGATCATCATCGTGGCGAACGAGGACCGCCCCTACACGCGCATCGGCTGTGCCATCGTGCCCGACGGCCGGATCGAGGCCGGGCCGCTGGCGGGAATTGAAGCCGCTCTGGGATACTTCGCGGGCCGATACGATGCGGTTCTGTGCCTGCCGTGCGACATGCCGTCCCTGACGTGGAAAGAGATGTCGGCCCTCATCGCGGCCTTTGCCGACACCGGCGGACCTGTCATCTTCGCGGAGACAGAGGACGGCGCCCGACATCCACTGTGCGCGGTCGTTCGCGTCGATTTGCTGGACGGGATCTCCGCGGCCCTGGACCGCGCGGAATTCGCCGTCAGCGACCTATGGTCCCAACTCGGAGGCTTCGCCCTCCACTTCGACGATCCAAAGGCTTTCGTCAATCTCAATAGTCCGGGCGACTTGGACGCTTGGCTAGCAGGTAGACCCAATGGCAATGCTCGGTAAACCGATCCATCACGAGTCGCTGCGCGTCGCGGACTGCGTGGACATTTTCCGCGTGCGCGGCGCGGCGTGCGCCGAGCGGGTGGCCGACCGTGTCATCGTCGAAGAGCCGGTGACGATCATGGTGGACCGAGTCGGCAGCTTCACCGTGATGTGCACACCGTCCGACCTCGAGGCTTTGGCGGTGGGATTCGTCTACTCCGAAGGGATGATTCACAGTGCCGACGATGTCCTGGCGATCTGCGCCAAGGACGATCTGCCGAACGTGATCGGGATCGAAATCCGGGAGCCCACCCAGTTTGGCATTGCGCGGAATCTCGTCGTGGCCAGCTCCTGCGGCCTGTGCGGCGTCCGCAACATTCAAAAGATGCTGTCGGACGTGCCCGCCTGTCCGCACTCGCTGCAAGTGCCGCAGCAGCTTCTGTTGGACATCGCCGAAAACCTGCGGCCGATGCAAACGACTTTTGCGCTGACGGGCAGCTCGCACGCCGCGGCTCTGTTCGACCGCGACGGCGCCATTCTCGCCTTTGCCGAGGACATCGGCCGGCACAACGCACTCGATAAAGCCATCGGCAAATGCCTGCTGATGAGGCAAGCCACAACCGGTTGCGGGGTGGTGCTCTCGGGCCGGGTCAGCCTGGAGATGATTGCCAAGGCCGCCCGCGCCGGCGTCGAGCTGGTCGTCGCGATCTCGGGCGTCTCGTCCTATGCCATCGCCGCCGCACAACGCTGGAACATTACGCTTTGCGGCTTCGTCCGCAACGACAGAATCAACATCTACACCGATCCCACCAGGGTTCGGCTCACTAACAAGCCAAGGAAGAAAAGGGGACATTCTACTTTTTTGGCCACAGGCAATCCCGGCGGTCCAACAACCGGGGAAAAAGTAGAATGTCCCCTTTTCCTCGCCAGTAATAACGGGAGGCACGCACATGCAGGGTAAAAGCTTGGCAAAAAGTCTGACGGACAGATCGCGTTTTGTTGTGGTGGCGGAACTCGCCGCCGGTCCCAGCTTCAATTTTGCTCCGATTGAGAAGTTTCTCAAGGCCGCGAAGGACGCGGGTCCGGACCGCATTCCTCCGAGCTTCGATTTCGTGGGGGTCACAGTGCCGCAAAGTCCGGGCGGCGTGGCCAACCTGGAGCCGGCGGACGTGCTCACGCGCGTTAGGGCGGCGGATTTGCTGGGGCCCCTGGACTTCATCCCGCACGTGACGTGCAAGGACCATAACAGCGACGCCATCACGAGCTCGCTCGTGACGTTCCGGGGCCGCAGCGCCGAGTCCGTTCTCTGTCTGACCGGGGATAAACCGGTCCGGTCCCAGGGTGTTTTCGAAGTCGAGTCCATCGGCCTGCTTCAGCTCATCGGGCGGATGAACGATGCCGCGTATCTGAAGGCAGGTCCGGGACAATGGGACAGCGTCAACCAGCTCTTCCCTCTCGCGGCCGTGTCGCCCTTCAAGTACAGCGAAGCGTCGCAGATGCAGCAGTACTACAAGATGGAGAAGAAGATCGCCGCCGGAGCCAAGGCCCTGATCACGCAGCTTGGCTACGACTGGCGCAAGTCCCTGGAGCTGATGCGCTATCTCCAGGAAAATCACATCGATATTCCCGTTCTGGGCAACGTGTATCTGCTCACGACGACGAACCCCGCCCCGCGCCTGATGCACGATGGCAAGCTGCCCGGCTGCTTCGTCAGCGACGACCTGCTGGCCACGCTGCAACGCGAGAAGCTCGAGGACCACGTCGAGCGGGCGGCGCAGCAGGTGGCGATGTACCAGGCCATCGGAGCGGCGGGCGTGGATGTCGGCGGCTTGCCCGACTTCGACACGTTCGTAAAGATCCTCAGCCGCGCCGAGCAGATCGGCGGCGATTGGGAGAAACATAAGGACAATCTTTGCTGGCCCGGGGCCGACCCCTTCTACCTCTATGACGATGCAGGCCGGCGGACCACGCCGGGCAAGCCCAAGAAGAGGCTCGCGCAGCGGTGTTTCAACCTGACGCACCGCCTGATCCTCGACCCCCTGCACACGGGCTTCAAGATGGGTCGCGGCCTTCTGCGGGCCGTGGGGGCCGGGAAGGGAACCGGCTTTGCCTACCGATCGTTTGCCACGATGGAGAAGGCGATCAAATTCGCCGCCTTCGATTGCCAGGACTGCGGCGACTGCTATCTGCCGGAGAACTTCGGATGCTGCACCATGGGCGGCTGCGAGAAGGGCCTGAGCAATGCTCCCTGCGGCGATTCCACCGTCGACGGCAAGTGCGGGAACAACCTCGAGAGAATCTGCATCGGCGAGCGGATCTATGACGCCGGGGTTGCCGAACGCGAGGGGGTGGCCCGTCTGAGAGAGACAATCAACAGGCCGCGAAACCCGGCCTTACGGCATACCTCCTCCATCCTCAACTACCTGTTTGCCAGGGACCACACGAAGAAGAGCCCGCTGATCTCGATCGGGGACCAGATCAACGCCTCGAATCCCAAGACGGGCAAAGTGATGAAAGAGATCCTCGACCTGGGCGAGGCGGCGTGGAGCCGGCCCACAGGTCCCGTCGGTTACATCCGGGCCTTGATCCGGAGCCAGGCCGACGACGGCGCGGACTACCTCGCCGTCAACGTCGATGCCCTCAGCGATGAAGAGGGACAACTGGCCGTCAAGATGATGAAGCAGTATATCCGACTGGTGCGGCAATGGGGCCGCGGCGTGCCGGTGTGCATCGACAGCCGGTTTGAGGATGTCCTGGCCGCCGGGCTGGCGGAGTGGTACAGCTCGAATCCCTCGGCCCGGCCTCCTCTGCTAAGCTCCATCCGTGTCAGAACGGCGGACAAACTGATGTCCCTCAAGAAGGAGCATGATTTCAGCTTCGTCGCCCTGCTGGGCGACCCGGTCGGCGGCAGCTCCGGCATCGAGGATGCCTGCGAGGCCGCCAAACGGCTTTTCGATCAAGCCGTCCATCACCATGGCTTCGACCCCGGGCAAATCTTCTTCGATCCCGTGTCAGTGCCCTTGGTTAAAGACGAGCCGACGCTCGCCGGCGGTCGCGGACGCACGTACAGTGCTTTCGAGACAATCCGAAGACTCAGAACCGACTCATCCACACACCGGTCACACTGCCTGCTGAGGATTGATACGGCCGCCGGCGAGCTTCCCGGCCGCGCCATCGGGGTCTGCCGGGCCTACGTGGCCCAAGCGATGGAACACGGCCTGGACGCCGCCTTCGTCAACCCGGCCCTGCACTACGGGGACGAACCGGCCGACCCCGCCCTGCTGGCGTTGGTCGAGGCCTTCGTTCACATGGACGGCTCGCCCGAACGGACGCGCGTCGCCAAGGAGCTGATGGCCAAGTTCTGTGCGGAGACGCAGAAACCCCGTAAGCCCGCGCCGGCGCCCGCGCTGGCGAAATCGTGAGATAGAGCTGAATTCCTCTTTTCCGGCATGTCACACTGGCACGTTGAGGGCCTGGGGGCGGTTCGCTCGATTCGCTCCAGCCGGTCTTCATCATGGGGTGTCCGCTCTCCCCATTGCCGGCAATGCCGTCGCGTGTTTCCTTGGTCTTGACAACCGGAGCTTCTGCCACGACGGTTTCCGTCGCGCTTCCCCCAAGCAGCGGCCCGGTTTCCCAATTTCCCTATAGAACCTACGTATTTGCCGTATTCGTGTCTCGGCCGCTTGACCGCGACCGCAGGAACGTTCAAGATATGTGGAGTCTCCATCATTGCCCTGCTTTGTGCCATGCCGGGCCATGACGACATGATAGGATGGAAAGGAGTACGCAAGTGAGCAGACAATACATTTTGGGAATATTGTTCTTTGGCGGCGTGTGGGGCCTTTCCGAGGCCGCTCTGGGCGACGCCTTGTATCGTGCGGGCGTCCCTTATGCGTCGGTGCCCTTGACCGCCATTGGCTTTGTGGTCCTGACGTTTGCGCGAGCGTATTTCCCACGTCCCGGCACGGCCACACTGATCGCCTTGTTTGCCCTGCTGTACAAGTTCCTGAACACGCCGTTCTTCGCGTGTCATCTCCTCGGCATTGTCCTGACGGGCGTGTGTTACGATGTGTTCTTCAACGTGTCGGAAAAGGGGACATTCTACTTCTTCCCGAGCCGTTGTGCCGTCAGGATCGCCGGTGGCCGAAAAAGTAGAATGTCCCCTTTTCCGATCCCCGCGTGGCTGGCCGCCGGACTGGCGACCTACGCCAACTACGCCGCCTTCGCGCTGATGATTACCTACGTCGCTCGTTACACCCACTGGGTGCAGGGAGGCTTCGGCAAGATCCTGGAGCACGTGGGCATCAGTGGCAGCATGGCCGCGATGGCGTGTGCCCTTCTCGTGCCACTGAGTCTGCGGCTTAGCGACAAGCTCAAATCGGCCGTCCCCACGCCGTTTGCCTGGCGAACCTCGCTGGTGCCCACGACCGTCGCGAGCCTTACGGCGGGACTGTGGCTGCTCGGCCTTGTCGCTGGTGTTCTCAACCATGCCCCCGGCCTGTGATCCGTTCGGAGTCCCGCGTTTACGCGGTCTTGGACCGCCTGAAGGCGGTACTCCGAACGGGTCGATCATCCTGTGGACGGGACCCAAGCACTCGGGCAAGACCAGCAGCGCCGACCGGCTCGTTCAGGCGGCCCGGGGCCGTGGCTTCATCGTCGCCGGATGCCTGGCGCCATCTTTATATGCCGATGGTGTGCTCCTGGGATTTGACCTTGTCAACCTCCGCAGTGGCGCGCGTGCCCCTCTGGCGCGACGCAGCATCGGACCTCAACAAGACCGGTCCTTTCATTTCCTTGCCGACGGGCTGAGTCTTGGCAATGAGGCCCTGGGTCCACCGGCAACGGAGGACGCCGACCTTATCCTCGTCGATGAATACGGCCCTTGGGAGTTGAAGTCTCAACTCTGGAGGCACGCGACAGACCGCTTGGTGACCGGGAACGCCGCTCTCCGGAGCGGCTGTTTTCAGAAAGCCAATCGGGATAGGGCTCCCAAACCCGATATATCGGGTTTGGGGACCCCGATTGGCGGTCCCGGGGCGGTGTTGTTGCTGGTCGTACGCGAGGAGTTGGTCGACGAAGTCCTCCAGTTGTATGCGGGTCCGACTACCAGGAAACTCGCCGCCCTGGCGCCAGAGTCGGTGGCCGAGGTTCTCACGCTTCTCGAAAACCGTCGCCGGTCATCCTCACGGCCCGAATAGCATGCGAGCCGGCAATTGCCTTCGGGCTCGTTCCCTAAGATCCGGACGGCAAACTATCTGGTTGTGACTTTCCGGCGCCGGCTGTAAAGTAGCCGGGGAAAATTGCAGCACGCGAAGCCTATCCAGGCTGGCCGGGGATCGAAATGGCAGAGAGTCCACACACGAGCTCGACTTCGTTCAAGGACGGGGGGTTTGCCACCACGCATTGGAGCGTGGTGATAACGGCGGGGAAGGGCCACTCGGCCCAGGCTGCCGATGCCTTGGAGCAACTGTGCCGCACGTATTGGTATCCCCTTTATGCCTTTGTCCGACGGCACGTCTCCGAGGCTCATGATGCCGAGGACCTGACCCAGGAGTTCTTCACGCGGTTCCTGGCGAAGGAGTACTTTGAGCGTGCCAACCCGGCGCTGGGACGGTTTCGCAGTTTCCTCCTGGCCTGCCTGAAGAATTTTCTCGCAGAGCAACAACGACAGGCTCGGCGGCTCAAACGCGGCGGCGGACGAGCTACCCTTTCCTGGGACAGTCAGACGGCGGAGGAACGGTATCGGCTGGAACCGGCGGACTTGGTGACGCCGGAGCAGGTCTATGACCGCCGCTGGGCCCTGACCCTGCTCGAGACGGTAGTGGCCCGGCTCACCGCGGAGCAATCAGCCGCCGGCAAGGAGCAGGTCTTTACCCAGTTGAAAGACTGCCTGTGGGGAGAAGGTCGCGAGACGGGCTATGCCGAGATGGCGGCGCGCCTGGGCATGACGGAAGGGGCTGTAAAGGTAACGGTGCATCGATTACGGCGTCGTTTCCGTGACCTGCTGCGCGAGGAGGTGGCGCACACAGTGGCTGCCGACGCAGATATCGACGAAGAGCTGCGACATCTGATCGGCGTGATCCGAGCCGGAGACTGACGGCCGCCAGACTCGTAGCCGGATGCCATGTAACCTTTTGTCGGTTTCGTCATAGAATAGAAAGAGTGGGTGAGAGCGAAGCGCAAAGCAAGGAACTGCGTATGACCGGCAAACGTGTCTGCGGCAAGTGTGGGGCGGAACTGACAGATGTGGGCACGGAGCGGCTCTGTCCGGCCTGCCTGCTGGAAGGCGGGCTGGACGCAGGCGAATCGGTTGCGGACCAGCCGCCCTGGCCGGCGCCTTGCGCTTCGGGTTCCGCCCTGGAGACAACCGTGTTCCACTCCTTTGGCGACTACGAGCTGCTGGAGGAGATCGCGCGGGGCGGCATGGGGGTCGTGTACCGGGCCCGGCAAGTGAGTCTCAATCGGATCGTCGCGGTGAAGGTGCTGCTGTCGGGCCTGCTGGCCAGCCCGGAGTTCGTCCAGCGGTTCCGCGCGGAAGCGGCGGCCGCCGCCAGCCTGCAGCACCCGAATATCGTGGCGATTCATGAGGTCGGATTCCGGGAGGGGCAGCATTTCTTCGCGATGGATTACGTGCTCGGCAGCAGCCTGGCCGAGCTCACGCGCTACGGGCCGCTGTCGGGACGGCGGGCGGCGGGCTACACAAAGACCGTCGCCGGGGCGATCCACTACGCCCATGGGCGGGGCATCCTCCATCGGGACCTCAAGCCGGCAAACGTGCTGATCGACGAGAATGACCAGCCGCGTGTGACCGACTTCGGGTTGGCCAAAGACCTGCACAAACAGACGGACCTGACGCTGAGCGGTCAGGTGCTGGGCTCGCCGAGCTACATGTCGCCGGAACAGGCGGGGGCGTGGCGGGGCAAGGTCGGGGTCCGCAGCGACGTGTATTCGCTCGGGGCGATCCTCTACCATCTGCTCACGGGGCGGCCGCCGTTTGCGGCCGACACGGTGGCCAAGACGCTGCACCAGGTCCAGAACGATGAGCCGCCGGCGCCCCGGCTGCTGAATCCCGCCGTGGCGCGTGACCTGGAGACGATTTGCCTGAAGTGTCTGGAGAAGGAGCCGGACCGGCGTTACGACACGGCGCAGGACTTGGCGGAGGAACTGGGCCGTTTCCTCGAGCGCAAACCGATTCTGGCCCGGCCGGTCAGCCGCCCGGAGAAGGTCTGGCGCTGGTGCCGGCGTAACCCCGTCGTCGCCACATTGGCGACGGCGGCGGTGCTCATCTTCCTTCTCGGCTTTGCCGGAGTGGCCTGGGAGGGTCAACGGGCGCGCGAAGCCGCGGCGGACGCCCGGAGACAGGGCCATATCGCCCAAGGCGGGCTCTATGCCGCGCAGATGAGACTGGCGCACACCGCCTACAAGGAGGGAAGGCTTGGGGCTGGGCTTGCCTTGATACGGGCACAACAACCGGCGCCAGGCAAGCCGGATTTCCGCGGGTTCGACTGGCGCTATCTCTATCGGCTGTGCTCGCAAAGCCAAGGAGAGGTCATCGCCAACAACGCCAGCGGGTTCCATTCCGTGGACTTTTCGCCGGACGGTCGCACGGTAGCCTTTGGCACCGGCGAGGGAATGGTGGAGATCTTCGATCTGAACAGCCGGCAGCGTGTGGATCGCTGGCAGGCCCACAGCAGCGTCCTCGCCGGCCTGGTGTTTTGTCCGGGGAACGCCAACTGGCTGGCGACGATCAGCGGAGACGATGGATTGCTCAAGCTGTGGGACCTTGCCGGCAAACGCGCTGTCTTCACGACCAAAACCGTGATAGGGATGCACACCTTGGTGAGGGTCGCCTTCGGTCCCAGAGGGAGATTCCTGGCGGCCCCCGCTCCTGATGGACAATCACTGAACCTCTGGGAAGTTCGATCCTCGCCCCCGGGCGGCGTGCCCACCGTGGGACTGAAGGCGAACCTGCCTTTTCTGGGTCCGGCGGCGTTTTCACCGGATGAGCGAACCATGGCTGTCTGCAATGGGTCTTCCCCTTTCTTTCAATTCAATGTGGCGCTCTATGACTTGTCCGATGGCACCCTGGTCGACCTTGGACCCGCCCATTCTGACGGCATCACCTCTGTCGCCTTCTCACGGGATGGGAGCAAGCTGGCCACCGGCAGCTCGGACGAGCGCGTCGTGCTCTGGGACATCAAGCGCCAGGCGACGGATCGCATCTGCCAAGCCAACTTTATCGTGGTCAGCTCGGTGGCGTTCGCGCCGGATGGTCAGACGCTCTTCGTCAGCAGTTGGGACGGGAGAATCTACTCCTGGGATCTCAAGGAGCCGGCGCAACCGAACATCCTGGCGGGTCATAATGCGGCTGTCAACGGCCTGGCGGTTTCGCCTGACGGGCGTTCGCTTGCCTCGGCCGGCCAGGACGGCACCGCGCGCCTCTGGGATACGCGGAGCGACGGTACCGCGTCCGTTGCCCAACCGTATCCGGAGTTCACCACGCTGCTGCGCCCCGAAGACACCATCTCACCCGCCACCGGACAGCGCGGGATCTGGGGCGTGGCGGTCTCGCCCGATCAGCTTCGCCTGGCTGCCGCGACGCTGGACAAGCTCACCCTGTGGGACCTGCAGACCGGCGCTGTAGTGACCGACGTGGCCGCGATCGATCTTTTCAGAGTCGAAACGGCCAAGTTTCGGAGCGTCACATTTTCGCCGGATGGCACTCGTCTGGCAGCAGGTGGCGATAACGGAGCGGCTGCCATCCTGGATGGCGTCACCCTACAGCCGTTGCAGGGGCCGATCCAACTGCATGGCTCGCAGATCACCGACATCGCCTATGGTTTGAACGGCACCGTCCTGGCCACCGGGGGCGGTTTCGGCACGGGGATCAAGCTCACCGATGCCACGACCGGGCAGAGGATCGCCGACTTCAACGGGGTGGAGGGGTTCTATCCGATGCAGCCACTGGCGGTCTCTCCCGACGGCACGCGGCTCGCCATGGGCAGCCCCGACCAATCGATTCGATTGTGGGACATGGCCTCGCGTCGCCTCCTGGCCACATGCCCAAAGAAGGTGCGGTTTCCCTTTTGCATGACGTTCACGCCGGACGGCAGACGGCTGGCCTTCTCCGACACCCTCGGCTTCCTCTACCTCTGGGATCTGAGCGGCCAGCGGCCCTTGCGCAAGCTGGCCGGCCACAATGGCGCGGTAACCGCGCTCGCCTTTGCCCCAGACGGCACGCTCGCCAGCGGCGGCATGGACCACACGATCCGGCTTTGGCACCCGGATATCGATCAGGAGGTCGCTATTTTGGAAGGGCACCGTGGATGGGTCTTTTGGGTCGCCTTCGCCGGGCACGGTAAAATCCTTGTCAGCGGCAGCACCGACGGCACGCTGAACCTGTGGCGTGCCCTCTCATTTGAGGAAACGGAGGCCGGCGAGAAGGTCTTCCAGACCAACCCGTAAGCCGAGCAGCCAAACGTTCTGTCCTGTAGAACCTCGAAGTCTGATCCTCCAGACCAGCAACCACGCCAACCAAATCGGAAATCCGTGTAACCTTTCCGCGCGTTTGTCATAGGAAGAAGTAGATAAAGGCGCCCGAGAGTAAACGGACGCAAGACAGCCACGCTTTTTTGGAAAGGATGGCACGATGAGACGCACAGAGAGTACCGCGATGAAGCTCGTATCACTTGTCCTGGTCACTGCGCTGGTAGCGGGTGTCCAAAGCGCGAAGGCAGAATTCGTCTTCGGCACTCCCACCAAGTCCGGGCCGCCGGCAAACAGTTCCTACGGCGAGACGTTGGACTGCATTTCCGCCGATGGCCTGGAACTGTACTTAGAGTCACCGCGGTCCGGCGGGGTCGGTGGCTATGACTTGTGGGTAGCCAAGCGAGACACGACGGACGCGGACTGGGGCGCGCCGGTGAATCTCGGGCCTGCGATCAACAGCGCGAATACTGATACCTACGCGTGCATCTCGCAAGATGGCCTGGAACTCTATTTCAACTCCGCAGACCGGCCCGGCGGATATGGCGGCTTTGACATCTGGGTGACCAGGCGGGCAACGAAAGATGCCGGCTGGGGCCCTGCTGTCAACCTGGGGCCTACCGTGAATGGCCCAGCGGAGGATGCGACGCCCTGGGTATCTGCGGACGGGCTGGAACTCTACTTCATGTCAGGTACAGTTGGCGGCGGTACCAGCATATGGGTGACGCGACGGGAGACGAAGAATGATTCCTGGGGTATCCCTGTGAAGCTCGGGCCGGCAATCAACAGTTCAACTTACCAAGGGGTGCCATGCCTCTCCGCCCACGGCCTGACGCTGTTCTTTTCCGACGCTTGGCCTGAGGGTCCGTTTCGGTCGGGCGGGTTCGGAAAAGAGGACATCTGGGTGACGACACGGGCAACAACGGGCGACGAGTGGGGCATCCCGAGGAATCTTGGGCGTCCGGTGAACAGTTCCTTGCACGAGGACAGTCCCAGGCTATCGCCCGACGGCTCCACCCTCTACTTCAACAGAGGACCCGGGGGGTACGAGACCTTCGCCATCTGGCAGGCGCCCATCGTGCCCATCGTCGACTTCAACAGCGACGGAAAGGTGGACATGACGGATCTGCTAAGACTCATCGAACACTGGGGGCAGAACGAACCGTCGGTCGACATCGCCCCGCCACCCTTTGGGGATGGCATGGTGGACGCGAAGGACCTGGAGGTCCTGATGAGCTACTGGGGCCAGGAGGTGAATGATCCCAGACTCGCGGCGTCTTGGAGGCTGGATGAAACCGCGGGGGTCGTTGCGGCCGACAGGGTCGGTGAAAACGATGGAACGCTTCACGGTGGCCCCCTCTGGCAGCCGGAGGGCGGAAAGACGGGCGGCGCCCTGCTGCTCGACGGCACGGATGACTCTATCCTGACGCCGTACATCCTCAATCCGGCTAAGGGTCCCTTCAGCGTTTTCCTGTGGGTCAAGGGCGGCGCACCCGGCCAGGTTATCCTGTCTCAGGTCGGCGGTGCCAATTGGCTTCGAGCGGCCCCTGCCAGCGGCACGCTTCAGACCGAGCTCAATGAGCCGGGGCGAAATGCCATGAAGCACCTGCAGTCGTCTGTGGTCATCACGGACGGCGCATGGCACCACGTGGGCTTGGTCTGGGACGGCACGGACAGGGCCTTGTATGTCGATGACGTGGAAGTCGCGCGGGGCCCGCTGAGCGGACTGCCGGACTCTGTCAGTGGGCTTTACCTCGGCGCCGGCAGCAAGCTCGATACAGGCAGCTTCTGGTCGGGCCTGATCGACGATGTCCACATCTACGACCGGGCCGTGAAACCCTGACGTGACAACTGACAATTAAGGAGGGCCGCCAAATGCGTAGTGCAGGGGGGCGTACCCCGCGGCGGCACTGAAAATGAGGGCTTCCCTGCAAGATTACGTCGTTGTACGGATAGACACGGCCCCGGCGGAACGTTACAATAAAGGTTGCATGCCCTATCCGTAGGAGGATCGACGATGAATAGGTGTCACTTCGCAAGACCGATTGTCCTGCTCGTTGCACTGTTGTCCTCTCCGATTCTTGCCTCGGGGAGGGTTTACACTGTTAGGGCCGGGGGCGAGCGGCTGGAGTTTGTCCCACAGCCCCAGAAGGGGTACGTCATCAAGCTGCGTGAGAGGACCGGGGCAATCACCGCACTGAGCGGCGTATCCACCACCGATGGGGATGATCCCAAATCTGTCCGGGGCTTGGACTGCTACGGCGTCTGGACCGTGGAGAATCAAGGCCCGGCCGGGCGCAACGAAGACGCCATGCGCACGCTACGAGCCGGCGGCCAAGTGGCATACGCCACACCCCTGTTCTCCTCGAATGGCGAGACCGTGGCCATCATCCCGGAGATCGTCGTGCGGGTGAGAGCCTGCACAGAGCTCGGGCAATTGACGGTGCTCTGCGAAGAAGCTGGTTGCACGATCAGAAAGCGGATGGAGTTCACGCAGCAAGAGTATCTGCTGGAGGTCCTGGGACCGGACGCCGAGGCTGTCTTTGCCGCCGTGGAGCAACTCAGCCAAGCTGCCTGTGTCGAGTGGGCATGCCCGAATACGGCATTCCAGCCGACGCTCGGTGACCAAGTTGTGCCGGACGGCGCTGCTGCCAACCAGAGACTACGGGTTGCTTCAGCAGGACAAGAGGCCAACACTCCCGGCGTGTTCCCGAACGACGAGTACTTTGCCAGGCAATGGCACTTGCACAACACCGGTCAGTCCGGCGGCACACCTGGTGCGGACATTCGTGCGCCGGAGGCGTGGGAGATTACGACCGGAGACCCGAACATCGTGGTCGCCGTCCTCGACTGCGGCGTTGACACCAGCCATCCTGACCTGATCAACAACCTGGTCGCAGGATACGATTTCTACGAGAATGACCCCTTCCCAGACCCTATCTATGCCTCGCCCTTGCCGAACGACACCCATGGGACGGCCTGTGCCGGACTCATAGGTGCCCAAGGCAACAATTCGATCGGCGTCACGGGGGTCACCTGGAACTGCAAGGTGATGCCCATCCGACAGGCTGCTCAGACGTACGCCCGTGCGGCCACGGAAGACATCGGGGCGACAGCAATCCGCTGGGCTGCGGCACATGGCGCCGATATCCTGAGTCAGAGCGGGGGCTGGAATGACCCCACCCCAATCATCCACTCGGCGATAGTGGATATCACAAGACCAGGAGGAATCGGTCGAAACGGCAAAGGATGTGTTCTGGTGTACGCGGCGGCTAACTCCAACACGTCCGTGCAGTACAGCGCGAGATACCCGGAGGTCATCGCGGTTGGTGCCACCGACCACCGGGACCTGCGTTGGGGCTATAGTAATTACGGGCCGGAGCTGGACATCATGGCTCCGGGCGGCCCGACACCTGGCTCGCCGCTCGTATCCGGCATCTGGACCACCGACATTGCCGGAAGCCGCGGCGCTCATGCAACCATCGGCGACCCCACCATTACAGACTACTTCCTATTCGGCGGGACTTCCGCTTCTGCTCCGATCGTAGCCGGCGTGGCGGCCCTGATTCTGTCTGTGGAGCCGAATTTGACCAACGATGAGGTTCGGCACTTCCTTTACCGGTCCGCGAAGGACCTCGGCGCTCCGGGGAGGGATGACTACTACGGTTGGGGTCGGGTCGATGCCAGGGCGGCCCTGGATATGGTCCTGGCCAAGCGGGCGGACCTCAACAACGACTGGAGAGTCGATGAAGAGGACCGGACCATCCTTATGAAAGCGATGGAGACCCAAGACCTCTCCGCCGACATTGCCCCGGCGGCCAAACGGGATGGCGTTGTCGATGCCAAGGACCTGGAGCTTCTGCGGCAATACCAGGGAACGAGGATCCCCGAGATGCCGGAGCCGGGCCTGATCGCACACTGGAAACTGGACGAGACCGAAGGGGCCATAGCCTACGACAGCACCGGCTCCCACCATGGAGGCGTACAGGGCAATCCGATCTGGCAGCCGACCGGCGGCAAGATCGGCGGAGCCCTGCAGCTCGATGGCGTGGATGACTGTGTGACGACAGAGTTCGTTCGCGATCCATCAGAAGGCCCGTTCAGTGTATTTGCCTGGATCAAGGGCGGGGCACCCGGACAGGTCCTTGTGTCCCAGGTGAAGGGTGCCAATTGGCTGATGATAGCGCCCAGCGGCGTACTGATGACGGAACTGAAACAATCTGGCCGCCAGCAGGGAAAGCCTTTGATATCCTCGGCCCCTGTCACGGACGGTGCCTGGCACCGCGTGGGTCTTGTGTGGGATGGCTCCAACCGGATTCTCTATGTGGATGATGTCGAAGTAGTCAGGGACACGCAGACAACGCTGGTAGGAACCTACACAGGTTTGTATGTCGGTGCCGGCAGTACGTTCGCCCCCGGCACCTTCTGGTCCGGCCTGATCGACGACGTGCGGATCTACGACCGGTCGGTGAAGCCATAGGGTGCATTCCCCACCGGGCAGACAAGGGCCGGCCAACAACGAAGTCGCCGGCCCTTGCTCTTTCTGCCGGTTCTATGGATCTCGTGTAAAACCGCCTGTCGTGGGTTCCCCCGTACCGCCGGGACGCTCGATCATAGCCCGCCGTTTCAACATGTCATTGCGAGCGAAGTGCGGCAACGGTGGGTGCCAAGGCCCGACACAACGCCAAGCCCCGCAGGGGCGAAAGATAGGCTGGAAACCCCGCAGAAGGACTCCGCGACCAGAAATCATCGATCCCAAGCAGCCTTATCCGAAAAAAGTACCTGACACGAATGGCATGAAGATAAGGTATGGGAGGCCAGCCAAACCGCGGTTTTCGGCCTCGGAACGCCATCATCTGTGCGGAGAAATGGCTTAACTTCATGCCATTCGTACCTGACACCGTCCCATTTCCCTGACACCGTCCCATTTCCCCGTCCCATTTCCCCTGACACCGTCCCATTTCCCCACGCTCCACGATTCTGACGCCCCTCGCCCCTTTCTTCCTCCCTTCCTTCCCCGAACGGTCCCGCTCTTCAACATGGACCGCGTACCTCGAATCCCCTAATTTGCGCGAACTCGGTGTGCAGACACTGATTGACACGGCATTGTCCAATGGGTAAACTGCCAACATGGCGTATTCTGCGGGAACCGCTGATGGAGGCTCAGACAACGGATGAGGCCGATGCGCTGCGCCGCCATGAGCGAGCCGGTTGTCCCTCGGGTGAAGCACCCGTTCTGGAGCGAATCGGGAGAAGCGTTTCGGCCAAGCGAGCGTGCAATAGCCGTAGCCACGAAGGAAGACATGTGGGAAACGCGTGTGGCCTGACCGCTACCCCAACGATTACGCATATCCGGGCCAGGAAATGGTAGAACGATTCAGTAGAGAAACCAGACACCGCATCATGTCCGCGAATCGCGGTAAGAATACCTCTCCGGAAGTCGAGGTCCGCAAGGCATTGTTTCAACAGGGTTTCCGATATCGGACGCATTCTACGAGCCTCCCGGGCAGACCGGACATTGTGCTCCCGAAGTACAAGGTGGTTGTGTTTGTGCACGGTTGTTTCTGGCACGGTCACGGGTGCCGACGTCGCCCAAGGTCGAGAAGCAACACTCCTTTCTGGTCGGCAAAGATCGACGGAAACCGCACGCGGGATTTGGCGGCGAGGAGCCGATTACTTCAGACCGGCTGGCGTGTCCTTGTCATCTGGGAGTGCGCAGTACGTAGGAGATCGCCGCCCCTTGGGGAAGCGGAGATACTGAAGACCATTTCGCAGTGGATACGTGGTGACGGGCGTTTGGCTGTCCTCTCCGAGGGCGGTTTCGAGGAGTGTTTGTAGTGCAGATGGCTGCTGCAAAAAACTCTCGTGCGAATCGCACCAATCCCTCTGATCGGGACAAGGACGGGAAAGCGTCTAGAGCCAACGGTGTCCAGTTGCGTGTGATAGACCTCTTCTGCGGCGTAGGGGGGTTAAGCCTTGGAGCGGCGCGTGCAGGTTTCACTGTCACCGCGGCGGTAGACAATGACCGTAGAGCGGGGGAAGCCCACAAGGCCAATTTCCCTCACTGTGTGCACCTCAGCGATGATGTCGCCCGGTTGTCCGCCAAGACAC
>Ga0315289_10004387_pt1 | contig 21060 bp, 24 predicted proteins | sample YL17G11_40_MG_FD_203452 | JGI IMG/M metagenome (GOLD analysis project Ga0315289, IMG submission 203452) | Sediment microbial communities from Yellowstone Lake, YNP, Wyoming, USA - YL17G11_40 | ecosystem: Environmental > Aquatic > Freshwater > Lake > Sediment | place: USA: Wyoming | collected... | reverse complement strand
TTCTTGTTTGGCTTTATGTTGTGTGGTGTCTTCAGTGTTGTTTGCATTTTATCACTAATAAAACACAAACTGCTGAAGGCACTTAACATTTATTCAAGTGCGAAACTCAGGTTTTAAGGAACGCCTCATTGAAATCATCGCCAAGACACGCGACTTCCCCTGTTGAGGCCATTTCCACACCTAAAATAGGGTCTGATCCCTTCAATCGTGTAAAGGAAAATTGTGATGCCTTGACCCCGACATAGTCTAAATCAAACGCTGATCGATCAATACGCGGGACATGTTTCCCCATCATAACTTTGGTTGCAAGGTCAACGAAATTAATCTTGAACACCTTGGAGACAAACGGGAAACTTCGAGACGCACGCAGGTTACATTCGATGACTTTCACATCATTGTCTTTTGCAATAAACTGGATATTAAAAGGACCTGTGATTTTTAAGGAGGAAGCAATGTTTTTTGCAATGGTTTTTACCCGGCGCATCGTCTCAAGGTAGGTGCGCTGCGGGGGAAGAACAATCGTTGCATCACCGGAGTGCACACCAGCGTTCTCGACATGTTCAGAAATAGCGTAACAATAGAGTTTCCCATGGTCTGCGACCGCATCAAGTTCAATTTCTTTTGCACCAGTGATGAATTTACTGATTACTACGGGATATTTCCTGCTGATTTCAGAGGCTTTCTTGAGATATTCTCTGAGTTCTTTATTGGAAAGTGCAATACTCATCGCTGCACCGCTGAGTACGTAACTTGGTCTGACTAAAACAGGATATCCGACTTTTGAGGCAAATTCTTCTGCCGCCTCAAGGCTGGTCAATTCCTTCCATTCTGGTTGATCAACCCCAAGGGTGTCGAGTAACGCCGAGAACTTATGGCGATCCTCCGCGTTGTCGATATCCAGCGGTGATGTTCCTAGAATCGGGACACCAGCATCATGCAACGGCAATGCAAGGTTGTTTGGGATCTGTCCACCCATGGAGATGATGACGCCTAGTGGTTTTTCTTTTTCACAGATATCAAGGACGCGTTCAAAGCTGAGTTCTTCAAAATATAAGGTATCGCAGATATCGTAATCGGTACTTACAGTTTCGGGGTTACAGTTAATCATAATGGTATTGTAGTTCAGGCTCCGCAGGGTTGAAACTGCGTTGACACAGCACCAGTCAAACTCGACTGAGGAGCCTATTCGATACGCGCCGCCACCCAATACCGCAACTTGATGTTTCTGATGAAAATCAATGTCATCAGCACTCGCATTATACGTAAGATACAGATAGTTGGTTTTAGCAGGGTACTCTGCAGCGAGCGTGTCTATCTGTTTTACAAAAGGGATAATGTGGAGTTTTTTCCGTCGTTTCCTCACTTCAGACTCGTTACTTTTCGTAAGAACCCCGATCTGATAATCAGAAAAACCTTTCTGTTTGGCTTCTTTGAGTAATGCAGGTGATACTTCGGAAAGGTTATTGACTTTGAGTCTCTTCTCAAGCTCCACGATATTGCGTATCTTATAGAGAAACCAAGGTGTTACCTTTGATGCTTTCGCGATTTCATCAATGGAATACCCTTTTTTCAGTGCCTCAACTATGGCAAACATCCGTTTATCAGAGGGTTCCCGTAACTCGGTTTCTACATCAGAGAACTCAAGGGTGTTACCGACAAGGCCGTTCATGCCGACATCCAGCATTCGTATTGCTTTCTGCAGTGCTTCTTCAAAGCTCCTGCCTATTGCCATGACCTCACCTACGGATTTCATCTCAGAACCAAGACGGATGCTTACCCGTCTGAATTTCTGCAGATCCCAGCGTGGGAACTTCACGACCACATAATCCAATGCAGGCTCAAAACACGCGGTGGTTTCACCGGTGATAATGTTCTGCACCTCGGTAAGACTATAACCTAGGGAGAGTTTTGCTGCGATAAAGGCAAGGGGATACCCGGTTGCTTTGGACGCGAGTGCGGAGCTGCGACTCAACCGAGCATTGACCTCGATGATTCGATAATCCTCAGACGCAGGATCCAACGCAAACTGGATGTTGCATTCTCCAACAATCCCGAGATGCCGTATCACTTGCATAGAGAGTGAGCGTAGTTTAAAATTCTCAGCGGCTGATAGAGTCTGCACCGGGGCAGTCACAATGCTTTCACCGGTGTGAATCCCCATGGGGTCTACGTTTTCCATGGAGCAGACAACGATGCAGTTATCATACCTATCCCGCACCACCTCATATTCGAGTTCTTTCCATCCGCCGAGATACTCTTCGATAAGGATTTGATTGGTGTAAGAAAACGCCTTCTTTGCCAATTCCTGCAGTTGTTTCTTGTTCGCAGCTACACCAGAACCAAGACCACCGAGGGCGTACGCGATCCGACACATTACCGGATAGCCGACTTCCTCAGCAACAGCGAGAGCCGCATCAACATTTTTTACTGCTTTACTGAGAGGGACTTTCAGTTTAATTTCTTTTATTTTTTTGACGAAGAGCTCACGGTCCTCGGTGTTGATAATTGCCTCAACTGGTGTCCCAAGTACCTCTACATGATACTTCTTTAGTATCCCTGTTTGTGCAAGCTCCAGTCCGACATTAAGGGCGGTTTGCCCCCCGAACCCTAGCAAGATCCCATCAGGTTTTTCTTTTTTTATGACTTGTTCAACAAAAGACGCATTGACAGGCAGGAAATATACTTTATCAGCGAGAGACTCCGAGGTTTGAATTGTCGCAATATTTGGATTGACTAATATGGTTTTTATTCCTTCTTCTTTTAACGCTTTGATTGCCTGGCTTCCTGAGTAATCAAACTCTCCTGCTTGTCCTATGCGTATCGCACCGGATCCGAGTAAAAGAATCTTTTTCCATTTGGGTTTTTTACGATTAATCATTTCATCGCTCTTATAAATAAATCAAATAAAAATTCGGTGTCATCTGGACCAGGGGATGCCTCTGGGTGGAACTGTGCGCCAAAGAACGGTTTAGAGATATGTTTTATGCCTTCGTTGGTTTGATCGTTGCCGTTGGAGAACCATTCACGCCAATCCTGCGGTAATGTTTCTGCATCAACTGCGTACCCATGGTTTTGTGGTGTGATGTAACAGCGATGAGTACCGACTTCTACGCAGGGCTGATTTTGACTTCGATGACCATACTTGAGTTTGTAGGTGTTTGCACCAGCAGCAAGTGCTAGGATTTGTGAGCCAAGGCAGATACCAAGAATCGGAGTGGCTTTTGAAAGCATGCTGCTTATATGCTCAATTGTTTTTTTACATTGTTTTGGGTCACCAGGTCCATTGGAAAGGACAATCCCGTCCACCTCTTCTTTGGTAAAATCATAATCCCATGGGACACGAACCACCGTGAAATCTCGTTTCAAGAATGCTTTGATGATACTGTTTTTTGTCCCGCAATCAACCAGTAGGACTTTGCGTTCACCTTTGCTATACACTAAAGGCTTGGAAATACTTACCTCTGCAGCAAGGTTAAGCGCGTTTGGGTTATATAACTGGATTTTTTCATGTTCATGGACGATTTTACCTAGCATGGTCCCTTTTTTCCGAAGCTTCTTGGTTAACTCTCTTGTATCAACACCAAACACACCTGGGATCTGATGCTCGGCCATCCATACAGATAATGATTTCTTCGCATTCCAATGAGAATAATTTTCTGAATAATCCGCAATGATGAGCCCCTCAACCTGGATGTTTTCCGACTCAAAAAACCGTAAAAGATCGTCTTCTCGTTCGTTACCGGGGACACCATAATTCCCTATAAGAGGATAGGTGAGCACCAGAATCTGACCATGGTATGACGGATCAGTCAAACTCTCAGGGTACCCTACCATCCCAGTGTTAAACACGACTTCACCAGACGCTGGTTTTACAGCACCAAAAGAGTAGCCATAGAACGTGGAGCCATCCTCAAGTACAAGCTTTGCAGGCTGTTGTGACTCCATGGGAAAGAAACCTCACCCGCCGATTCCTCGGACGCTTGCTTACTATGAATGCATTATCCTTTTATAGAAATTCCTACTTTTTCTAATCACAAAAAACTATGGTTAGTTTTTCATGAAACGATTAATGTCGGTGAGCAAATCCCGCGACTCTCGCATATCTTTCATATAGTGCTGAAACCGGGGTGCTCTTTTATCGAGGATGACCGCGACCCCTCGGTCTTTCTCGTTTCTGATTAACCGTCCAATTGCTTGCAGCATTTTACGTGCAGCTGGTGCCTGGACCGTGTATTCCCATCCTTTCCCAAACTTGAGGTCATAATACCGCTGTAATCCTCGCTGTCGTGCTGTTGGTTTGGGGTACGGGATGCCGATAATCACTGCGATTTCCAGCTGTTCAGCAGGAAAATCCATGCCCTCGCTAATCCGCCCGCCCATCACCGAAAACAATGCGGCCCCTGTTCCGTTGCCGTCCCCACAAGATTTAAAATCAGTGACTAAATCCATGAGCTCTGTCTGCGACATATCTTGCTCTTCTACATACAGGCATCGTTGTATCTCTGCGAAATGCCCGTTTTTTTTGAACATCGAAAGCGTGTTAAAACTCGGGAAGAACACCATGGTATTTTTCGGAAAAGTGTTGCAGATGCCGCTGACATGTTGCCACATCTGAGGAAGAATAGTTTTGTCTTTCATGAGTTCATCATAACGTGTGGTGACATCTCGAACAAAAAAGATTTTCCGGTTCTCTTTGGGGAAGGGGGAAGGGTACGATGCTAGTCTGGTTTCCAGGGGTAAACCAAGAGAGTCACGGTACTCATCGAGTGGTTCAAGTGTTCCTGACATGTGGATTGATGAATGGACTTGTTTGAGGATGTCTGTACCGATAGAGGGGTCAAGGCAGTACGCCTCTACCCGCGGGTTTTTTCCTTGTCCTGCATCAATAACAAGCTTGATGTACTGTTCCATTTCAATGGTGACCCAGAATTCTAAAAACACCCCGAGTTTATGCAGATAGGAACGGGGGAGTTTTCCGTCTTTCTGTTTGTATTCCTGGATTTTTTCTCCATAGGCGAGAAGGTCACTCATGATATCCTTGAGTGTTTTACTAGTGATTTTGAGTCGTGAGAGGATCTCTGCCTCAAGTTCATGAGAGGGGATGAAGGCATCGTTTTTTTCCTGGCTGATTTTTCTGATTCCGCCCTCGAGTATGCCGTAGACATAGGTGTCTCGCAGGTCGTTGACAACAGCAAGGAGTTCCTTGCAGAACGCAGTGACAGTGACTCTGCCGTCTGCAAGTGAAGGGTTCCCGAACCTGTCTGCTTCAAGCAGACAGCTGTTCAGCATCCAGGAGCTAAGTTCTGCAGAAAATAATTCCCGTAAATAATCAGGGAGGTTATGTGCTTCGTCTACGACGAGAATGACGTCCTCTTCGGAAATAGCTAGCCAGTCAAACAGTTTGATACGTATCGCTTTGTCAAACACGTAGATATAGGGAACGACGACGACAAGTGCGTCATGGACAATGAGTTTGTTAATTTCATAAGGGCAGATGGTCTGTGTTTGGCACGTGTCAATGAATTCTTCAACGGTTGGCAGGTGTTTCTGCGTCCATTGTATGATCGTGTCGACTCGGTCTTTGTCCCCAAGGTAACTTCGGTAGTATTTGCATCCTTTGTTTTTTTGTCCCTGGGCTGCAAGTTTTTTTTGGTGGGAACAGAATTTGGATAACTCCTCGGAATTCCCGTTCTGAATTTCAGGGTCTTCCCTGGCGAGTGGGCACATGTTGCCACGGCCTTGCATACCAACACCAAAAATGCATTTGTTTTTTGATTTGTTTCGTATAGCACGCAGTTCCAGGATGACTTGTTGTTGCTGTGCGTTAGTGCGGGTTGTGTAAATGATTTTTTTGTTGTTTTCTAGTGCGTACTGTAGGGCTGCGGCAAGAACGCAGACGGTTTTGCCTGAGCCGGTCCCGGACTCAAAAGCAAATTGTTTGCCGCGTGTGAGTGTATCAGCGATTTCTTGCATGATTTCGTTCTGATGTGTTCGTAATGTATAAGGAAACAGCTCCGCCATCCGCTTTGCGCATAGTGTTTGCAGTACATAGACTTGTTGGATGGGATAGAGATGAGGTTTTATAGGGTACAAATATATGATAAAAGAGAATGCGAATAACTCCATTTGAGTGTATTAAAAAATCTGTCTCAAACAGACTTCCAGGGGATGTCGTCAGAAGTCTTCCTAACAAATGGGAGAAAATCGGCTCGGTGGTAACCCTAAAGTTACCAGAGTTTCTAAAGCCGTACCAGGAAATTATTGGTCAAGCATATGCAGAGGTCTTAGGGTGTACGACTGCGTTAAATGACGTTGGTGGGATTACTGGGGTGTTTCGCGAACCCGCAGTTGAGGTGATCTACGGGTCTGCAGTAACAGAAACGACTCATATTGAGAATGGAATCCGTTACATGCTTGATCCGCAGAAGATTATGTTTTCGTCTGGGAATATGGCGGAGCGGCGGCGGATGGCAACGATCTCATCTAGGAATGAGACAGTGGTTGATTTGTTTGCAGGAATCGGGTATTTTACGTTGCCTCTGGCTGTGTATAGCAAGCCAAAGATAATATTTGCTTGTGAGCTCAACCCGGTTGCGTATGAGTATTTGTGTAAGAATATTGTGTTGAATCATGTGACCAATGTTGTGGAGCCGCTGCTTGGTGATAATCGGATGACTGCACCGAAGAATTGCGCGGATCGGGTATTGTTAGGATATCTTGAGGAACCACAGGTGTTTTTACCCATTGCTTTGGAATGTTTACAAAATCAGGTGGGGGTTCTTCATTATCATGATGTTGTGCCGGATGAATTCATTCCAGAGCAGCCTTTACAGCAGGTTGAAGAGGTCGTTCGAAAGGCTCATCGATCTGCAGAGCTTTTGAAGGTAAAGGAGATTAAGTCGTATGCTCCTGGGGTGAGTCATGTGGTGCTGGATGTGAGGATTACTGCATGAAGCAAACGATTCAGCTCGTGGTGTATCATGCCAATGAGGATGATCCTAAGAAGTGTACAGCAAAAAAGTTGCATCGATTTGGCTATGCGGTCCTACAGAAAAATATTCGTAGGATCCCGTATCATGCGATTCTTTTGAACCCGTTTGCTGAGCAGAGTATTTCTCGGAAGGATTTGGAGGTTGCCCAGGCTCATGGGGTGGTCGCGTTGGATTGTTCTTGGAAGACCGCGGAGCAGACGTTTTTGTCTCTTGAGACAAAGACGGTGCCTCGTGCGTTGCCGTTTTTATTGGCAGCAAACCCGGTGAATTACGGTAAGGCGTTTCAGCTGTCGACCTTGGAGGCGTTTGCTGCTGCATTATATATTATGGGTGAGGTGGAGCAGGCATATGAAATCATACGGATTTATACGTGGGGTCCTCGTTTTCTTGAGTTGAATCGGGAGCCTCTTGAAGAATATCGTCATGCAAAGGATAGTTCTGAGGTGGTCCGCCTCATGCAACAATATATATAATTACATATCTAAAAAAATATATGGAACATTTCAGTATGTTTAAGTAACCAAAGAGAATGTCAAAAAAACGAGAGAGGAAAGAGAAATGAAGCAACCACTGGAGACGTTTTTCAAACCAAAAAGCATCGCGGTCGTCGGCGCATCAAAGAACCCAACAAAAATCGGACACGCATCACTGAAAAACATTCTCATCTCTGACTACTCTTGCAGATTATACCCAGTGAACCCGAACGAAGACGAAATCCTAGGGATGAAATGCTACAAAAAACTCACGGATATCGCTGACACGATTGATCTAGTCATGGTGTGCGTCCCTGAACCACTAGTCAGCTCAATCATCAAGGATTGTGTGAAAAAGAAAGTAAAATGGGTCATCTTGATTACCTCAGGGTTTAGCGAAATCGGGAATCACCAGGGCGAAGAAGAAATAAAAAAACTCGTAAAAGGAACTCAAGTTCGCATCCTTGGACCAAACACCATGGGGTATAAGAACGCATCCAATAATTTGGATGTTTCATTTGTCTTTGGGATGCCGCGGAAAGGAAACCTTGCATTAATCAGCCAGAGTGGCGCTCTTGGTATGGGCATGATTTATCTTGCAAACAACGAGTTTGTCGGACTCTCAAAGATAATCGGCGTAGGCAACAAACTCGACATTGACGATGATGACCTTATTGATTATTTCTGTAATGACCCTGAAACCAAGGTTATTGGACTGTATATTGAAGGGATCCGGCAGGGCCGTCAGTTCATGAACAGCATCAAAGCATGCGATAAACCCGTCCTTGTCGTAAAAGCAGGGCGGAGCACGGCAGGTGCCCGGGCAACCGCTTCCCATACTGGGTCTATGGCGGGGAGTGACGAGCTGTATAGTGCTGCAATCAAACAAGCAGGAGGAATACGCTGTCGTGATATCGTAGAACTCTTTGATATGGCGCGGGCATTGGATGGACAGCCACCAGCGAAAGGCAACCGTATCGGGATCATCACCAATGGTGGTGGCCTTGGGATTCTCCTCACCGACGCCTGCGAAGCGAATGGTCTTTCGATCCCGAAACTTTCTGAAAAAACCTATAAAAAAATAGAACAAATCGTCCCGGGTCTTGTCAAACCAAACAACCCGGTTGACCTAGTCGCTGATGCAGGGTTTTATCGGTATTGGACATCAACCCGTGCGTTACTTGATGACCAAAACATTGACGGTATTATTGTCGCTTCAGTCCATGCAGGGTATGCACGTCCACGGGAATACGCAGGTGCTATCCTTAAAATGATCCATGAACAACAATTACACCATAAGTACCAGAAACCAATCCTAGGGTGTTGGGTAGGTGGGAAAGAATTCGAGGATTTAGTTCTTGATCTTAAGGCAGTCGGAGTACCTATTTATCCATCATCTTGGAGAACAGCACGGGCGATGATGGCATTATCATTGGAAGGAGAACGAATCAAACGAGAACACGCTGGTTAATCAACCCAGTCGACATCAAGGATTTTCTTCCAATCGGTTTTTTTATTTTTCCATTTTTCAATGGTGTCTTTAGAAAGACAGTTTTGACACAAGCCTACCATGGTAAAATAACATGAGCTGCACACGGAATTTCCGCATTTGATGCAGACGGATTTTGCTGGGTGGAGTCGGCAGATGCTGCATTTTCCTTTTGGTTTCTTGTCTTTTAATTTTTCATCCTTCGTAGCTGAGATCACTGCTTGTTCTTCTGCGGAGACCCATTGTTGCAAATCCTCATTCATCGTAATCGCAGAATCGCTCGGCTCTTTCTTTGAAGTGTGATGGTGTTCACTCATACTCTCACCCGGGTATCAATAACAAAGGAATCTGGTTGAAGTCTTTTAATTTTTTGTTGTCTTTTTTCGAATTTTCCGGAAAAGAAGATTTGCAGTGATGTGAATAAAGGGGGTGACCATAAGGAGAAACAAGATATGCCATATCTTGATAGAGTGGAAGAACCAATGACCGCAGGTCAGATGTGCCAGGTAGAGAAGTTCGCTCATCAGGAAACTGAAGAGAAGTGCTCCAGCTAGGAAATCGAGTTGGTCAAAGGGTATCCAGTCTGCTCCCCGGTCTTTACCGACGCGTCTCTTGAAAAAACTTTCAATGACATCCCCGAGTAATGCCCCAAAGCAGAGTGAGAAGAGAAGCGGGATCATCACGGGAAATCCTTCGAAATTGGTGAGATTGAGGAAGCCATATTCACTGGTTGAAAGATATGATGCAACTACAACGAGTCCGAATCCCGCGGTCATCCCAAGGAAGGTTCCTGCAAAGAGTCCCCACCATGTTTTTCCGTCGCCAAGGATGCGCCGTCCGTCTCTCCAGGTCCTTCCGAAGTCAATCGGGGTGCCTCCTCCGACGATTACTGCGCTGGCATTGGCAACATAAATAGGGATGACAATCCAGAATGCTTGAACGATGACGGTATAATCCATTGCAGGCTGAATATCGCAGTTGCTTAAAACAATTGTTAAAATTTAATTACTCTCAGGACCAGGCATGGTTCGTATGAGTTTTAGTCCAGTGTATTGGAATCTGTTGGATCGTTTGACAAGGGCTTTGAGTGCGGTGTTGGATATCCTGAAGTTTTCTGAGACTTTGTTTGCGAACGTCCCTGTGTCTCCGATGAAATCAAAAATATTTTCCTCGAGTTTTTTGAATTGTAAATCGCTTAGTGAGGAGACGTTGAAGATTTCGCTGATTTCGTTGACCGGGCAGGAGATGTTGATGTTGAAGAGTGAGTAGAAGGATCTGTACATTTTTTGTGGTTTGCCGTCCATACCTTCATCAGGTGTCGTCCATTTCGTTTCCGCTAGTTTCATCTTGTCGAAGAATTCAAGCGCGACTTGGCCGTCTTCACCGAATTTTTCTAAGATGAGGCTGGTGGGTACCCAGTCTTTTGAGATTTCCATAAAAACTTCTTTTTTAGTGGGTGAATCGAATGCTCTAATGATGGATACTAAGTCTGTTGAATCATTGATTACTTTTGTGCGGATCATGGTACCATCATCTTTTTATATCTGGTACCCTCAAACAGTTTGTCTCCTATTTAAAGTTTTTGTATTTGTATATATTTATTAAAAAATTTACATTAAAATTGGAGGGGTCTTTGTGTTTTTCTGTGCATTTCACAATGAAAAAAACCATATTTTTTTAATTTTATAATCCTGTTTAAAACCTCCATTGTAAAGAGAAAATCCTAGAAAGAAGAATATGGACTCGTCGGGATTTGAACCCGAGGCCTCCCCCATGCCAAGGGGGCGATCTTCCGCTGATCTACGAGCCCAAAGAAAATCCTAGAACCACCAAGAGCAAATAAAATTTTTGGATAAGAAAGTATTAGTAAACAAACCTCTCTTCCGATTACTATCATGAAACAGCGACAACTCGAAATCCTCCTTCAGCAAGTTCCAGCACCAATAAAACCAAAACCAGCGCTGGAGCAATACCCAACCCCTGCTACGATTGCGGCTGATATCCTCTTTACAGCATTTCAATGGGGAGACATCGAAAACAAAATAGTGATTGACCTAGGCTGTGGCACCGGGATTTTCGCGGTGGGTGCAGCGGTTCTTGGCGCAAAAAAGGTGTTTGGGTTTGATGTCGATAAAAAGGTCATCACTCTTGCAAAAGAGTACGCAAAAACCAATAAACTTCTTATAGAATTTAGGCTACAAGACGTCGAAGCAGTTGATACAGCCTGCGATACGATCTTGATGAATCCTCCGTTCGGCGCACAGAAAAGCAACCAGAACGCGGACCGGAAATTCATCGAAAAAGGATTCGAACTCTCACAAGTTATCTACACGTTGCATCTGAAAAAAACCGTTCCTTTCTTAAAAAAAATGATTCATGCGTTACATGGGAAAATCATCCTTCAAAAAGACTACGTGTTCCCGATTAAATGGATGTTTAATTTTCACAAAAAAGAAGTTATTATTTATGATGTTACCCTTTTGCGTATCGCTACCCATCCGTAATATCAGGTGATGCTCAACGAACCAAAACCCTAATAACAACACAATTCTTTCCCTAGAAAAAACGAAGGGAATTGTTTATGTCACATGCTCGAAATAAGGATCAACGCGTTGGTGTCTTTGTCGATGTTCAGAATCTGTACTATTCCGCAAAACACCTCTACAATAAAAAAGTAAACTTTAACACCCTGTTAAAAGAAGCAATAGCAGAGCGAAAGCTAGTGCGCGCCATTGCGTACGTTATCAAGGCTGATGTGAAAGATGAGCAAACATTTTACACAGTACTAGGAGAAATAGGGTTTGAAGTTCGAACAAAAGACCTGCAAGTCTTTTATGGTGGTGCAAAAAAAGGTGACTGGGATGTCGGTATTGCCATGGATGTCATGCGGCTCGCACCAAAACTGGATACCGTTGTTTTTATCAGCGGTGACGGTGATTTCTCAGATCTGCTGGAGCATGCGAAAAGCTTGGGGTGTAGAACAGAGGTAATAGCGTTTGGACGCACCACTTCCCATAAACTCCTTGAAGTCGCTGACCTGTTCATTGATCTTGAAAAAAACAATAAATATCTGCTTTCGCCAAAAAAGAAAAACTAGAATGTTTTAAAAACTCCAGTGCTATTGACCCTCGTAATAAAAAGACGGTAAGTAGTGAACCACGCACCTTTGCAAGGGAGTCAAGGAGGAAGATAAACACAAGATAAAAAAGAGAATGAAAAACAGCATATTGGCGGTCGTGTTTATCTTTTAAAACGTATCCGAAAAGATAATAATACAGTACTTTATCTGCTTCCGACTCAAAAAAAGTATAAAACAATTGGAATGTGATTAATGTGGCACGAACAAAAACCAAGAGATTCAGAGGATCCATGACCCATGGGAAAGGTAAAAAAGGCGGTCGAGGCGCAGGGTTACGTGGAGGCAGAGGAAACGCAGGGCTTCATAAACATAAATTTATGCACATGCTCAAATATATGCCTGATCACTTTGGCGTCCATGGGTTTAAGAGGGACGCTAGTCTCATCAAAAAAGATCGGATCATTAATGTTGGGCAGCTTGATGAAGTATTCCATGGGAAAAAGGAAATCCATCTTTCTGATGAAGGGTTTGATAAGCTGCTCGGTGGTGGATCCACGGAACATGGGTATAAAATCACGGTGAAATCCGCTTCTCAAAAAGCAATTGAAAAGGTTGCTGAACATGGCGGAGAAGTAAACATAGAAGAATAAGGGTTTTTGTTATGGCAGAAGAGAAGAAGAGCCGGTTATACGTCCTAAAACCACTCATAGAACGCTGGCCAGCGGTTTCAAAGCCAGAAATCCATGTGAATTTCAGAACAAAGATTTTCTGGACTATTCTTTGCCTGATTCTCTATTTCATTTTAACAAACGTGATGATCTATGGGGTTTCTGGCACAGTCCTTGATATGTTCGCCAGTTACCGTGCTATTATGGCTGGTGCCTCTGGTTCAATTATGCACCTGGGTATCGGTCCGATTGTCACAGCATCGATTATTCTTCAGCTCTTCGTCGGCGCTAAAATCATTAAGCTTGATTTGACAAAAAAAGAGGACAAGGCGATTTACCAGGGGAGTCAGAAGGTCCTGGTCATTGTCATGATCTTGGTTGAGGCAATCCCTCAGGTCTATGGGTATTTGGCTCCAAGTGACAACCTTATAGGCTTGGTTGGTGGGCGGGGGATGGCTGATCTCATCATTATATTACAGCTGTCTTTGGGAGCATACCTTGTCTTCATGATGGATGAACTGATCTCCAAATGGGGTATCGGTTCTGGGATTTCCATGTTTATCGCTGCTGGTGTCTCACAATCCATTTTCACGGGGTTGTTCAACTGGCTGCCTGGAACGTCTGCTCAACCGCTCAGCGTCTCCAACCCCCCCGCAGGAACCATCCCAGGAACGTACTACCTTGCATCCCATATGAATCTTGGTGAAATGGTCGATGGTGGTTTTCAGATCCTATTCATCGGTCATGGAGGGTTTCAGAACGCCATCGTTCCTCTCATTGGTACCATTGCCGTATTCTTTGTTGTGGCGTTCACCGAATCCTCACGCATTGAATTACCTCTTGCTCATGCAAAGGTGCGTGGGGCACGAGGACGATATCCGATACGGTTGATCTACGCGTCAAACATCCCGGTCATCCTTATGTCCGCGCTTCTTGCAAACGTGAACATGTTTGCATTGTTATTCTACACACATCCTTCATTACAGAATCTTCCGTTAATCGGACACCAGTGGTGGTTGGGTGCTTATGACACCTCAGGCGGCTCAACGATGCCATATGCCGGAGGAGCGTGGTATCTGTCAAATCTTAATGGTATCAATAGCTGGTTAATGCCAATTATTGGTGGAGGGTATGGTGGTCATGCGCCATGGCAATTTGCAGCAAAAACACTCATCTACCTCTCGATTATGATCTTTGGATCGGTGCTGTTTGCGAAATTCTGGATTGAAACAACCAATATGGGACCCACTGATGTTGCCAAGCAGATCCAAAACAGCGGGATGGTAATGCCAGGGTTCCGTCGGGATCCACGTGTCTTAGGACGAGTCCTTGAACGATATATCCCTGTTGTTACCGTGATCGGGGGTGCCGCGGTTGGTGCGCTTGCCGCGATTGCTGACGCAGTAGGAACGCTCGGAAATGCAAGTGGTACAGGGGTGCTACTTACTGTCGGTATTATGATTCAGATGTACGAGCAAATCGCAAAAGAACAAGCAATGGAGATGCATCCTGTGCTCAGAGGATTCTTTGGAAACGAGTGAGGAAACGTATGAGTGTTATTGTTGTAACTGGGATCCCCGGGGTCGGGAAAACCACGGTTATGCAAAAAGCTGCAGAAGGCATGGACATCCAATTCGTCACTTTTGGAACGGTAATGATCGATATCGCAAAAGAGATGAAACTGGTGAAAGACCGCGATGAGATGAGGAAGCTTACTCTTGAGCAACAAAAGCAGCTGCAGATTAAAACCGCGGAGAAAATCGGCAAGATGAAAAACGTCATCCTTGATACTCATTGTACTGTAAAAACCCCAAAGGGATACATGCCAGGGCTTCCTGAATGGGTACTACGGAAATTAAACCCGACAGCAATCATCATTGTCGAAGCGGATCCGCAAGAAATCTACAATCGAAGAGCAAAAGACACTACGCGAAATCGGGATCCTGATTCCATAGAGAAAATCGCAGAGCATCAGATGATGAACCGTGCAGCCGCAATGTCCTATGCAACGCTCACTGGTGCGACCGTGAAAATCGTGTTCAATCATGATAACGCCCTTGATGCAGCAGTTAAAGAAGCTGAGCCTGTGATAAAATGAAAAAACTTAACGATTCTGCCCAGGCTGGACAACTGCTTTTGCTCATGGTTCTGATGTTTATGATGATCCTGATTTTCGGGGATGCGAACATCCGAAACCTGGTGGCACTCTCACTCAATTCAGTATTTGCCCCTTTGTTTGGATTTAGCGGGACCAATCCCTTACTCACCATTGTTTTCGCGGGTGTTGTCGTGGTCTTTCTTTCCTCATTCTTCACTCACATATTCACTAACTGGAAAGCAATGGGTCAAGCGCAGGAAGCAAGCAAGGCTTTTCAAAAAGAGATTAGCAAAGCCCGCCGTGAGGGGAACACAAACCGGTTGCAGAAACTCATGAAGATGCAACCGCAGATCATGCAGATGACTACGAAATCATCTGGCGGGATGATGAAATCGATGTTTTTCCTGTTTATTTTCATCGCACCGATTTTCATCTGGCTAACATATTTTTTAGGGACTTCAGTGCATTATAGTTACTTTACCGTCCCTTGGGGGACTGGCGTGTCGTTGTTTGGGCGGGCAAGCTGGCTTATGTCCAACTGGTTTTTACTGTACCTGATTTTTTCGTTTTTAGCGGGTCAGCTGATACGACAAGGGTTTAAATGGATCAGCTGGTCAGCCTGGTGGCAAAACATGAAGAAAAACATCAGGCCATCTCTGAAATAACTGGGGGGGCTGTATGACGACGATCACGATAAGTGGTCTGCCAGGAACCGGGAAAACAACCGTTGCCAAGCTTTTAGAAAAACGCCTTGGGTTACGATACGTGTATTCTGGTGAGATTTTCCGGCAGATGGCAAAGAAACATCGGATGTCTCTTGAGGAGTTTGGCGAGTATTGTGAGAGCCATCGCAAGATTGATGAGGAGCTTGATCAGTATCAACTTGATATTTTACGTCAAGGCAACGTGATCGTGGAGGGGAGGATTTCGGGTTGGCTTGCACATCAAAATCATATCCCTGCACTGAAGGTCCTGCTGGATGCTTGTCTTGATGTTCGCGCGGGTCGTATCGTGAATCGGGAGCAAGGAGACAAAGACAAGAGAAAAAAAGAGATCCTCAAGCGAGAGAAAAGCGAGGCTACCCGGTATAAGAAGTATTATGGTATTGATGTGCGTGACACCTCGATTTATGATGTGATCATTGATACTGCAGATAAAACCCCTGAGCAAATTTCAGAGTTAGTTATGAAGGCTCTCAAGGGATAAACGAGTTTTTATATTCTTTCTGGTATTCGGTGAGTGAACCATGACTGAAAAAACCCATCATACATTGCCGTCGCTTAAACAGCATAAGAGATTACAGAAGGTCTCTGCCAAGACAAATCCTCATTACGGGAAAGCCCCTAGTGAACGAACCGTCAAAGAGTTGTTACATAACGGTTTTATTAATCTTGATAAGCCTGCGGGTCCTTCGTCTCATCAGGTGGTCGCCTGGGTAAAAGAGGTCCTGGAACTTGAAAAGGCAGGTCATGGCGGCACCCTTGATCCAGCGGTGACCGGTGTACTTCCTGTAGCACTTGGTGATGCTGCACGTGGGCTGCAAGTTCTTCTTGTAGCAGGCAAAGAATACATTGCTCTCATGAAAGTGCATCATCAGATTGACGCAAAAAAGATCCGTGAGGTCTGTCATGGTTTTATTGGCGAGGTTTCTCAGATGCCGCCGTTGCGTTCCGCGGTGAAACGGGTACGACGGACACGGCAGGTGTATTATCTTGATGTTCTTGAGATCCATGGCACTGAAGTGCTGTTCAGGGTGGGGTGTGAAGCAGGGACCTATATTCGGACCTTATGTGTGGATATCGGTAAAAAACTAGGTGTTGGCGCGCAGCTAGAAGAGTTGCGCAGGACCCGGGTAGGGAATATTACAGAGGAGACCTCGGTGACGCTGCAGGATGTCAAAGACGCTTTTTTTTACTGGAAAGAAGATGGTGATGATACAGCGTTGCGCAAGGTTGTTCTGCCCATGGAACGATTATTGGATGTCGTGCCAAAGATAGTTGTTCGTGATTCCGCAATCGATGCCTTATGCCATGGTGCAAGCCTGGCGATCCCCGGGGTTGTAGAAATTGATGATGATGTCAAAAAGGATGATCTGGTTGCCGTGTTATCATTGAAAGGTGAAGGGGTTGCGCTGGTAAGGATGGAGAATTCCTCAGAGGAGGTTATGGAAAAAGACGCTGGTATCTGTGCGACCCTGGAGCGCGTGTTAATGAATAAGGGGACGTATCCTTCCATCTGGAAAAAGACATAAAAGGGTATGGTATTTCTCCTTCGTGGTTTTTTTGCCGAGGTGGCTCAGACCGGTACGGCGCGAGCCTGGAAAGCTCGTGGGGCTTCCGCTCCGCAGGAGTTCAAATCTCCTCCTCGGCGTACATCTCTTTATTTTTTTGAATCCAATACGCAAATATTGTCATATCCCGAAATTACTTCATCCTAGAAAATAAAACAAATGATTCAGCTTCTGCATGGATGCTAGATTATCTATTTTATTTACCTGCAGAAAGTAATTTCAGGAAAAGGAAAAAAATAACCGGGAAAACATTTAAATGAACTCCACAGATTCATATACTAACATATGTGAGGAGTGGTGATAAGTAACATGAAAATATGGAACTCTAATGAGTTAATTGGAAAAGAAGTTTTTGACGCAAACGGCAACGCTGTTGGTTGGGTAGATAAAACATGGAACAGCTGGAACCAAGATTATCCCGGGTATTTCTTTGGGATCAAAATGAATGACTACGCGAGAAATACGTATTTTAGAGGAGGGAATAAACTTATCCCGGTCTATAATGATTACATCCGAACCGTCGGTAATACGGTTACCTTAACCAAGACAATGGACGACCTTACCAAATACTGGAATAAAACGATTCCGTGTGGTCCTACCAACTGTCCAGTAGAGGAATTAATTGAAATGCCTGTGTATGACAAGTATCATTCCCGAGTTGGAACATTCACCACGTGGGTAGAAAACAACGGACAAATCAACACCTTTGGCATTTTACTTGATCCCTACCTCTGCGAAACCTGGCATCTCCCCCCTAACACAACATTTCCCATAGACCCTAATCATATCACGAACGCAAAAAATACGATTACCTTAGACCAGGCATTAACCGAGCTGAAGGATTACTGGGAGAGAACCCGAAAATTCTAGGAAAGAACTCTAGAATTACTCTATCAGTAGGAGGTTACAGACCTCCCCCCTTTCTTTCTCATCGCAAGTCTATTTTTTTTACATGTGTTGTTTATCTGATGTAGCTCGTATCGCTTTCCGCGTCATCATGAATCTTATGAAATATTTTTTCGGTGACTTCAAAAATCTTCCTAAATTTTTCCCCATGTAAATTGAATAATGTTTCTTCGAGACTTATCTTTAAAGAGCTCTTCATGGAAGAAATAACGAGGATGTATCTCACAATCCATGTTGCAAGGTGTTGAGCAAATTCTTGGTTGTTTCTCTTTGCTACTTCTTTGAGAATACTTGTCTGTAAAAGATCATCGATTGCCTTTTTAATTGATACACTTTCTTGATCTTCCATGGATACTACCTCGTTCACTCTGTTTTCAGAATATTTTAATTATTTATTAATTATAATATTAATTTAATAATATATAAATCTATATGTTCTCCAGATAGATCTCTGCCTGATTTGTCGACATCTCAAGTATCGATGATGCTATTGCAGCCTTACTTGAGAAATAGGAGAGCAAAAAGGAAAACGTATATTTTACCATTAAATTGAAATTCAAATCTCCTCCTCGGCGTTTTTTTTATTAAAACAACCTATAAACTAAAAAGTATCAATATATTTAATAACCCACTTTCCGCACATCGGTTTCTAACTTTTTTAATTTCTATGGAACAGGAGAAAAATGCAATGTAATAGGTGATAAAAAGGTCGTTCTCGGTCCGTATAAATTTGAAAAATGTGTTCGAGAATCGAAAAAAGTCGGTAGAACATTTATAAACAACAAGGTACATGTAACATATGCAAGTTAAGAAGCATTTCCGCATACGCCAAGAGGGTTTTGCTCCTTAAATCAAGCATGGGTAAGTCGAAATTAAAATTTTTACGATGGAAGTGCGGAATGTGGGTAATAAGCTCGTAATTATTCTTTTTATAATAAAAGGATTGTGAGTAAAATGGCAGTATATTGTCCATCCTGTGGAAGAACAATACCAAGTGATTCACGAGTATGTGCATATTGCGGGAAATCTATTCCAGCGCATGGGTTACTAATAACACCTGACCAAGAAAAAAAGAAAGATAAGCTCCCTATAATTATTGCAATTGTCGTGATCCTTCTAATTATAATACCCATTGCGATTGCGGCAACTGTTTATGTGTATGTAAGTGGGATGATCGGAAGTGGGCCATCTTCATCTTTTATTACACCGTCTATTGTTTTTACACAAGATGATATTACGAATACGTTGACTGTACAATACGTCTCCTCATCATCGGTGTTATGGAGTTTTATCGATGTACAAGGGAATTGTGATACCTCAGGTCATAGAACTTATGTCTATCTCGGTGATACATTAAAAAATTGTACTGGAACAATCAAAATTGTCTATATGCCAACAAATGCGAACTTAGGAAGTTGGACCTTTACGTAATCCTACATCTCTGATCCATCAATTTTTCTTTCAAGAAGAAAATCTTGTTTATACTGCTCTAACACTTTCATTTTGACATTTTGTCACGACAGTTTTATATATAATTATTGGGAGAACCTCACAGGATGCTATGCGTCATATTTGAATTGAAAATGAGGTATGAAAAATGATAAAAACAAACATAAAACTCTTCATAGGTTTCTTGTTTTTAATAATGTTAAGTAGTACTTTAGGATCAGCGGATTTATACGGGAGTTCATCATATTCAGATAATTCTTTATCGATAATGTTCTTGATTATCAGTATTTATATCATTGTTTTTATCGTATGGATCGCAGTAGCTATCTGGGTGTATACGGATGCAAAAAAACGTGGAGAAAACGCTGTTTTATGGTTAATTATCATTATTTTTGGTGGTCTTATCGGTGTTTTAATATGGTTTGCATTCCGTCCTCCTATCGGTGGAAGAAAATCCATACCTTCTAGAATATGTCCAAATTGTGGGAGAGAAATACCTTTCGATGCAAATCTCTGTTCATACTGTGGAAAAAAGTTTGAAATATTTCTGTAATACAAAGTTACTAGTTTTATAGATGAATGCTCCTCACTTTTGTGCAGAAGAAGATAGTCTATTGGAACCTGTATCAAAAAGAATAATAAGAGGTTAACAATGAGATTAAAATATATTTTTATGAGATTCCATTAATATACATTTTTGTATGCCTTAATACTCGTGAGTAAATTGAATATTTTAACCATGCCCCAGATTTAATTCAACAACTTATACGTTTAGGGACATGAAATATAATGGAATGGCAATGGTTTAATATATCCATTCACCATAAACCGGCAGAACATCATGGACAGCTTCATCCCGCAAACAAGCCTCTTCCTTGGCATCATCCCTGCATTAATACTCCTTTATATCAGTCTGAAAGGTTACGAGGGGCATTTTAAAGAAAAACTTATTTTTTTGACCTTCATCGTTGGTCTGATCATCGGGTTTGTTGCTGCAGTTCTTGAAATTCTCACATGGGAAGTCGGCCTGCTCTTTATTTTTCTCTTCCCCATTCTTGAACAACTCTTTAAAACTATTATTTTGAATCTCGGACGATTCCAGGAGAAACAAGAGACAACCATTTACGGCCTCTGTCTAGGACTTGGTTTTGGATCCGTGTTTACCCCAGCGAGCATCATCATGGGGAATTACCAGACAGCCGATATCGCGTTTCTCTCTGCCCTTATAGGATCCTTCGGACTTATTCTCTTCCATGCAGCAAGCGGAACCTTTATCGGTTACGGCATCTACACTGGAAAGCTTTCTAAGTATCTTACCATGGCTATTATCATCCAACTCCCCATTACCTCAGTTATCTTTCTCACCAACATCTTCCAAGTAGGCTATGTTCAAATCAGTCTTGTGATCTATGGAATCGTTGTGTACTGGTATGCGACAAAGAGGATTATGCCACGTATACTCGCAGAAGGACAACGCCGAAAACGCACAAAAAAAGATATAAAGAGCTTGTCTGAGAAATCGAACTTTTTGATGTGACAAGTATTTGAATTGGCTGTCCCGCAGCCAATTTCCGGTTGGGTAGAAGATAATACTCTTCAGTATCGTTTTATTCTAC
>Ga0315289_10004386_pt1 | contig 21061 bp, 27 predicted proteins | sample YL17G11_40_MG_FD_203452 | JGI IMG/M metagenome (GOLD analysis project Ga0315289, IMG submission 203452) | Sediment microbial communities from Yellowstone Lake, YNP, Wyoming, USA - YL17G11_40 | ecosystem: Environmental > Aquatic > Freshwater > Lake > Sediment | place: USA: Wyoming | collected... | reverse complement strand
CCGGTCGAGCTTCAGCCCCTACTGTACAAGGAGATTCTGCTCTCCGGCGGAAACTTCAGCTGGCAGTCTCCCGAGAAACTCCGAGACTTCGCAACGGATGCTCCTACAAAGATGAAGGCGCTGTTGAAAGAGAAGGGACTCAAAGGAGTGTCCGTCAAGATGACGAAGAACCCGCAACACTCGGTCTGGCATGGGTGCATCATCTACGGCTATGCGGTTCCGGAAGACTATGGATGGAATTGGGAGCGCATGGAGGGATGGCTCCCTGGCGCAGCCTAACCTGGTCAACATAAGGCAAAGGATTCGTCAACGTTTCGCAAGTGCCGGCCTTGTGGAATCTCCTATCGTAGACAATGGCCCGAGCCCGGATATATTCTTCCAAGGCGAGGATACGAGTGTTCGTGTGGTCATTCTAGACGAATCAGGCTGGGGAAATCGACAAGCCTTCCTGAATTCGATAATGAAGGCAACAGCTCTTGCTGGAAAGTCGAACAGGACATACCTTGCTCTTCCCAAGAGTGCCGCTTCTCTCACTGACGCGAGACTCTTTCATGAGCGAGGCATCGGTCTCTTCACCTACGACCATAGAAACGTCGAGGAAGCCCTACCCGCACGCTATTTCGAGATGGAGAGCGTAGCGGTTCCCCAAACCAGTGAAGCAGTGGATCATCGGCTCGAAAGCGAGATCCGAGAACTTCGCGCCCAGATCGACACCCTCGAACGAACTGTCCACAGCCTGAGTGAGGAACTCATGTCTCTGAGGCGTATGCCTTCTGCTCCAGAGCCTGTCGAGAGCTTTCCTTCGACACGCACCCTAGCCCCGATTACTGCGGCGGAGAGTCTGCCGACTTTCTTCGCAGGAAACCCATGGCTGGAGGTCCTCTCAAGGCGAGGAAGGGAGGAAGCAAGGATTGCTCGCTGAGAGTTCAGGAAGCTTTGTTCGGGTTCCCATTCGGTCAATTCAGGTTGTCATTGACTTGGAGGATCCATTAACGCCTGAGCTGACATTGGACGATTTTGTCAGAACTTACGGTGTGACCCCAGCGTCGCCAAGATATCGGGTCCTTAGCGTGGAGGTTCTGACTTGCCCTGAGGATCAGCTGCCAATACTAGCGTCTGAGTGTGGGCACTGCACGAGGTTCGTGAGGAGAATGGACGACGTCGCTTATTTCAGAAGAGAAAATTCGTCCGATTCAATCATCCATTGAACATTGGGCCCTCGGAAAGTTGGTGAGCCGAGCGAGTCTCAGCCGTCTAGGTTTCTATGACTTCGCACTTGACTCGTTTTAGAACTTCTGCGGCTTGGTCAGCATTCAGCTTTATCGTGTAGAGCTTGCTCGGTGTTCTCAGTTTCAACTTGACGATGTCTTCCAGGCGTTTGACTCTGCACTCTTCTGCTCGCTCCGAAATGCGAACAAATTCTTCAATGTCGCTGATCTGCGCGGGCATGATCCTCAGCTCTCGATCAGATTCAAGCTAGCCTTGCCGGGGTTCATATAAAGTATGTGAGACCGGCTGAGCTGCGGGCAATTCAACCTCCGTGCGCGACAGGCAGGAACACAACTTCATCCCCATCTCTTAGCGTGGAGTCGATCCCATTCAGGGCTCCGATCTCTGTTCCTGAAACTAGGATCAATGCATTCGGTCTAGGGTCTTTCGTGTCTGCATCTATCAGATATGTCTCAAATTCGGGGCGAGCGATCACGCTGACCAGCCTGTTCACGAGCTGTCGTATGGAGATTGGGCTCTCAAAGTCAAGCTCGAGCCTTTCTGTCTTTGCAGCGGTCTTCAGAACTCCGTAGAGCTTAACGTGAACTCGCAACGTCCGGCCTTCTCATGGCAGTTTCGCTAGTTGAAGATAAACGTCTCCTCCTCGTAGCGTCTGCCTCCGATGATAGCCCCGGAAGGCTTGCGAGTTATTCCCCTAATTCTTAGGCTCGAAACCAGTCTTTGGTTTAAGTCCGTGAGCGGTGTGTTTCGGTCTGTAAGTGTGATCAGAGGCACGTTTACCCCTAATGGTCGGGCGGGAATAATGTGCCTCGTCACTTTGTGTGGTAACAGTCGCCCCGTTAGTCCTGCTCTCCGTACCGATGCTTTGTCTATCATCGGCAGCGTCATTACGGCCTTTGTCTTCTTGTTGACAAGATTTTTGAGTGCGTCGCTCTCCGTATCGAACTTGACCGTGAGGCCGAGTTTTCGGAGGCACTGTTCCGCGGTCTTGAGAGTCGCAAAGACTCGCATGTCACCATTCTCAAGTTTGAGACACTCACGGTGCGCAAACAGCATTGCGAGTACAGGATTCTCTCTAATGTTCGAAATGTCAAACGGGAATGTTTCGAATCTGAGACCTGACGCCGAGAGGGCGAGCTTGATCTCGTCGGAACTCATTGTGCCGGAGATTGATCTGTACCAGGTGCCGAGTTTGATACTGGGATTCAGATAATCGACCGCACATACTGGTATGCAAGCGCAATCGAGCTCCCTTAGTGCGACCACACGGTGCATTCCATCGAGGACAACGCATGAATCAGTGTCGACAACTACGGGATCCCTCACTACTTCGTCGCGCAGGAATTCGCGCTTTAGTTCGGCCACTCGGCTAGGAATAGTCTCCTCGTGAAGAAGAAGATTGTTCGTTGACGACAGATAGATGTGAAGATCGAGTTTCTCGTGTCCGATCACGAATTCAGACGAGTGTTGCTCTGTGGCCCCGGCCAACGCTTGGAACCCATACCTTGCAGTTGTGCCCTCCACGCAATTCAACAAGAATCAGAAAGGGGGTAGAAACGGGCACAGCCGATCAAACGACTCAGACAGTGCCCCATTGGAGTCAGACAGTCCGGAAGTTACTTCACGAACTTGACCATCTTGGTTCCACAGGTTGGACAGACAGCACGTATCATGTTGCGTCCTTTTGCCGTTTTCTCTTTCGTCACAGTATCATCGGCGACTGTCTTCTTCTCCTTGCACTTTACACAAAACATCTCTACCATAAGCATGCGCCTCCCTTCAATACGTTTGAAGTCTACCCATTCTATCCCCATAAAAGTCTTTGCAAACTGGGTAGTTGCGCCCAGATGGGGGATGTCTCCACATTCCCTTTTGTCACTTTGGTTCTTTAGTGATGGTTACAAGATGCGAACAAATTGACATCGAGACATTCGTTTTCTGGGGTCCCACACCTGCAGATTGTCAAATGCCTGCTTTCATTTTCAGAGTTCGTTTCGCATGACAAGAGCTGGAACCTCCTTGCCCAGACAATGGCAGCTTGCATCGATGTGGGCATCGACTCTGTGGACCTGAGAAGAATTGTTACTGATCGAGGAACGTGATCCAGGTTTGGTCGAATGTTCTGCCGGTCTCAACAACGGGCAGTGGGGGTCTCTGAGACATGAATTGAACGGTCACACGAGATTCTGGAGATCAGAGCAATTTTCGCGCTACAACTATTGGTAGATTGTGAAAGCGTGAGAAAGAGGGAATACACTGTGTCGGTCGAGTGACCAGTCAAGAAATAGTCTAAGCTGCCGCGGGCGTGCTTTCCTGTTCTGTATGTTCTTCTTCCTCTTCACCGAGACCCAGTTGAGCTTCTGGACTCATCTGCATCATGGCTATTCTATGAGCATCTGTCACTTTGAGACGCGTGACATACCCTGCTATTCGGTTTCTCAGTTTCTTTGACGGTGCTTTCATAACTTCATTGACCGCTGCCTTGTTCGCCTCATACTCGTTCGTGAACTTTTCAGGGAATCTCTCGATCAGTTCCCTCGCTGCCCGCTTGACCGTTTCCGTGCGAACTTTTCCCAAGTTGTTGTCTCCGATTCAGCGCGAGGGCTTGCAATAATGTCTCTAGCCTAAAAACCTAGAGTTCATTCCCTCGCCACAAATGATGCCTCATGGTTGCCAAGAACATGGCGGAATCTTGCGAATGTGGGCCCGAACGCGAGGTCGCTTTGAGGTTCCGATGCCGGAGCCGGTTCAGAGCCCATGAGTGGCTCGGAAGTAAGTTGTGAGCAAGGGGCACGAGGTTCACATTTCCACCTCTTTTTTCTCATGTGCTGAGGTGCCGATTGACATGGCACAGTAGATGAGAAGAGCTCAAAAGTGGCTCCTAGTCGCCACAGAAGGCGCTAATCATGCTCATACTGTCCAGAAGTGGCAAACCTTAATAGAATCTGCAATTCCAAACCTTTTTCTGGTTGTTTTGATGCGAAACGGTGAACTTTCTACGGCGGCCGTTCGGAGACTCATCGAGAAAGCCGGCGCTGAACGGGTGGGGGACGATGCGGTTGAAGAAATGCGTCGCATCCTGGAGGAGTACGCCATACGCATCAGCAAGGAGGCTACGACACTCGCCACTCATGCAGGCCGCAAGACTGTCAAAGCCGAAGATATCCAGCTCGTTATCAAGCGTGTCCAGCAGCTCTAGCCTCGTTGAGATCGATCGCTGTTTATCTGTGAAACGTCGTTTCTCACTGGATATCGCGAATCGGCTGCTTCTTGCGCACCTCAGGACCAAGAACAATCATGATGGGCCCGGGGCGATTTGAACGCCCGACCAACCGGTTATGAGCTTCGACAACTTCGCCCTGTCGAGAGTGTTACGGTCGCTCCAACCTGGCTGAGCTTCCCGGGATTCCATGTCCTTACGGGCCCGGGCCCATTCCTAGACCGACATTCGCATGTATTTAGCTGTGTAGTCCGCAGCTTTGGCATGTCTATGCCTTGAACCTTTGAAACGCGATTCTGAGCGAGTCCCCCGTCCACTCGAAGACTGGAATGTTCCTTCTAACCCGCCTGAACTTCTCAGCAAGGGCTTGAGCGAGTATCGGCAACGCGATAGTGGAATCCACGTGGCAAGTAGTCATCTGTGCCCTCGGACTGTACTTGCCCCAGCTTTTCGCCTCTTCAAGGGTTGCACCGCTAAGGCCGCCCCAATGTGCCGCGTCTGTGGTTACTTGGATGGCGTAGTCATGTGTTCGGTCGTGTCTGGTTGCGTAACCTGCTACAACCGCAGACTGCTGTATGAAGTTCTTTGGAACTCCGCCCCCAAAGATCACTACTCCGCTCCGCGAGGATTTCTCAGTGATCAAAGCGCTCTCATGAACATCTCTCATATGATCGACGATGATTCTCCTTCCTCGTCTCCTATTCGCGAACATCATCGCAAATCCCAAGGAGCTGTCAGAGAGGGCAGGGAGAAAAATCGGGACGCCCGATTCCTCTGCGGCGATTGAGATGCTGTCCTTGTCTCGTGCTCTCTCAGAAAGCCATGCACCGAGCTTCTCAGTGATCTGGCGAGAGGAGTAGGGGTAGTTGTCTCGAAGCAGAGAACAGAACTCTTTCTCAATCTCGATATCAAGTCGGTAGAATCTTCTCTCGTCGGCGTACACGTCGTACATCCTGTCGACTCTGTATTTCCTGAGTTGGACATCATCGACTTTGTCGGTTCCTTTGAAGTGCTTTCCCCCAATCGCCTCATAGGCGTCATGGTAGATCGTTGCACCGGTTGTTACTAGCGCGTCAATCATCCTTCTTCTGATCAACTGTACGATGATCTTCCGCATGCCTGCCGGCACCATGGCCCCTGCGATTCCCATCCAGATGACTATCTGTCGTTTCTTCAGCATCCGAGTCCAAATTTCGAAGGCCTCACCGAGTCTTCTTCCTTGGAAGGCAGTGGAAGCCATTTCGGAAATCAATTGATCTGTTGTCTTGCCGGCAGAGATCTCGAACGGTCTCGTGGGATGACGAAGGAGATGTTGGCGACTCATCGACACTCGCTGTACCATGGTTTATCGCATATATCATTAAAATGCTGCGTTGTCATCGTGTTCGTCTCTCGATTGAGGAGTTTCTGCAATCCTCTCGGGCTGTGATGTCAGCAATAGCCCTATTGTGATCATCTTCCGAGTGTCGCAAGGGGGGCTTTGTTCGCTGGAGCGTGGTTGTCGCTTTGCTCATGCGGTCTTGGCATGTGTCTTGAAGTCGAGCTCGTATGCCCTCCATGCCGAATGGTGTGGGGTGCCCCGCATTTTCGGTACTCTGAAGTAGCGTGTGAGGCCTGAGGGTTCCTCTTGGACTTTCATCTCGAAGACTCCGTCGGCACTCTCTTGCACTGCTGCTAATATCGCTGTGGGGAAGGCTTGTCTGTTGAGCGTTACGATGGAATCGAACTTGACAATCCTTGTCTTGGCTCGTAGCGTTCGAATCAGCTCTAAGGATGAGGCCAGTCCCCTCTTGCGAATTAGAGTATCAAGCGAATCGAGGAGGAAGAGGCCTTGGGTTCTATTCTCCAGAGCTTTCGACACTGCGATGCTCAATTCTGAGAGGTTGTTCGGATCAGCGCTCAACTCTTCATTACTTGTCATGCCGATCTGGGGAGAATAGCAGTCGATTATGATAAGGTCGTGCAATCTTTCGGGCCTGGCAAACGGTCCAACTAGAGGTCCAAGGTCTCCCATCCCGCTCAGTGAAGCGCGTATCTCTTCTGGAGATTGCTCCAAAGTCAGATACACTACACGCCGCTTCTGCCTGAGGCACTTTGCTACGAACTCTAGGCATAGCTCTCTTTTCGCGGTGCCCGGGTCACCCATGATGAGAAGCATCACTGGTGAGGGGATTCCAGATGGTACAATGTGGTCGATGATCTCGATTCCTGTCAATTCTCTCGTGACTTCTTCGAGGGGTTCTTGTTCTTGTTGTGCAGTTGTCTCTTTCAACTCGTCGGAGATTTCTCGTTGCAGAGTGACATCTCGGTCAGGGTCCAATGAGTAGATCTTCTGTTCTCGTAGCAAGCCTATCTCGACGAGCTCTGTAAGATCAATTTCGATTTCGTCAGGTTTCCTTCCAACTCTTGCAGCAAGGCCTTCTAGGCTGTCGGCAGTTCTCGGATTGCTGTGGAAGAATGTGAGTAGCTCCGCTCTAGTATCTGATCCTAGCAATTTCCCTAGGGCGCCTTTCTTTGATGGGGGCACCTGTGAACCCTACGATTTCCTTCTGGTGAGCCTGTTCGTGGCTGTCTTGTCCCGATATCTCTTATGATTGCCTACTATTTCTATCGTTAGGTCGGAAAGCTTGTGATGGCCATGGCAAGAGAATTTCAAGCCCATGCCCCTGCAGATGTGCCCGCACATTCTGCCGAGGCGTGTCTGCCAGGGCTTGTTCGAGTGAACGAACACAAGAGACCGGTAGGCTTTGTTCTTGGCAAGGTAGATTCGGATAGCCTCTGCCATCGCCTTGATGGTTTCGGCATCTGGCTCCTCTGGGAACTCAGTGTGCATGAAAGGGAAAGTATCCTCCAACTCTGAAGGTACGATCCCGTATGGCGGGCAATACAGGCAGACATGTACCTTGTGGCCAAAATCTACGAGTTCCATGCGTGTGCTTGTCCTATTCTTTGGGCCTTGCCTGGTCGCAGGCATCAGTAGCATTGTCGTTGCTGCCTTAGGGTGTTCATAATCTCGGAGTAGCCTCTCAAGGTACATGACGTATTCCGGTCTTTGAAGACTCGTTGAGTCGAAGAAGAAGACCCCTTTGCGTTTCGTTGAAGGTGCAGCGCATGCCACATGGGACTTGTGCTCTCCGATCTTGCGAAGACCTTCCAGTAGGCTCGGGTGGCTCCTGCATCTCACTTCGATGAGTTCCCAGAGTCTTCCCTCGGCAATGGACTCCTTTATATTCTCAATTTCCTGCAGACAGGCAGATAGATTGTGTTCAGCGAGGAATTGAGTTCTCTCGATGAGAGGGCGTGATCTAACCTCCTCAGGCGTCGTCTTGTCGCATGTGCTGCATCCGCATGGGAAATACTCCATCTCTGTGAGATGTAGAGTACCGGCGTTGGTCAGGTAGCGACCCCTACGCGCATAGAGTATGTATGCGGCGGAATCGAACAAGTCGCACCCAAGTGCAACGGCAAATGCAAACATGAATGGGTGACCAGCGCCAAACAGGTGAAACGGTGCACTTGAGGGGACGTTCATCTTTGCCGCCAAGATCATGTCGGCCAAGTCTGCGAAGAGGTACTGTTCCATCACTTCGGTTGGGCTTCCAAGGGCGTATATGTCGAATTCTCGCTTGGCCATTTCGCGGGCGCTGTGAGCAACCAGATCGGGGAACGTTCCTCCCTGTATCGGTCCCACCCAAGCTATGTCTCGTCTTGTGATTGCTTTCTTCGCCTCATCCGCTCTCCTGACGGTCTCTCTGACAGTCTCAGTCGCGCGAGCTTTGGAAGCTTTCGATCCTGTGGGCAAGTCTAGGATAACACCGATGTCAGTCTGAATGGACTCTTGGTACCGAATGACCTCTAGGGGGCTGATCTCGACTTCCCCGTAGCGAAGAATCTGGTAAGCTCCCGAGTCTGTGGCGATGATACCGGGGAAGTCTAGGAAATCATGTATGTTGGTGACTCCGGTGTTCCCGGCTCGTCGCGATATCAGATACGCATTCGTGATTAGGGCTTTGCATCCAAATCTTTCGAACATCACATGTGGAGGGATCTCTTGAGCAAGTGGATTCACGACAGGAAAAAGTGCTGGAGTCTCAAGCTTTCCGCTCTTGGTTTCAAGGATCCCTATTCTACCTAGGACATCCCGTCGGCTGATTTCGAAAGACAATGCAAATCATTCAACAGGATCCATTCGTATTTCGTGCCAACGAACCTGTCTGATCGCACTTCCAGCTCAAGGCTTGATTTCTCGACTTGCACTAGGCCCCTTTGGGTTGTTCCTTCATGAACTCTTCGTAGACTCTCTGGACTCTTTCCGCGGCCGGGCCTGACCCTTCGATCATGCCTTTTTCGCCCAGTCGGATCTTGTCCATGACCACAATCACGCCTGCTCCTTCTACTACCCTGACCATTCTTGGGAAGACTCGCTCAAGTCTATCGGCGAGTGCCTGCAAAGCGAATGGTCTCTCAACACTGTACATCTGTGCGATGGAGCGTCCGGTGATGAATAGCCTATGGACAGTCTTCCCTGATTCGTCGGTGCAATCTGAAATGCACACGGTGAGGGTGTCCGTATCCACTCCGGAGAGAATGCCCGTATATCTCTTGCCGCCATTGGTTTCGACAACAATCGGTTTCTGAAGGAGAAGCGCGAGCTCCTCGGAGAACTTTCTGTCCGCAGCCGAAGACAAACTGACCACCCCAAATACTCACGCGACGGCGTTAAAAGCCTGTGCCGATCTGCTTCTGATATTCGCTTGCTCTCACCGGTTCAGATCTGCCTTGCCGCTTGGAGCGAAGGATCGAGCGTGCCTCTTCGAGGTCGCTCGTCACCCAAACAACCTCCGTCTTCATGAGGTTCATCTTGGTTCCGCAATAGGGACATTGCCTAGTTTTCCTTCCCTGCCGTGCAAGTAGGAGCGCTCGACATTTCGGGCATGCTACCACAAGGTAGGTCTTCTTCAATTCCAACCCTCACTCGAGGTAACGGGCCAGGATCCCTTTGCGTTTCAAACTCAACAGCCAGTCCACCTTTGGTTGCCTCTGAATTCGCTTCTTGTGCATGTCCTTCATGATCAGCTGGATCACGCGGCTAGGCGCCTTCTCTGTAGTATCGATCTCCAGGATCTTATTCCACCCATAGTTCTCCACTGCGTCCCATAAGCAGATATCAAGGATCTCGGCCTGTAGGTTCTCGCCGATCTTGGATTTCGACCATCGTTTGCGTTCGAGTCGTCGTTCCAAGACGATCGGATCACAGCGCAGAACAATCGCTCTGACAAGTCTGGGCAAAGGACCGGTTTCTAGAGCGATGTGACTGTCAATGACCAATCCATGGTCAGTTCGTGCGGCCCGCTCGCACAGCCTATTGCGAAGTCTTTTGAGGGAGACTGTGCGTGTTTTCCTCTTCTCGTCGTATGTGTAGTCGACCTCTTTGCGTCTAAGCAAGGTCTTGGGGTCGACGTAGCAGGCTCGGAGCTCTGTCGCAAGTAGACGACTAATGGTCGTTTTTCCTGTGCCTGGTGTGCCTGTTATGAGAATTGCAGTTCCTTTCGTGAGTTCTGGCAACCAGTTCACGTTTGTGCTAGCTTGGTGCTCCGGGCGGGATTTTCATGACCTGTTTTGTTTGATCATTTTGAACCCGCGTCGCTGGCTTTCTCCGACTTGTGCCACGAGAGGCCAGCATACTCTCGGCGCTACGCACATGACCGGGCTATACTACCGGAGCATTGCCGGTCTACGAGGCTTGGCGGCCTTTCTTAAAGGCTTGCATCAGGGGATTGTCCTGAGCGGCCCGCCGTCTCCGATCCTGACGGAAACGCTCAGTTCAACCTATCCGCTGTTACTGGCGAGTCACCGAGGTGGTTGGGCTAGTACTCAGGCATCTCTCCGCCGGGGCCGCCCCTCGGAGGTGGGGTTGGTGGAGGCTTTGCTGCAGCAATGACATCGTCGATTCTAAGGATCATCGAAGCGGCTTCTGTGGCAGATTTGATGGCTTGCTCCTTGACCTTGACGGGTTCGAGGACTCCGCTCTTCAGCATGTCTCTTGTCCCGCCTTTGAAGACATCGACGCCCTGCCATAATCCCTCCTTCTTTACATGGGCCGACCGCAAATCAACCATTATGTCAATTGGATCGAGGCCAGCATTCTCCGCCAGCGTTCTGGGGACAATCTCAATCGAATCAGCAAACGCTTCGATAGCCAGTTGTTCTCTTCCTCCTACCTTCTTGGCGTAATCTCTGATTCTCTTGGACAATTCCTCCTCGATCGCACCGCCCCCGGCCACGACTTTGTTCTTGGTGATCACATCTGCAACGACAGAAAGCGAGTCGTTCAGAGCACGCTCGGCTTCGTCAACTAGCCTCTCTAATCCGGCTCGTATGAGTATCGCGACTGATCTTGGGTTCTTGCACCCTTCGACGAAGATCATCTTGTCATCACCGAGCTTACGTTCCTCCACGAGGCCTGCAGATCCGAGGTCGCTGTCCCTGAGATCCTCAAGATTGGTGACTACTTTTCCTCCTGTTGCTCTAGCCAGCTTTTCCATGTCAGATTTCTTGATTCTTCTGGCGGCGAGGATTCCTTCCTTAGCGAGGAAGTGCTGAGTAGTATCGTCTATTCCCTTCTGGCACATCACCACGTTCGCTTTTGCGGCCTTTATCTTGTCCACCATGTCCTTCATCATCTTGGTCTCCTCGTCCAAGAACGCCTTCATCTGTGTTGGGTCGTTGATTCTGATCTCGGCGCTGATTTCAGTCTTCTCAATCTCCAGTGCGCTGTCTAGTAGTGCAATTCGGGCGTTCTTCACGGACTTTGGCATGCCTGGGTGGACGACTTCTTTGTCGACTATGATTCCCTTGACCAGTTCGGTGTCGAGGAGGCTCTTTCCTTCCTTCTTGGTGAGTTGTATATTGTCGATGTCGGCAGTCCATTCCGTGCCTCGCTTCTCAGCCACTAGTCTGACAGCCTCGATAGAGATGTCTGCGAAGTGTTCTCTTGCTGCACCCAGTCCTTTGCTGTGCATCGATGTCATGGCAACTTTCTTGAGTGTCACCTTATCATCCGGCTCAACGGGGAGAGATATCTCGCTGAGCACTTGCATGGCCTTCTCGGCACCCTTCTTGTATCCCGCAACTATGACCGTGGGATGAATCTCATCGTCGAGGAGGGCCTCCGCACGCTTCAGCAGCTCTCCTGCGATGATTACTGCAGTGGTTGTGCCGTCGCCAACTTCATCATCCTGTGTCTTTGCGACTTCAACCATCATCTTTGCTGCAGGGTTTTGGACATCAATCTCATCCAGGATGGTTGCTCCGTCATTAGTGACGGTCACATCGCCTAGGCTGTCAACGAGCATCTTATCCATTCCCCTGGGACCAAGGGTGCTCTTTACAACCTCTGCGACTGTGCGTGCAGCAGTCATGTTCGATCTTTGAGCGTCTCTACCTCTGTTTCGCGAGGAACCTTCCTTCAACACGAGTACAGGTTGTCCGCCAAGATACGCCAAATCATCATCCTCCAAATAGAATGGAATGATAGGCCCAGAAGACGTCAATAAAAGTCTTACCGATTGCTTGCCAAATCGATCCTGGACGGAGTTACGGCAGGTTTTTAGCCAGACTCAAGATATCCGCTCTGACGAAACTACAGCTGATACTCATGCCAATATCATTGAATGTCCACGGGAACGGTTTCAGAAACTGCACCCTGATGACCGGATTTCACGGAATTGGATCAACCGGATACATTGCTATATCGTATCTAGTACACTCACTCCAAGCGAAGCGGATAGGTTTCGTTGACGTTGCCCACCCTCCGCCATTCGTCTCCACGGCCGAAGAGGGTTTGGTTACACCGTTTGAGGTCTTCCGAAAGGGTAAACTGGTCTTTGTCAAGCTTGAGTTTGCTCCTCACAGGACTGAAGAGTCCGAGTTCGCCAAGGTGCTCGCTCGCTGGACAATGAACCAGAAATTCAAAGATGCTGTGCTGGTTGGCGGATTGGACTCCGGTCTCAAGTCTGGAAAGCAGAATGTCAGAATAGTGCCAACTAGGGCATACCTAACGAAGAAGAACGGTTTCAAGTATCCGACCCTAGAGCCGGGCCTGTTCGTCTATGGACAGCTTGCAGTCATGTTGAGCGAGTTTGAGATGCGTGACTTCCCTGCGATAGCGATTCTTCCATATGCGTCCGCAGCAGCTGCGGATCCTTCCGCAGCAGCGATCGCGGTCAAGACCATCTGCAAGGCCTATGGGATTAAGGTCGACGTTACTGATCTTGAAGATGGCGCCAAGGATATCGAAGAAGAATTCGAGAAGAGAATGAAGCAGACATCCAAGTCCTTGCAGAGCATGTACGGATGACGCCGGCATGTTCTACTGCAAAAAACTTAGAAAGGTCGCGGCTCCGCTTCGCATTAAAGCAAGTCGATGAATCAGGATGAACATACGCTTCCTCGGCGCATGCAGTGAAGTTGGTCGCTCAGGCGTCCAAGTCAAGCTGGGAGAGAAATCTGTTCTGCTTGACTACGGCGTTATGATTGACCACGAGATAGGTTTCCCGGTACACGTTTCGCCGAAAGACCTGCATGGCATTGTGGCTACTCATGCCCACCTTGACCATAGCGGACTTGTTCCCATGTTCTTTGTGAGGAGCCGGCTCCCGGTGTACGGACTCGAGCCAACCTTCGCACTGACCGAAATCTTGGTCCGAGACATGATCAAACTGAGCGGATACTACCTACCATACGAGTTCATGGACTTGGAAGCGATGATGGAACACTCCGTGAACGTACCATACCGCCACCCATTCGAAGTTGGGAACGGAGTCGTGACCCTTCTTAATGCAGGGCACATCCCTGGGAGCAGCCAAGTCCTCGTCGAAGCGGAGGGGAGGCGAATTGTCTATACAAGTGACTTCAACCTCAAAGCGACGAGGCTTGTGGGTTCAGCGGACTACAACTATGGCGCACTCGATGCTCTTATCATAGAGAGCACGTACGCGAAAGAAGATCATCCTGATCGAGACGAAAGCGAGAAACAGCTTGTCGCCGCCTGCAATGAGATAGTTGAGGACGGCGGAACCGTTCTGATTCCTGCATTTGGGGTGGGAAGGTCTCAGGAGATCATGTGTATGCTCGCTGCTCACAATTTCAAGCATAGCGTGTATGTTGATGGAATGGCTCTGGTGGCCATCAACGTCTTGGAGGAACATGCGTCTGCTCTTGCTGATCCTCAATTGTTCAGATCCGCTGTCAAGAAGGCGGAATGGGTAAGAAACTGGCATGATAGGCGAAGAGCTGTCAAGGGCCCCGGTGTAATCGTATCTCCGGCTGGAATGCTCAAGGGAGGCGCCTCCGTTTTCTATATGGAATCGGTGGCACGAGGAAGGAAGAACGGAATCATTCTCGTAAGCTATCAGGTTGAGAACTCGCCAGGCAGAGTATTGCTCGACGAAGGCAAATATATGCTGCATGGCAAGCTTCAGAAGGTCAGTGCAAAGGTACTGAAATTCGACTTCTCATCCCATGGTGGAAGGGGCGAGCTACTTCGATGTCTAGAGAGTGTCGACAAAAGGACTAAGGTTTTTGCAGTCCACGGTGACGAGGACAGCTGCGCAGTTCTTGCCGACTGGGCGAAGAAGCAAGCAGGGCTTGAGTCATTCGTTCCCAAAGCCGGTGAGTCCTACGATGTCTAGGCTTCGAAGCACTACTTGCGTTCCAACTGGTCAAGTACACAGACAATCGATCGAGATTCTTCAAGAGCGATTGCCATTCAAGTTCAAAGGAGCTTCTTGTCAAGTAGTCGAGATAGAAATCAACCCGGAAAGATCACGCAACGTTCGCACGAGCCAGTATTATGCCACGAGCATCCTCGCCAACTTCGAGAAAAACACGAAGCTTCTGCAAGAAGGTAGGTTCCTTGGTGGAACGGGCTTACCTATACATTGCGGGCATGAAACTAGGAGCTGACAAGTGACGACGCATTTCAAGGCAACCCCAGGTCAAATCATTCCAGTGCTAGCGGCGCTCTTACTTTCTGGAGTTCTGACCTATGGGCTGCAAGCTTCGAAAGCCGAGATCGCGGCAATCACGATCTTCCCTGAGACTCCCAGCGGAGCGACGTTGAACGCGTCATTCTTCGTCGTCATGATGGCAGTTGCTGCCACCCTGATCTACTTGCTCGTGAAGTATCAGAAGAAGCGGATAGTCAAGTATCTGATCACAGGAGCAATTCTCTTTGTTGCGTTCTTTCTGCTTAATTGGTACAGCGAGCTGTACGCAGCGCAACTGTCCCCAATTCTTGATGTCTACGGGTACGGTTGGATTGGCCTGACCGGGATCATCTCGGCTCTCCTGCTCGTCGGACTAAACAGAGGGCCTCAGGGCATCCAGATACTGTCGATCACGATAATCGGCTCGTTGACTGGAACCTTTCTAGGCGCTTCTATCCCAACCATGACCGCGATCGTCCTATTGGCGGCCCTCGCAGTCTATGACCTAGTCTCGGTGTACCGAGGCCCGATAGGCAAGATTGCGGAGATGGCAGATCTAGAGGAATTCAAAGGGGCAGTGCTCACTGTTGGCGATCTTACTATTGGCATGGGGGATCTCGTGTTCTACTCGATGCTTACTAGCAATGCAATGGTCAATTTCGGGACGCTATCATATCTCGGAGCTTTCGCAGGCGTTCTGATTGGCAGCTATCTTGGTTTCAAGATGCTGGAGAGGAGAGAAGTGTTTCCCGGACTGCCTTTCGCGATATGCATTGGACTTGCGGCCATGATCATTCTTGGCCAGCTTCAGATCTGGCTTCGCCTCTGACGTGTCCACAGATCGTGAAGGACGACACTCGTACACGTAGATTGTTTCCCCGGGGATCCAACGTTTCCGTATCTCACGAGTTTCGAATCCGTTCTCTTGGAGTTCCTTCTTGACAGCCAACAAGTCAACCTCCGTGGAAACCGAAAGGAGGGCTCTTCCTTTGGGAGTCAGGTGCGGGCCCAAACCTTCCGCAAATCTGTGCAGCACGTTCTCGCCTCGCCAAGCGTACCCAGCCCACTCTCCTGGCTTTCCTTCGTAGTAGGGCGGGTTGAAGATTACCAGATCAAATCTCTGCTTCTCGACTGGTTGGAAAAGGTCGCCTTCGAGCACTCTCACACGATCCTCCAGATTGTTGATGAGAACATTGGTTCTCGCGCAACGGACTGCGATGGTGCTGATGTCGGTTGCAGTTACTCGCGCTCCCTTCAGGGCGATGGAAATGGCGCAAATTCCGGTGCCTGTGCCTAGGTCGAGCACGAGCGAGCCAGTCTCTAGTTCAAGATCTTCAATGGCACCAAGAAGAAGCGGAGTGCTGAGGAAAAGTCCCGGATGAAAGACCTCGGGGAACACAACTAGCGGAATGCCTCGAATTCTTTCAAAGATTAGCCTACCATGTCTTCGCCCACGAAAGAGAACAAACAGCAGCCACAAGATTCTACGAGAGATCCACCACTTCCAGCCGCGGCTTGCCCTTTGGCCAGACCCGGTAACCTCGTTGGGAACTGGAAGAGAGGAAGATGGCAGGGTAGAGGAAGAGCCAGCCGAGCACTCGGGAGGCATGCTGCTCACGTACTCTCGAGGTGCTCTATTTGGTCAGGCTTTGGACCTCGCCAAAGAGGACAGAGGTTTCAGTCAATCCTACGTGTTGGTACCTGATGTATCCGTTCTTGTCGATGATGAATATCGTTGGCGTAGCCTGTACAGCGTATCCCTGGTATACTTGAGCCCTGTCTCCTATCGCAACCCACCCCATCACGTCCTGATTCCGGTAGTCCCGCAGAACGCTATCAGTATCGCCAGCCGGATCAACGCTGATCATCACCATGACCACATCGCTTCCAAACTGGGAACGGAGGTCTCTGAGGCGGGGACTCTCTGCCACACACGCCTCGCAAGTCGTTCGCATGAACTCGAGCACGACAACCTTGCCTTGTTGATCTGAGAGTCTGAAGGTGTTTCCGTCCACATCAGTCAATGTGAAATCTGGGGCGAGTGTGTATGTCGTTGTCTGACTTGGGGTCTGCGGTTGAGTGAAGAATGCCAGCCAGATAATGCCGACGACGAATATGCCAATCGCGGCTAAGCCTATGATCTCGACCATGCTGTGTTTTCGTTTGGTCTTCCTTCGCGACACGCACGTTCAACCTCAGGAATTGTCAATCATGCGGAGAGACGGAGTGGCGTAGATTAATATCTGCGATATAAAGACAGTCAGAGAATGATCTTCGCGTGCCTGATCGGTTTAAGGTTGCACTTAAGAGGCGGCACCGACAACGCTGGATTTGCGATGAAGTGGACTGACCTGCTTTGAGGGAACTGCCCAGTGAAATGTGCATCTCCACTGAGCAACTCCATCCAAACACGTTTGAGGTGTTCTGTGCTTCCACTGCTAGGAGTACCTGCATGTAGGGTCCTCGGAGTTTGCTTTAGCGGGCTTGCCTGAAAATGAGTCCTCGCTCGACGGGAGAAACAAGTCTTATAATGAGTGTCGAGAAGTGCTGTAGTCCTCGGAGCTAGCGTAGTTGCCCATCTCTTTCGTCGCGCCTTCATGGGATCAGATCTACGACATGCTGATAGAGCTAGCTAAGCGGGTGAAGGATTCCGGATTTCGACCTGATCTGATCATTGGGGTGAGCCGAGGTGGATGGGCACCAGCTCGAATAATGTCCGATCTCTTGGAGAACGCAAACACAGCCAGCATAAGGATCGAGTTCTACCTAGCGCCGGGCGTTACCGCAAGAAAACCTGTGATAAGTCAAGCCATCATGGTTCCTGTCAAAGGCGTCAATGTGCTTGTTGTTGATGATGTATCTGATACGGGTGAGAGTCTGAAAGTCGCTGTGGAACATCTTGATGTCTGCGGGGCAAAAGCGATCAAGACTGCTACGCTCTTCTACAAGCCCCAGAGCATCTTCAAACCAGATTTCTTCATCGTTCAGACTGAACAGTGGATAATCTTCCCATGGGAGCGGCTTGAAAACACCAGACGTCTGCTTGACGAAGCCGAGAAGAAAGGAAAGCCGCTCAGTTCCGTGATAGAAACTCTCACCGGGGCAGGGATCGAAGACAGCGTCGTGGAAAAGCTAATTGAATACGCGCGCCTCTATCGATGAGATTTGATCCTGGATCTATCAGAAGACGGAAGATTCGTTGTGGTCTCAGCATTCAGGGTACCACAGGCCATGGACCCTTCCGTGACTTTGAAAGAGCTACGGGCCGCGGTTCCTGGCAGCGAGATCCAGTTCCTCGATGGAGGACGCGTCGCAGGCAAAGAGCACCTAGAGGTCGCAGCCATTAATGCGTCGCACGCATTCAAGTCGGGGATTAGTATTTCGCGAAGCCTCGCGATGGAGACGCTTCTCTACGCGTCAGCGCAGAGACAGATAGATGCTGCCATCGCTAACATTGGAGTAACCCAAGAGTCAAAGACAGTTGGTTTAATTGCGTTCTCCGAAACCGAAGAAGATGCACGAGTACTAGAAGATAGGATAGCTCAGATCATTAGGGTAGAGCTGAACGAGGAACTGCTCGAGGAATGGTCTGGGGAGAAAGCTCGCAACATAGCGGCGCTCTACGGTATTAGTGCAACGGAGTTAGAAGCAATCAAGATGCCTCGTCAAGAAATCGAGAAAGCGATCAAAAAGGCAGTCGTTGAACGCGTAGCTCTTCTGTCAACGAGAATTTGACCGAGCATCGCGTGTGACTACTTCGTCCGCTCTTGAGAGGCCAGTCGTTTCTCTCTCTCAACAGAAAGGATCTTGTCCGGTGGTATCACGGACACGCCTGTGACCTCACCCAAGATCTGTATCAGTACAACCTTATCAGGCTCATCGAGATCGACTTTTCGATCGATTCGCTTCGCCACTGCCTCAATCAATGCCCGTCCTGAAATCGCGGTCCTGCGTTTCTCGACGGTGATACGATACTTCTCATCCTTCTTCAGACCGTCAGCCAACGTGGCTGCAAAGTCTACAATTCCCTGCGGATCCGATTCCACAGTGCCAGTGATCGGGGTAACCTTCAGAGTATAGCGGAATTCCCATGGGCGCTCCAGCAAGAGTGAGCGTAGCCTCTCGATAGCGGTCACCGGGTCAATCTTTGTACGTGCTACCACGAGTCCTATCACTTGTGTTCGTTCAACCACCGCGCCTCGATCGCCTGCCTCCCCGAGCAGGTACCACATCTCGCTGCAAGTGTTTCTTTCGTTACCTCGTGATGTGGATACAAGCAGATTGAAATCTTTCAGCAAGCGACTCTCCTGCTCCGGGCTGCTCCTGTAACGGCCATCAATGCCTGAAAAAGAGTTTGGCTTGGAGAACGGCTCTCAGCTGCCTTCTTTCGCGAGGTTCGATTGTGCCTGAAAGCGCCCGTTTCACCTGTCCGTTCCGTATTGGCCCCTGCCTCACTATCATGACCCGCTGACGGTCGATGCGGACAATCGTCGACCCTACCCGCCGCGGCGATCGTCCGCCATCCACGGCGGCGTCAATTCTGTCGCCAAAACAGCGCAAAACCATTCTCGCACTTGTGCAAGGAGGGCGCCCTGTTAGGTTTGCACTTGTTCCAGTAAGCAAACCTCCGCATCTCTCAATCAGTCTCAACGCCACTTGGTCATCGGGGCATCTCACGGCTATCGTCTTCCGACCAAGAGTGAGTGAGTGGGGGAACCGAACTCTCGGTTTGAGCACCAGCGTAAGCGGCCCAGGCCAAAACTTCGAGGCCAACACTTTTGCTCGCGGGTCCATTACGGTGATCCGATCTGCAACTTCCTGTGAGGCCACTAGGATCGGGAAAGGCTTCTTCCGCTTTCCTTTGACGGCCATGACCCGTTTGACGGCTCGTGAGTTGCTGGGATCACATCCCAAACCGTAGACGGTGTCTGTGGGATAGGCGACGATCCCGCCTTTCATCACTATGCTGGCCGCGTTTTCGATACCCCTAGGGCCTGTGGAGAGGATTTGCAGGGCAGTGCACGTCTTCCTTTTCAGTCTAGACTGTGTGACTCGGCTTAATAGGAAGCGCGAACGAAACATGGCTACCATTTAGCCTACAAGCGTGAGTTCTATGCTCACCAGAAACCAGTGACCAAGCATGTTGAGCATGTGACATGGAGGGGAGAGAAAGGAAACGAGAAGATGGAGTCCTTCAACGGAAACACAGTACGGTCAAGGGAGAAAACTATGCGTTCCTTGAAGCGTGAGGATACCCCGATCTTGACAGGTATGCAAATCTACCATAACCATGTCCGACCACACATGGCATTAGACGGCAAGACTCCCGCCGAAGTTGCGGGAATAGAGATCAAGGGTGAAAACAAGTGGATAACTTTGATTCAGAACGCCAGTAGCAAGGCGCATCAAGTCAAGCACTAGGGCGAACTCAAGATCCGTCTTGTTATCGCAGAAACAGGTATCTATGATCAAACATGTCTCCGCGCTTCTCATTTTATGCTGTTGGATTGCGTTTTCAATACACTACTATCACATGTTCTTCGATTATTGGTTGGCGGACAAGCCAATCGCCTTGAATCCAGTAGAGGAAGAAACATTCACAGTTGGCCGCATGATTATTTCGACGGGATGGGTGCTAGCGCTTTATCCATACTTGTTTGCTGAAAATGAGCCTAGAAAGGAGCGAATATGAAATCGTACAACGCATGAGTCGCCACAATAGGCAAGTAGTTGCGCTTCCAAAAGATCAGTAGGAAATACGCTATGCCACTAACAAGAAGAGAAACGAAGTATCCTACACCGTAGGATCTTAGTGGATGCATCCACACCCACAATACAACGGCTCCTGAACCAGTTGCAAGGACTATGAATCTGCCAAGCATGTTCCATCTCGCATCGCCAAGCATCCTCCGAAGTGCCAATGCAGCACCGTTGGTGAGTACAATCTTCCCCGATTCCTCGGTGATACCGACATTCACATCGAAAGCAATCCTGCAAGAAAGATGTGCCAACGAAGCGATTTCTGGGAAGGCTTGTACGGACAATCCTAGAACTCTCGCTGTGAATGCAGCTAGGAAGGATATTCCGAATATGCAGAGACAGTCCTTCATGGGCAGATGGTTTACAAATGGGAGAGGCAATTTCTGTCGTGTCTCTAGAAGAGCGAGGATTGCGACTGAGCCAAGTCCAGAGGCAAAGAACCAGCAGTTGTCCGTGACTAGGCTTGGGATATTCACCCAGACCCACAATGTTGTAGCTGCTTCGCAAAGAAACACACAGGGCATCACTCTACGAGTAGACGGATGCAAGAAGTTCTTGAAGGCTACCAGTGGAGAATCAGTTGCGGCCATGTCTGACCACCGGACCCGCAGAGTTCGAATCATAGGATATTCCGATAAGCAGACTTAACGCCTTGCATGTCCCGACTCTTAGTCCTCGACATAGCCCACCAAACGGTCGGTAACACCCCTTTAGACCAAACGTAGAGGTAACAGTGCTGTCTTGGAAAAGGCTTAAAAGAAACTCGTATTTCGCAAGATAGGCGGCTGTTCTGGAGGCTCAACAGTTTGGGTGAGGAAGAAGAAGACTGGGACGAAGAAGAGGACGAGGACTGGGAAGAAGA
>Ga0315289_10004385_pt1 | contig 21062 bp, 19 predicted proteins | sample YL17G11_40_MG_FD_203452 | JGI IMG/M metagenome (GOLD analysis project Ga0315289, IMG submission 203452) | Sediment microbial communities from Yellowstone Lake, YNP, Wyoming, USA - YL17G11_40 | ecosystem: Environmental > Aquatic > Freshwater > Lake > Sediment | place: USA: Wyoming | collected... | reverse complement strand
TCCCAGGGGGCGCGCGACAAGAATCGTCTGGCCCTATTTTGAGGTCGAAATTTCGATATAAGAAAAAAGAGGGGGTAAGCGAGGGGGAGAATCGAACCAAAAAAGAGGGAAAACAAAAAATACAGAGGTCATTGTTCGTCCGTCGGTACTCTCTCTCTTTTTCTATCAAATGTCGCACCTTGGACGCGTCTCCCTCCGCGGGCGGACGCGCGCAGCTCAGCGAAGCGCCCATGGCGCGCGATCACGGGAAGAAACGGGAAAAAAGAGAGGGGGGAAGAGGGCGCGAAGGCGAGCGAAGGGGAATGGAACCCCCTTCCTCGCTCGCCGCGGGTTGTCGAAAAGGGAAAAAGCGAGGAGAGAAAAAAGTGACTAAGCGAGCGAAGACCAGCTGTGCTCGGCTTCTGAGAAGCCTTCTGAGAATCTCCAGAGCAGGGGGGGCACCTTGCTTCCTTCTCGCTCCCTGCCCCTCGACCGCCCAAAACGCGCCCGCCGCTGGAGACGGAGATAATAACTCAAATGAGCACTGCGTTCCCTTGTCGCCCGCTGCTCTTCCGTTCTTACCGGCGATTGGAGAGAGGAGGGGGGGGGGAGAGAAGAGCGACTCAGGGTGGGGGGGGGGCCTCGACCGAAGCCGGCTCCCTCTCCCTCTCTCAAAACTCTTGTCCCTTCCCCCGCTTCGCGCTTTCTTCCCCCACTTCTCCGCTCCACTTTTTCTTTCTTTCCCCACGTCCATACCCGCTCTCTATTTACAATCAGTCAGCAGCCAGTCAGTCGTTCTTCAGTTCCGAAGTTTTCTCCTCAGGTCCGGATCCCGCTCGGGCTCAGCAGGACGACCCCGTCGCCGCGCACAAACAGAAAGGGCATCGTCCGCTTGGAGCTCTTGATGATCTCCTCGAAGGTCTCCTCGTCGACGTCCACGGCCGTGGCCGTCTCCTCGACGTCTCCGAGGACCATGTTGAGGTGCTGGTCGTACGCCTGTTCGCGGGAGGGGTTTCGGTCCCCGTTTTTTTCGGGGGCGGCGGGCGGGCGGGAGAGGAGGAGAGCGGCGTGAGATTGTGCTGAGGAGGTCGAGGTCGAGAGAGAGACGCCGCCGATCGCATCGTCGGAGAAAAAAGTCGAAGCGGAGAAAAATCGATTCCCTCTCTCCCCGAACAACTCACGTGGAGCCTCCCGCGCAGCTCGCGCTCTCCGCGGAGCTTGACGTAGACGCGCTCGTCGAGCGCGAGGCGCACGAGGTCCAGGGGCTCGCGGACGGCCACGGCGTCCGCCTCCGGGGCCGGCGCGGCAGTGGCGGCGGCGGCATTTTCGTCGGCCATCGTCTCCTGTCCTCGTCGGTCGAAGAGAACAAAAGGTTTGACTCTCTCTCTGCGCGCTCAGGCGATCGGCGGTATGTTCGGGCAACTGGATGCGCCTGGCACACGATCTTTGAGTGACGTGTGCGCCGGAGAGAGAGGGGGGAGAGAGAGAGGGAGAGAGGAATCGGGCGAGAAAAGATGGGAAGTGTGGAGCCAGAGTCGAAGGGAGCAAAAGAAAGACTCTCCCCCGCTTTCCCCTTCTCTCCCCCCTTCTCGCGCGTTTCCCGGCCTCTTCTTCTCAGACTCCTAGATTTTACAGGTCATCCGCTCTCGTTCTCTCTCTCTCACTCGTACTTGATCGGCCCGTCCAGCCTCCCCTCCCGGAACTGCCGCACGATCGGCTCGTCGCTCGCGTCAAACTCCTCGACGGTCCCCTCCCACGCGACGGAACCCTGGTGCAGGAAGACGAGCCTGTCGACGGCGCGCCGGATCGTCGAGTGCTGGTGCGTGACGACGATGTGCGCGGCGCAGACGTCGCGGGGAGTGGAGGGGGACGAGGAAGAGGGGGAGGAGGAGTAGGGGCCGGGGTCGCTCGGGCCGTCTCCGCCGCTGCCACCGCCGCCGAGGGAGCTCCGACCCCCCTCGTGCCGCTCCTCCTTCGCGTTCGTCCTCGGCTTCTTGGGGCCCAGGCTGCGGATCAGGTCCTCGATCACCGTCGACGCCACGGGGTCGAGCCCGGCGGTGGGCTCGTCGTACATAATGACCTGGTCCCGGAAGGGGGGGGCCTCCTCCTCCTCTTCTTCCTTCGCTCGCTCCCTGCGGGCCGCGGCCTCAGCAGGGCCCGCGGCGTCCCCGCCGCCCCGCTCCCCCTCCGTGTCCCTCACGATCGCGCGCGCCAGCGCGACCCGCTTCCGCATCCCGCCCGAGAGCTCCGCGGGGTAGAGCCCCTCGACGCCAGAGAGCCCCACAGAGGCCAGCGCGTCCGCCACGGCCGCCCGCACGCGGCGCTCGGGCAGGTCCGAGTGCTCGTAGAGCAGGAAGCCGACGTTCTCGCCGACGGTCAGCGAGTCGAAGAGCGCGCCGCTCTGGAAGACCAGCCCGACGCGCACCCTCGAGTCCGCGCCCGGGTCGTCCGAGAGCAGACCCCGGCGCGGGATGCCGGCGATGCGCACCTCGCCGGAGTCCGGCGCGAGCAGGCCCGCCATCAGCCTGAGCGTCGTCGACTTGCCCGTGCCGCTGCCGCCGATGATGCCGACGGCCTCGCCCCGCCGGATGGCGATCGAGGCGTCGCGGAGGATCTGCTTGGAGCCGAAGGACTTGGAGACGTTGATGAGCTCGATGAGCGGGGGCTCTTCCTCTCCTTCGAGCGGGGAGGAGAGGGAGGAGGAGGGAGAGGAGGAGGAGAAGGAGGAGGAGCGGGGGGGGCGGGAGGGCTGTGTTCCGTTGGAGAGAGGAGCGGGGTCGAAAAAGGGGGGGTGAGCAAAAGAAAAACGGCGAGCAATCGCACTTTCTGTTTCCTCAATTCCATCAACAACTCACCGCATCGCTGACGGCGCGCGCCCTCGTGGCCCTCTCTCCAGCGGCGCCGATCGGAGAGGGCGCCGAGCCGCTGCCGCTCGGGGAAGATGAGCTCGAGGCGCCTCTCGGAGAGGCCAGGGCGAGGGCGACGAATCGGTGTCGGCAACGGGGACACCTCGCCGTCGAGCTGCCGCTCGGCGCCGGACCAGCAGCAGCAGCAGCCAGAACGCCGCGGCCGCTGGTCGACGCGGCGCATGGAGAGCCCCGGGCAGCTGATGTCGAAGAGGGCAGCATCGGAAATGCAGGAGGAAGCGCAAACGAGCTCGCGGGGTTCTTTCCTCGGCGAGAGGAGCGAGTGAAAAAAGTGATGGCCTGCAGACACATCAACCGGCTCCGTTGTCGTCGTCGTCGTCGAATCGATGGTCTCGGGTCAGGAGCTCGAGAAAGGGAAAGGAGGAGGCGCGGGAGCGGGAGCAGGGGGCCCTGCTGCTCCCGCGCTCCTCCTCGGCCTCAACCCGAGCCCGTCGTATTCGATGCGCACGGCCTCGACGGCGGGGACCCTCCCGGTCGCTCGGCGGAGCGGAGGGCAAGGCGAGCGGTGTCGAGTGGCCATCCCTTCCCTCTCCAGCGGCGGCTCCCGCGGCGGCGCCAAGGCCTTGAGCTTCTCCGTGCAGGCTCCCAGCGGCGTCTCAGACTCTTCATCCGATGGCGAGAGCAGCGACGAAGAAGGGGAGGTGGAGTCTAGGCCTCCGACGGCGACGATAAGCTCCCCGGCTGTCGTCCCGGCTCCATCGACGTCGTCGTCGTCAAAAACTCCTCTGCCACCTCAACCGCCACCCCCACCTCGCCGCCGCCCGCTCCGGGGACTCCGCCAGCTGCCCCCGGCGCTCGCTGCCCTCGCGGACCTCGCCCTCTTCCGGCGGCGGCGGGCGCGAGACGCGGCGACGGAGGATATAGCGAGGCTCGACGCCGCGCTGCTGACCGTCGACGCCGACGAGGCCGAAGCGGCTTCGTCTGCCGTCGCGTCCGCGGCCCGCCAGCGGGCACAGGAGGCGGCCGAGGCCGCGGCCAAGGCGGAGAGGGAGGCCGCGGCCGCGGACGCCGCGGTGTCGAGGAGGCTGCACGCCGCTTCGACCGCTGCGGGCGCGCGCGCCGACGCCGCGGCGGCGAAGGCGAGGGCCGTCGCCGCGGCCGAGGCGGCGGAGCGGGCGGAGGCCGAGGCGGCGAGGAGGCGGAGGGCCGAGGAAGAACAGGCGGCTGCCCGGAGGCGCCGAGCAGCGCAGGAAGAGAAGGAGAGGCAGGAGGCGGAGGAGGAAGAGCGGAGGAAGCGGGAGCGGGAGCGGGAGCAGCAGCGAGCGAGAGAGGGCGAAGAGGCGAAGAAAGCCACCGACGCCGCAGCGGAGACGGAGAAAGCGAGGGCGGGAGCGTTAGCGGCAGCAGCAGAAGCCAAGGCGTCCGCCGCCCTCCTCCCGCGCCCCGCCGTCGTCGCCTCGGCCTCGGCGGCGGCCTGGGCCGCGAGGGCCGCCGCTTCCCTCGCCGCGGCCCGCGCCGCTGCGGCGCCCTTCGTCGCCGACGCGTCCGCGGCGGCGCGCGCGAGGCGCCGCGCCGCCGACAGGGCGATCACCCTGGCGGTCCAGCAGATCTCGGCCACCTCCTCGCAGGTCGACGCCAAGGCGCGCCAGCTGTCGCAGCTGCTGGGCGCGCCGGGCCCCGGCGAGGCGGGGGAGCGGGCGTACGGCTTCCTGGCCTTTGCGGCCCGCGTCGTCGCGCAGTGCGAGTGCCAGGTGGCGCTGTCTCCGGCCTTCGCCTTCCCTCTCGCGCAGGTCGTTGCCGCGGTCTGCTCCTCCGTCGACGGAGGGGGAGAGGGAGGCGGGCTGCTGCTCGAGGTGGTGTCGGGGAGGCTCCACGCCGCGAGCCCGCTCGCGGTGCCCTCCTGGGTCCGCGGCGGCGCCGAGGGACACCACGCAAAGCTCGGCTACCGCGAGAGTAACGACGGCAAAGGCGGTCTCGAGTCCACGGACGACTTCGCGGCGAGGCTGCGCGGGTACGCGCTGTTCCTGGGGGCGCTCGTGGCGGCTGCGGACGCCGGGAGGTGGCGCGGGGGGCAGCAGGCAGCGGCGGCGCGCGCACGGGGGTGGGCGTTTGCGGCGTCGGCGCTCAACGCGCTCCCCGCGAACCGCCTCGTCGCGGTCGTCCTCGACGGCTTCTTGGACGCAGGAGGGCACGCGCTGTACAGAGCGTACGGGAGGCAGTTCCTGAAGCTTCTGGCGGCGCTCGACGAGTTTTTCCTGCCGGGGCTCGAGTCGAGGAAGCGAGACGGAGGAGGCGCGAACGCCGCCGCGGGCGCCGCTGCCGACGCCGCGGCAGCGGACGCCGCCCGGCCGGCGGCGGCGAGGCTGCGCTCCTACCTCCACGGCGGGGCGTTCAGGGACCCGCCCGAGGGGTCCGTGCTGCCGGAGAGCGACGCGAGCTCGTACGACCGGGCGTGAGGGAAAGGAGGGATTTGTAACTTGAGAAGAAAAAGGTATTTTTGATTTCGTTTTTTCGTCTCTCAACGCACTTCTCCTACAATCACTCGTCGCTTCCTTCTTCCCCTCTCCCCCTCCTCCCCCCCCCCTCGAGGCTCTTCTTTCTCACATTCTCCCTCTCCTGATTGTGTCATGCGTGGACTCGCCCAGCAGTCCCGTGTCGCAGCAGCCTCCTCGTCCTCGGCCGCAGCTCGTCGCTCCTCCCTGCCCGCCGTCGCGTCCCCGATCCACTGCAGCGTCGCAGCGCCGGTGAAATCGACGCTCATCAAGACTTCTCGACCCGCTCGCGCCTCCCGCTCCCTCTCCGTCCGCGTCAGCGCCATGTCTGCCAACGGTGAGAGCGCAAGAGTAGATCGAGATCTATGTTCTCCATAATTCGTGTTTGACTGAGGCTTTCAGCTTGCTCCTTGGGAGGCTTGCGATGAAATGATGCTTGTTCGATTTCGTAGTAGCAACGTCCGTTAAGGTTTTTCTCTGACCTTCTCTCTCACCCTCGACCTCCACCAAACAACAACAACAAAACAACAACAAAACAAAAATACAGTCCGACGCGCCTCGGTCGACGACCGCAAGAAGCTCATCGACTCGGTAGACGCCTTCATCTTCGACTGCGATGGTGAGAAGAGATATTTTTGGGTTTTCAGTTTTGAGAGAGGAAAGGAGAGGTCATTTTTTCCCGCCGCGCTCTTTCTTTTGCTCTTTCAACCTCACCTTCGAGAAAACCCGAGAAAACAAAACAAAACTTCTTCCCCAGGCGTCATCTGGCGCGGAGACTCGGTCATCGACGGCGTCCCTGAGACCCTCGACTTCCTCCGCTCGCTGGGCAAGCGGCTCGTCTTCGTCACCAACAACTCGACCAAGTCGCGCGCCGGCTACCTGTCAAAGTTCACGAGCCTCGGCCTTTCTGTTAAAGCAGAGGAGATCTACTCCTCTTCCTACGCCGCCGCGGCGTACCTGGAGTCCATCGACTTCCCGAAGGACAAGAAGGTCTACGTGATTGGCGAGGACGGCATCGGCGAGGAGCTCGACCTCAAGGGCATCAGGCACTCGGGGGGCACTGCGGACAAGGACAAGAAGGTCGAGCTGAAGCCCGGGTACGCACTGCCGCATGACGACGACGTCGGCGCCGTCGTGGTCGGGTTCGACCGCAATCTCAACTACTACAAGATCCAGTACGCGACGCTGTGCATCTCGGAGAATCCCGGGTGCCACTTCATCGCGACCAACACGGACGCGAGGACGCACCTTACTGGTAAAAGAGTTGGATACTGGGGAGAGAGTTTTTTTTTTTTGAAGGTGGAAAAAAACTCGGAAAAAACTCACCTCAAAAAAACAAAACTCTCCAAATTTTAACAAAACGAAAAACTTCGTCCTGTTCAACAGACGCCCAGGAGTGGGCCGGCAACGGCTCCATGGTCGGCGCCATCAAGGGCGCCACGCGCCAGGAGCCCACCGTCGTAGGCAAGCCCGCTGAGTTCATGCTGGCCGACATCGCCAAGAAATTCAACCTGAAGCGGTCGCAGATCTGTATGGTCGGCGACCGGCTCGACACCGACATCCTCTTCGGATCGCACGGGGGTTTGGCCACGATGCTGGTGCTCTCCGGCGTGACGACCGAGCAGGCGCTCTTGGCGCCGGAGAACACGATCCACCCCAACTACTACACGGAATCTCTGGCGGACCTTCTCGCGGTGAAGAAGGGGGAGGCTGTCAAGGCTTGAAGAGTTTTTGATTATTCTTCAACTTTTTCGGAGGAGGAGAGTTAATGGAATTATTTTCGTTACGGTTCGTTTCGTTTCGTCGTTCCCTTTTTTTTCTGTGATGAGTAGCTGAGAGAGAGATACAGGGATACGGCAGATTTTGATAAAAGGTCGAGCGGAGTGAGTGGGAGAGCGCGAGGAAGCGAAGAAGAAGAGGGAGCGGAAGAGAAGGGTTCTCTCGGCTCCCTTGGATGACGAGAGGAGAGGGGGGTCCACGCGATAATGAGAAAGAAAATCGGTCCCCACCTCGACGCCGCAACCACCACCAGAACGCTCCATCGAAGAACGCGCATCTTAATATAAATGACAAGAGAGGATAACTGTAAAGGAAACAAAATCAGCAAGAGACAATCAACTCAGATCGCAAACGGCGCGACGACCCCGTCGGGCGCGCGGTGCTTCACGTCTTGGGCGATGCACTCGGACACCCACATCAGGTTGCGCGCCTCCTGCTCGCTGAGGCGCAAGTAAGCGAAGAATACGGCGTAGTGGAACTGGCGCTCGAAGGTCAGCGAGCAGCGGCGGGCCTCCTCCTCGAAGAGGACGCGGTCGAGCGCCGCCGGCTCGCCGCCGCCGCCCCCTCCTCCGCCGGAGCTCCCCGCCCCTCCTCCCGACCCGGACCCTGCCGCCGAAGAAGCGGCCCCCGCCAGGCGCGCAAACACCTCGCGGTACGGCGGGCACCGCTCCGCGGCCGCCCTCACCGCGTCAAAGTCGTCCGCCCCCGCGAGCTCCGCGTGCCCGTGCGGGTGCAGCAGCCCCACGCTCGAGTACAGCCTCCTCCTGTCGTCGCGCGTGAGCTCCGTCCCTATCGAGTTGAGCGTGACGTTGAGCGCGCGGCGGTCGGCGTCGAAGGCCAAGAGGTCCGCCATCAGCTCGGCCGTGGTGCCTCCCAGGTTCGAGCAGAAGGCCGCGAAGTCGTCGAGGTAGGCCTTGTAGAGGGTGTTGCGCATGACCTCGACGTTCATCTCGTCGAGGTCATCTAGATAGTTTTTTCATTTTTTTGAGTGTTTTTGAGTGTTTTTCGAAGAGCGCTGGAATCTCTCTCCCTCTCTCTCTCTCTCTCTCTCTCTCATTCCTCTCCCCGCATGCTCTCTCGCTCTCTCTCTCTAGATATATCGATTCCCTTCTTCCCCCTTTTCTTTACCTGCAGTGAGCTCCTCGGCGAAGTAGGGCGCGAGCGGTGTGTCCACGAGCACGAGCCGGTACAGCTCCCGCATCGAGCTCGCGACGGCGAGCGCCGCGAGGCCCTCGAACCTCCCGAGCGGGTGGCACTTGTCGAGCAGCTCCTGCACGTCGCGGTCCCGCAGCGAGCCCGAGACCACGAGCACGACGTTGTCGATCATGTGGCCGACGACGCACAGGTCCATGAACTTTGCGAGCTTGCTCGAGGCGGCAGACCGCATCGCGTCCCAGTCGTCGACGAGCTTCGCGGTCGCACGCTCGACGAGCAGTGCCGGGGTCAGCGCGCCGGAGACGTTGGCGAGGTAAGGGCCATAGTCGGTGGAGGACTGTATTTTTAGTTTTGAGTTTGTGTGTGTGCGTTTTGTGTGTGCGCGCGTGCGTGTGTGAGAGAGAGGGGGGGAGAGAGGGGGTGAAGAGAGAGGTCGAGGTCGAGGTCGAGGTCAAGGAAGCGAGAAAGGCATCCCGATCGTCGGTCGAAAAAACGCAAGTTCTCCTCGTCCTCTTTTCCTCTTCTCCTTCTCACCAAGTTCAGCTTCAGGTCATCGAGCGTCTCGCACTGGAACAGATTGTGGTAGTCGTTCTGCCTCAGCAGTCCTGCCTTGTGGCCGCGGACGACGGCCTCTGTTGTTTGGGGAAGGAGGGAAAGGAACATTGAGCGTCGAATGGTGTCGAGAAAGAGGCAACAAAGAAAGAAACTCGAGGCATCGTTCTCCTTCTCTCTTCTCTTCTCTCTCGCTCTTTCTTCCGCTCTGTCTTACCCAGGTAACCGTCCTGGGCATTAAAGAGCAGGGCCTCGAGGCCGGCCATCTCGGAAAAGAAGCAAAGCCGGGAAAGGGTTTTTTCTTTTTGTGTTTTCTTCTTTTTGACGCCCTCTGAGAAAGGCTCGGAGACGAGCGTCGTCGGGCAAAGACGAAAAAATGACGACACTCTTTTTTTTCCGTCTTGGCGCTCTTTCGCTTCAATTCCCCCCTCATTCGATAGTAAACCTCCCGTTCGACACGCTGCTCCCCGCTCTGATGCGCCTCCTCGCCAGCTCGAGAGGAGCAGGCATGAGGGCTTCGCTCTCTGGCGCGGCTGCTGCGGCGACTGGAGCGGAGGCGGCGACGACGAGAGGAGGCGGCAGCGCGGGCCGGGGCAAGTTCGGCGGCGCAGGCGGCGGGAGGCATGCTGTCGGCGCTCCTCCTCCTCCTCCGATGCAATCGTCGTCGCGGGCTCCCTCTCCTTCCTACCCTTCCTCTGCCTCTCCGACACGCAGGGGAACTCGCCCCGAGTCTTCTTTCGCCGGCGCTGACAGGCGGCGCGGCGGCGGAAGCGGAGATAGGCGTGGGGGCGGCACGGTCGACGGCATCGCCTCCAGCGGCGGCGGCCGCGGCTTGCGCTTTGCAACCTCGGCCGCCTCCTCTTTGCCTTCTGCAGCCTCCGACGCGGCCGCCGCCCGCGCCGGCCTCGGCCAGTTCGAGCCCGCCTGGACCAGGGAGGACGAGGAGGCCGTCAGGGCCGCCTCCGCGGCGTCCGTCGCCGTCCCCGAGCCCCGAGCCTCCTCCTCCTCCGCGAGCGAGGCCCCGGCGGCGGCCCCCGCCCCCGCGCCGCCTCCCTTGCTGCTCTCGATGTCGGCCGACGAGCTCAAGGCCCTGGCGGTCTCCCACGGCGAGTCAGCCTACAGGGGCACCCAGGTCTTCGACTCCATCACCAAGGGCGCCGCCACGATAGCCGAGATCAGGGGCATCCCGCCCGGCTGGAGGGCCAAGCTCTCGGAGGAGGGCTTCGACGTCGGGAGGGCGCCGGTGCACTCGTCGGCGCTCTCGGCCGACGGGACGCAGAAGCTCCTCCTGAGGCTCCACGACGGCCACGTCGTCGAGGCCGTGGGCATCCCCTCCCGCGACGGCGCGAGGCTCACTGTCTGCGTCTCGAGCCAGGTCGGGTGCCCCATGCGCTGCAGCTTCTGCGCGACGGGGAAGGGCGGGTACGCGCGGAACCTGACGACGGCCGAGATCGTCGGGCAGGTCATCGCCGTGCGGGGCGCGTTCGAGCGGCGCGCCGCGGCCGCGAAGGAGGAGGGCGCCGGGGGCGCCCCGACCTCGGCGAGGCGGCCGATCCCGACGCGGGTGTCCAACGTCGTGTTCATGGGCATGGGCGAGCCGGCGCTCAACCTCAGGGCCGTGCTGCCCGCCCTGCGCGAGATCAACGGCAGGCTCGGCGTCGGCGCGCGCAGGCTGACGCTGTCGACGGTCGGCGTGCCCAACACCATCGCGACGCGCCTGGCGGCGGAGAACCTGCAGTTCACGCTCGCCGTCTCCCTGCACGCCCCGACGCAGGAGCTGCGCGAGAAGCTCGTGCCGAGCGCCAAGGCTTACCCCCTGGACGCGCTCCTCAGCGACTGCCAGGCCTACTTCGAGGCCTCGGGGGGGAGGAGGGTCACGTTCGAGTACGCCCTGCTCTCTGGCGTCAACGACTCGCAGGCGCACGCGGCGCAGCTGGCGCGGCTGCTGAAGCGGTACGACCTGCGGTCGCACGTCAACCTGATCCCGTTCAACCCCATCGGAGACCTCTCCCCGTTCGCGGCGCCGCCGAGGGCGGCCGCGGCGGCGTTTGAAGCGGCGCTCACCGCTGCGGGCGTCCCGGCTTCCGTGCGGGGCTCCAGGGGAAGCGACGCGTCTGCGGCGTGCGGACAGCTGAGGAACGAGCACCAGAGGCGCGGGGCGGCGCTAGGGCCGATGCCGCTGGAGCCGGTGGGGCTCGGAGCAGCAGCAGCAGGAGCAGGAGCTGCTGCGGCAGCAGCGTTGGTTTGATTTTCTCTCTTCTATTTTTTCGTTCAGTTTTGTTGCAAGTCCAGAAAAGAGAAACGTTTTTTTGCGCAAGATAGAAAAGATAGGCACATCAGATCAAAAAGTACAAGTGGAAACATACAGTGCGGGCAAATTTCGAAAAAAGGCGGCGGAGAGGGCGCGAGAAAGGGAGGAAAGACCTCTCGAAGAAAAAACAATAACAAAAACAAAAAAAACATCTAAGGTTTCCCCTCGACCTCCATCCTTTCTCCCTCCTCCTCTCTGTTCCCTCCCGCTTCCTCCGCCTCTTCTTCCTTCTTTTGCTTCTTCGCCTCGCCTCCTCCCGCTGCCGGAGCAGCAGCAGCTTTCCCGCCGCCGCCGCCTCCGAAAAGGGCAGTCCCAGCAAACCCGCGCTCGGGGGGCGCCGCGCGCCCCTTTCTCCTGCCGTTGCCGGCGGCGGCGGAGTTTCCGCCGTTGCCGCAGACAAAGCTGAGGTCGGACCCGTCGACGCGTCCGGCGTCCACGACGCGCAGCAAGGCACCGTCGGGCACCCGCAGCTCGCGCAGCGTCGCGTTATCGTTCTCGAGGAGCTCCCAGGCGAAGTCGGCGGCGCCGCCGCTCTTGGAGACCGCGGCGAAGGCCGCGGTGGCGACGAGCGCCGGCGGGAGCGAGGAGGAGCCTCCGTCGTCTCCTTTTTCACCGCCAGCGGCCTCTTTCGCCCCCGCCTCGGAGGCAGCGGCGGAGGCGGAGGCGGCGGCTCTCTCAGGCGAGGCGCTGCTTCTCTCGCTCTTCTTCTCCCCCCTCCTCCTCCGCCGCCGTAGGGCGTACACGTCGGCGTTCTTCGGGTGCACGCCCAGATGCTCGAACGCTCGGAGCTTGACGGTCCACAGCGAGTCGGCGGCCGAGGCCTCGACGGCGGCGCGGCCGCGGCGGGCGCGCTGGCCGACCGCGGCCAGCCTCGGCGCCCCCGCCGCCGCCGCCGAAGAAGAATTCGAGCGAGGGCCGCCGGGCGCGACGTCTTCGGCCCTGCACACCTCGAGCTGGAGCGTGCCCTCGCGGTAGCTCAGCGCCGCGTCGAGGGCCGCGGCGGCGCTGGCGGCGACGGCCTCGGCACAGACGGGCGGCGAGGGCACGAGCTCCGCCGCCGCCGCCGCAGCCGCAGCCGCGGAGGCAGCAGCAGCAGCCCCCCGCGCCGCCGCCGCCGCCGCCGTCGAGGGAGGGCTGCTGCCGACGACGGGGCGGAAGCGGACGGTGGGAAGGTCCGGGGAGCCGTAGAGGGAAGCCAGGGCCGCCGCCGCGTCCGCCGGGACGACCTCCCAGGGGCTGCAGAGGGGGAGCGGGAGGGGGGACGCGGCGAGGCCTCCTCCTCCCGCCCCTGCCTCTGCCGCTCCCGCGGCGGCGGCGGCGGCAGCGGCGATGGCGGCATCGGCGGCGGAAGCAGCGCCAGCGGCCGACGAAGGAGGGGCCGGAACGACCCCCCACTTGCCGCGCCGCTGCTCCAGCCCCGGCGGCGGCGCTGCGAGCCTGGGGCCGTGGGGAGCGGAGGGGTGGCACGAGCAGCACAGCTCTCTGATGGCCTCCGCGAGCGACGGCGGCGGAGGCGGCGCGATGCCGCCGCCGGTGGCGTCTGCGCCCGAGCTTCCCCGCCTGGTCGCGAGGGACACAAAGGCCCGCCACTGCCGCAGCCACTCCCGCGGGAGCAGCGCCATCGCCTCGCCGCTGCCACCGCCGCTCTCCGCGAGCCGCATTCTCGAGGAGGGCATGGCGGCGCTGGCCGCGGAGGTCCCCGGAGGAGGCGCGAGCGAGGGCGCGGCGAGGCGCTCGCGCTCGGCGCGGGACTTGGCCTCGGCGGCCGCGGCGGCGCCGCCCGCGGCCGCCGAGGCGCACTCCTCGCACCCGCCGTCGCCGCCGTCGTCTTCTCCGCTGCCGTTGAACAGGAAGCAGGACACGGTGGTCGAGGCCGCGACGCGACAGGGGTCGACATCGTCGTCGTCGGAGCTGTCGTCGCCGTCGTCATCTTCGCCGCTGCTGACGATGACGTCTCTGTCTTCGGAATCGTCCTCGAGGATCTCGACGACGCCGTTGGCGCCGCAGTCGACGTCGCTCCTCCGCGTGTTCTTCTTCTTCTCCTCCCCCTTCTTCTTCCCTTCTTTCTCGCCTTCTCCTCCTCCTCCTCCTCCTCCTCCTCCTCCTCCTCCTCCTCCTCCTCCTCCTTCTTCTTCTTCCTCCTCCTTATTCTTCCTGAGGTGGCCCCAGCGCTCTCTGTAGTCAGACAGCATCAGCTCGAAGACGGCCTCCGGCACCGCCGACCGGCGCGCCACGCCGACGCAGCGCCTCCCCGGCAGCAGGCGGCCGTGGCGGCAGGTGATGGCCGCGGTCGGTCCCGCCGCGTCGAGGAGCTCCGCCGCCGCCGAGGCGGCGGCGGCCGGGGGCCTTGCCCGCCTGGCCGCGGCAGAGGCGGCAGGAGCGGCGGCGGCGGCCCGGGCCCTGGAGGCCAGCCACGAGGCGCACCACCGCCGCGAGACCCACCTGTCCCCCGCGCGCGGCGCCCTGTCGAGGCCGCCGGCCTCCTCGACGGCGCCCACGGCGGCGGCGGCGGCCCCGGCCCTCGCGGCTGCCGCGGCGGACAGCTCGAGGGCGCGCCTGGAGCACGCTCGGCACAGGTCGCCGGCGAGCGGAGGCAGCGAGGGGGGAGCGGAGCGGGGAGGAGACGTCGAGGAGCGAGAGGAGTCGACGCAGCCGCCGACGTCGGACTTGATCTCGTCCCACGCCGCGGCGCTGATCAGCTTCAGCTTTCCCAGACGCAGCGGGTCGACGCCGCGCGCGGGGGAGCAGCAGCAGAGGACGCCGCCTCCCTCGGCGTCGGCGACGTCGCAGGGCAGGAAGGGAGGCAGGGAGTCCGGGTCCTGGTGCTCCTCGTTCTCGAGGGCTGCCGCCCCCGCTGCCGCTCCCGCTCCCGCGGCGGCGGCGACGACGGCGCCGCCTCTCTTCTTCTCCCCGCCTTTCCTCTTCCCCTCCGCGGCGGGGACGTTGGCGCCGCACCACGCGGCAAACCACCGCGCCGGGACCCATCGCGCGTCCTCCGGGATCGGGTCCCCGACGGAGGCTGCCTCGAGGCACCTGCGGACGGCGGCGCGGCGGTGCTCGGTCACAACGCGCGCCGCCGCGGCGGCCTCGGCCTCGGCCGCCGCCCTCGAGCGCGCCGCGGCCTCGTCGTCGCGCAGCCACTGCCGCAGGTCTTCGGGAAGCGGCACCTCCCCGCCGGAGCCGCCCCCCTCGGCGGGGGGACCGCCCTCGGTGCCGACTCGGCGGTAGAGGAGCATGTACGCGTTGGTCGAGGTGATTCGAGGGGAGGAGGAGGAGGAGGAAGAAGGAGGAGGAGGAGGAGGAGGAGAGAGGGGGACAGGGGCGCCGGCGCCTTTGCCGTCGTCGCTCGATGCGTCGACGACGATCGGCTCGTCGCTGTCGCCGCCTCTCTCGCCTCCTCCCCGGGCCCCCTTGCCCCCCCTGCCGCCGCGACCGCGGCCTTGACCGCGGCCTCGACCGGCGTCATCCCTCTCTGCGGGCCGCTTTTTCTTCCCCGCCGCAGCGGCAGCGGACGCGGCGGCGGCGACCCCGTGGTCGGCCGCCCCGGCTCGCCCCGCGGGCCCGCCCCCGAGCGGCGCCACCCCCTCGTCGTCGAAGCGCCACCACGCCCTGCCGGCGGCGGGAGCGGGGGCGGCGCCGCCGCCGCCGCCCCTCCCGCCGCTCTGCCCCTTGCTCCTCCCGCGAGGGGGGAGGGCAACGTGCGCGACGTAGTGCCCGTGGTGGGCCGAGGCGCCCTTGTGGATCAAGATGGCGGCGAGCTCGTAGAGAGCCTCTTCTTTTCCTACTTCTTCTTCTTCTTCGCCGCCGCCGCCGCCGCCGCTGCTCCTCTTGTCGCCTTTCCCTCCGCCGCCGAAGCTCTCGCCCCCGGCTCCCCCGGCCTCGCCCCGCACTTGCGCGGCCGACAGCCTCAGGGGGAAACTCATCTTGTCCCCGACTTTCGCCCTCGCCATCGCCTCCACATCGAAGACGAACCGCTGCAGCGAGACGCAGAGGCGGGGAGGGAGGTCGAGAAGGACGGCGCGGCGGGTGGCGGGCGCGCGCGCGTTCCCGCAGCGGTCGCAGTGGATGTAGGCCTCGCCGGCGTCGCCTCCTTTTTGTTTGTATTGGTGGTGTGTTTTTGTCGTTTTCCGGGGGGAAGAGCGTGGGTGAGCCTCGCTCGAAGAGAAGGAGAAGGGGGAGAAAAGAAGAAAGAAGGGAAAAAAAAACTCCTCACCGGGCAGGTACTCGGGCGCCGCGGCCGAGGCCAGGGCGTGCTCCAGCGTATCCGAGCCTCGCACGGGCACCGCGAGCTCCGTGAACTCCTCGACGCGGTCCGACGACGACGCGCGACCCTGACAGAGGCCGCAGACCGTTTCGATGGAGGAGCGGCCGCGGAAGAGGGAGGGGACGAGCCCGGCGGGGGCGGCGGGGGCCTCGGCTGCACCCGCCGCCGCCGGCGGCGGCGGCGGCGGCCGCTGCAGCCGCTCCTCGAGCAGCGCCAGCAGCAGCTTGAAGAACTCCTGTCCGTCCTGCTGCTCTCCCGCGTCGAGGCCCAGGGCCCTCACGAGAGGGCCAGGATCCGCGGAGCGACCCGCGGGTCCGGCCTGCATGGATGCGAAGAGGCGGCGGAGGGCGCGGACGGCGGCGTCGCCTCCGGGGGCGGAAGACGCGGGCGCGGCGCCGCCTGCGGCGCCCGAGGCGTCGGCGGCCGGCTGCTGCTGCTGCGAGGCTTCGTCTCCTCCTCCCCCGCCGCCAGTGGCGCTCTCGTAGAGCCCCTGCCTGAACGCCGTGTCGGCGAAGAGGCACTGGAGCGCGCCGGCGACGTAGCAAGTGGCCCCGAGGTTGAAGAGCCCCACGGGGATGGCTCTCTGGGGGGGGGAAAGAATTTGTTGAAAGTGTATTTTGGGATTTTTGAGTTTTTTTTCCTCCACCTCGCGCGACAACAAGGGAAAAAAACTGCTCTCTCCAACTCGTCTCTTCACCTCTTCCTCCTCCTCCTCCGCTGCTGCCGCCTCCGCCTCTGCTTTCGGGGGCTTGGCCCAGAGCCCGACCTTCCTGTGGGACCCGGGGGGCGGAGCCAGCCCCCGGACGCAGCGCGGGGCGGCGCCCCCGCCGGCGCCTCCCCGGGCGGCAGCCGTCGAGGAGGGGAGCGACCGAGCGACTCCGGCGACGGCGGCGCAGCAGCCGCACTTGCCAGAGTACGGCGCCCCGGCCGCGTCGCAGGCCCCGCCGCAGTTGAGGGCCGCGAGGAGGGCGTCGATCCCGGGGTCTTGACCCGCGCGGAGGACTTCGAGCGTTTCCTGGGCCTGGTCGGTGAAGGGGATCGAGGCCGGGACGAGGTCGGCGAGGGGCGTGAATGAGACTGCCCCGGAGGTCAAGGTCGAGGCTCCGCCGCCGCCGCCGCGGCGACGCTTGCTCGGCATGATCTCTCGCTGCCGATGATGCTTCAACCGCGGCAAAAAAAAACGGTGTCCCTCTCTCTCGGTTCTGGGTTTTAGCGCCCAACACTTGCTCGGCTATCGAGAGAGTGGTGCGTTCTACCTCTAGGGCACAGCGGGGAAGTCAGAAGTGGAGGAGACGGAGAGCGTGGGGGGAGGGATTCTTCGGAGCTAGTGGAAAAAAAAAGTGTTTTGGAGCGCTGGCTTGTTTCGTCGAAGAAGAAGAAAAAGACGACAAACAACTTGTTTCACGCTGCTGCGGTTATGTTTTTCGCAAGTTCCGCCAAACGAGCGCGCGCGCCGCCGCTTCTCTCTCTCCCTCTCTCTCTGTCTTTCCTTTTTTGCATTCCAGCGGGATGATGAAAAATAATCAGTGCTACAATCTGTTTTCTGAAATTCTAACATTGCGGAAAAGTGGGGACAGAAAGACAACGGGAGGGCAAAATTTCGTCTTTTTTTCTTGTTTTCTTCTCTTTTGGCGCGGACACTCGCTGCAGCTGCTGCTGCTGCTGCTGCTGCTGCTCATAAAAAAACGGGGGACAGGATGAACAAGGAGAGAATGAGGGAACGGAGAGCGCTTCGTTCGTCCCTTTTTGTTGTCTTGCCAAAACCACTCCTCTCGTCACCGCAGAGGCGGCGGCGGCACTGCCGTCGTCGCCGCTGCTGCTCCACTTCCGCGTCCTCCTCCTCCGCCGCCGCCGCCGCCGCCGTCGACGTTCTCGTACCGTGCCCGCTTCGTCGAGCTGCCAGGGCCAGCGGCGGCCTCATCGGAGCCATCTTCTCCCTTGACCTCGACGGCGGGGGGAGACGCGGGCGGCGGGAGCGCCCTCTTAGTGCCGTTGCTCTCGGCCCCCGCTCCCGCTCCTGCGGCACCGCCGGGGCCCTCCGCCGCCGCCTTCCCTCCCCTCGCCCCCGCCGACAAAAACGGCTCGAAGTACAGCCTCTGCACCAGCGACCCGTGCCGCAGCACCACCGACCTCTGAATCCTCAGCGGGGGGACGCGCTTGTGCATCTGCACCGTGTTGTCCATGTGCAGCAGGTCGCCGGGCTTGACGCCAAAGGCGTCTCGGAGCTGGTCCTCCGTCGAGCGGGCGAAGCCCAGCGCGGTCCACGTCGCGCGCGTCGCGCGGTCGTCGGTCGAGCAGAGGAGCAGGTGCGGGAGGCCGAGGGCGCGGGCGACGGTCTCGCAGCACTCGAGGAGGGCGCGGCCGTAGCCCCTGCGTTTGGGATAGTTTGAAAAAAAAAAAAGGAAAAAAGACGCGAGGGGGGGGGCGTGAGTTTTTTTCGTTTCTGTTATATCTCGTGCTTCCGCATTCCACCTCTCACCCTCTTTCTCTCCTTCTCTCTCTCTCTCTCTCTCTCTCTCCGGCCCCTTCCTCACCTATTCCTCCTCGACTCCTGCGTGGCGAAGAAGGGTACCTCCAGATACCCGAGCGACGAGCGCACCGTCGCGGCACAGATGGGTTTCCCGTGCGGCAGCAGCGTCGGCAGCGGCGGCCTCGGCGCGCCGAGGCCGGGCACAGAGGGCGACGGACCGTCTGCGTCGTAGGCGCCTGGCGGGGGCCACCCTGGCCTGAAGCGCGGAAGGAGCACGACCTGAAAAGTTTCGTTTTGTTTTTTTGAGTTTTTTTGGAGAGAGTGAGTTTCTTTCGTTCATCTTTTCCTCCCCAAGAGGAAAATGAAGAAAAGAAGGGGGACAAAAAACTTCTCACCGTCCTGAATCCAGAAAAGTCCGCGTCCGCGTCCGCCTCGTTGTAGAAGCTCAGGTTGAGGTTGGAGGCCACCGCCGGGAGCGGCGAGGTGACCGCGGCGTTAGAAGCTGCTGCGTTCGCTGCTCCGGAGGTCGAAGGCAGAGCAGCGTTTGCCGCCGCCGCCGTTGCCGCTTTCGCCGCCGCCGCAACCGCCGCCGCTGCCGCCGCCTCCTTCTCCTTCGCCTCCGCCGCCTCCTTCGCCTCCGCCCTCACCCTCCGCGCCTCGGCCTCGGACTTTTCTTCCGGCGTCGACTCCTCGGCAGAGACCGTCCAGTCGAGGTACTCGTGGATGGTCGCGGCCCTCGCCTCGGTGGCGCGCTTCGTCCCGGGGCGCGGCGGGGGGGCCTGTCCCGCCTCGAACGCGCGGAAGAGGAAGGGGAGGTCCTGCCGCGCGCAGCGGATCCCTTCCTTGCGGTCGAGCTTTGTTTTTTTTCGTGTATGCGTGTGTGTCGTCGAGACAGCGAGAGAGAGATGGTTGACACCAGGGGGGGGGGGGCGGGGGCAGAAGAGCGAGAGGATGAGCGGAAGAGAGAAAGAGAGAGAGAGAGAGAAATAGGGAGAGAGGAGCGGGAAGAAAAAAAAAACTCACCCGGCCAAACGGCTTGGAGTAGTCGCGCAGCTCGTACATCAGCCCGGGCCTCCCCGGGATCTCGAACGTCTCCCCCATCGGCAGGTTCTCGAGGGCCTGGCGGGCCGTTGAGAGCTCGCGCATGCGGGCCGCGCGCTCCTCGGGCGGGAGGCGGGGCTGGCGGTGCGCGTTGACGGGGACGGCCGGGACGAGGAGCGAGGCAGAGGTCGGGTTTTCGTTCTTCTGCTTCTGCTGCTGCTGCTGCTGCCGCCCCTGCTGCTGCTGCCGCCCCTGCAGATGCTGTCGCTGGACGCTTCCCGACTCGCCGTTGCCCCCGTCGTTCTCTCCGCCGTCCGTGCCCCCCGAGGGAGACGCCGAGGGCCCACGGGAGGACTGCCCCCCCCCGCGCGAGCTGGGGGCGCCGGACATCGCGGGGAGGCTCGGCGGGTGCGCGACGGCCTTGGCGGGATGGGGCAGCCGGCCGTCCCCTTCTTCTCCGGCGTCACCGCCGCCGGCGGCGCTATTTTTCGCGGCGACGACGTCGGCGACCGCGGCCCTCGCCAGGTCGTTGGCCGAGGGCGGGCGCGACGACGCCCTCATGGCTGTTACGATAATCGTCTCTGGTGTCCCGTGCTCACTTGCCGCGACGGTAAGGAGACAGTCAGGAGGCCCCAGGCGGCAGAAAGAAAGAGATGCCTCTCGACTGTTTTTTGGTCGATCGCAAAAGAGAGAGGGATTATTTCTTTTCCTTTCGCAGCGACGTCTCAGATGCTGCTCCGAGTAGGGAGCCCCCCTTCAAAGCTGCAGATCAAGGCAGAGGAGCTCTCCTGAAAGAGGAGGAAGAAAAAAGCTTCTTCCGGCGCGAGCGAGAAGGCGAAACTCAACCTCCCCTCTCTCTCTCCCTCTCTCTCTCTCTCGCGCGCGTGCCTCCTCTCTCCGAGCGAAAAGAAAAAAGGGAATGAAACTGACAGGGTGACGACGATGGAAGAAAGAAACTCGCCTTCCACTTCGAGGACCCTCTCACAACCCAACGACCTCCCCCCCCCCAAACTTTCACCCCCCGCGCTCAAGGCTTCCTCGTCCGGTGAGTCGTCCCCCTTTTTCGAAAAATTTCATATCGTTCTCTCTCGCATAACCTCCTTGTGTTCTCGGATCGGGCGCGACCGCCGCCGCTGCGACTACTTCTTGAGCGGAGAGAGAAAGGGAGAGAGAACCGAAATTCCAATGCCTTGCTCTCGCCAACGTTCGTTTTCTTCCCTCGCGCATCAGGCCCCCTTACCGTCACGTTTGGCCCCTGATTCTCCGCTGTGAGCAGAGCCTCGACCTTTTTCGATCCCGATCGGGGCGAATCGAACGAGGTGGGGTCGCCGAGCGAGCAGCACGAGCACGTGAGAGAGACAGGTGTCGTCGCCCTCTTCGACGGCTTTTTCCTCTTGACGTCGATCCTCCTCGCACACGCTTTTTCTGCTTTCGGGCCCGCCAAAGGCTCTTCTCTCTCTGCGGATTGGATTTTGCTGAAATGATGCCTGAGCCAGTAGGAATCGAAAAGAGAAAAGCTGGTCGGAAGTGTTTCTCGAGGGGTGCCTTATCGCATTGAAAATTCGATCGATGGGCGCGAGAGCAAAGAGCGAGAAGCCGGGCATGGCTTGAGGGAGAGAGAGCGAACCTTCCTCGTCACTCTCTCCCCCTCTCTTTTTCTTCTTCGCCCTTTCCTTTCCTCGCTCACAACTCCCCCCTTCGCGGCCCCCGAAAGCCGAACCTCTCCAAAACCACACAGCACCCAGAGCAGCAACAACAACAAGAAGACAATGGCGCGCTCCCGCGTCCTCGCGGCAGCGGCCTTCGCCCTCCTCGCCGTCGCTGCGGCGTTCCTCTTCGCCTCGGCGGGCCCGGCTTCGGCCGAGCTTCTCGCCCCGCGCCGCGCCCTGCTGCAGGGGGGCACCGGCCTCGGCAGCGCGCTCCAGAACGCGCAGCAGAGCGTCGACAAGGCCCTCGGAAGCGGCAACGGCGGCAGCAGCGCCTCGCCTCCCTCCTCGGGCGGCAGCGGCAACAGCAAGGCGAGCGCCCCCTCGCCGCCGCCGCCGCCGCCGCCGGCCGACAAGGCGGCGCCGCCGCCGGCGCCGGCGAGCAAGGCGCCCCCGCCGCCTCCCCCTCCCGCCGCGGACAAGTCGCCCCCCCCCTCGCCTCCGCC
>Ga0315289_10004384_pt1 | contig 21064 bp, 31 predicted proteins | sample YL17G11_40_MG_FD_203452 | JGI IMG/M metagenome (GOLD analysis project Ga0315289, IMG submission 203452) | Sediment microbial communities from Yellowstone Lake, YNP, Wyoming, USA - YL17G11_40 | ecosystem: Environmental > Aquatic > Freshwater > Lake > Sediment | place: USA: Wyoming | collected... | reverse complement strand
TTTTTTCATAATATATTATAAATAATATATTTTATAAACCTATTGAGAAACGCCCCCGCTCGGAATCGAACCGAGAAGCCTGTAAAGGCACCGCTCTCAAGGCGGTTGGAGTACCATTGTCCCACGGGGTGGTACTTTTGGTGTACCTTACAACTCCTTAGCCTTTTAAACTGATTTTTATCTAATGAACTAAACGCCTCCAGTCGGAATCGAACCGACAAGCCCGTAAAGGCACCGCTCTCAAGGCGGTTGGAGTACCATTGTCCCATGGAGGCTTGTTTTTTTACATCTATTAGAAACATAAGGATTATGCTTTTAAATGTTTTTGGTGTTGAGCATTATATAAAATTATTTATTAAGAAATGATTATAATGAATATTCAATCATCTCTATTAATACAAGATTTATCACTCATTATTGTAGGTAATAGCTTCATTACTTGAGATGTTGTAAGGGGATCACATTCCTTATATTCTTCTTTAATGTCGTTACTTATCAGAATTGGTTTTTTGTAAGTATTGAGGTGTTTATAACATTTAACTATTTCTTCTTCAGAAGAAATATGTTCATCAAAAATTGGTTCTGCCCTTAGAATTAATCCTAAAAAAGCCCAGATTTTACTATCATTAAATAGTGGGTCATTGATTAATTTAACGGTGAATTCCACAGGAGTTCTTAAAAATTTAAAGCCCCCTGATTCTTCAGATTGTTTAGCTAAGAAGTTTAAAAAATCTCTTGCAGATTTTTGTAAATTTGTTTCTTGAGATAAACTGAAAGCATCTCTAAAAACAGAAATATCTGGAACAAAGACATAAATAGTATCAAGCGATGCCATTTATTACCCCACTTTTAAAAAGAAGAAAAAGGATTTCTTAACAATTCTCTTTTTGATTCGTCCTCTTCTATTAATTTATTAATAATAAATCCTATAAAATCATTATTCCTTATAGGAAATACATTAAATCCAGGATTGAAGGATTTCTGAATTATTACTAAGCCCTCTCTATTAATTTCATTTTCATGTTTGCTTTGCTCTTCTTGAGATAAATCTTTAAATTTAACAAATTCAAATTCACTGCTCATTGATTCAAATTTTTTAATTTCTTCTAATTCGCTTTCCATTATAAATTATCTAATAAAAGGGTATCTTAAATACTTTTCTATAAAATAAAACAACAATTACAATATACCTCCTTTCAAATCTCTTTTTATCATATAATAACATGAATCCACAACTTTAAAAATATATGGTTTTTTAATCATAGTTAGAGGCGTTGCACGGAAAGCTAAATTAAGTTATAAGTAGTGATTTTTTTGCACGGAAAGTCAGTTTTGAAAAAGAAAATGAGAAATAGTGTTACGAAAAGTTGAGAAACCTAAATCTTATAAATTTGTCTTTTAATTAATTTTATTCTCTGATTAAATTCCAGATTAAAAAGCTAAAGAAAGAAACAATAAAAGAAAATACCCCAAAATTATCTTCCCTTGGCCATGAAGCATAATGAGTTAATTGCAATTTTAAGGTTTCTGGATGAAACCATCCGTTGCCTATAATGTAAATTCCCCCAAGCAGACTAAAAACAAAGATTGTTAATGCTATTCTTTCAATTATTTTTATTTTTTTGTTATTCATAATTTTCAAGAGAGATTAACTTTTATAAACCTTATTATACAAACTAAGATATGATTAAGCTAAAGAAATTAAATCTTGGATTTAAGCAGTTTTTAGTTAAAACTGGGTTGTTTATAGCCTTATTTATGGTTTTTATATTTCTAATTGGAACTAAGCTGTATAAATATAATATATTAACAGAATGGAAAATTGAAATCTGGGGGAGAGTTGGTTATATCCTGCTGTTCTCAATAGTTGGGTTCATTTTTCTTTACAGAGAAAGATTAATGAAACTTGAAAAATTCAGGTATAAAACAAAAGATTTCTTATTATTAGTCCTTTCATTTATTCTATTAATAGGATTTTATTTATTTGAAATAAATGCCAACAAAATTCCGATAAACACAATCAATATTATTTTAGTTAATATTTTAGGAGTTTCTATATTTGTTTTTCTTGGTTTAGGAGTTTATGGATTAGATTTCATAAAGAGTTTTTTTAAGAGATTTAAAAAAGAATTAGGTTATTTTTTGATTTTTGGCATAATAACTGCTTCTTTAATGAGTTTTGTATGGAGTTTATGGCCTTATTTTAGTGTAATTGTTTTAAAAGCAGTTGCTATTCTTCTCAAGGCAATTGGAGCTAATTTCAGGATTATTGAACCAAGAACGATAATAGTTGGAAGTTTTGGAGCACAGATTGCAGATGCTTGTTCTGGGGTTTATTCTATATTCCTTTTCACTGCATTATATTTGTTTATCGCTTTTGTAGACTGGAAGAAAATAAATAAAATAAAAGCACTTATTCTTTTTATTCCCGCTGTTGCAGGAGCTTTTTTAGTTAATATTTTAAGAGTATTTTTATTATTTGCTGTTGGAGGATATTTTTCAAAAGAATTAGCTATGGGATTATATCATTCTTATAGTGGAATGATATTTTTCCTGTTATATTTTGCAATATTTTGGTTTTTGTTTTATAAATGGATGAAAAACCAGAGTTTAGAAAAAGTGATAAGTTAAAATAAGAGGTAAAATTTATTAGAAAAATAAAAAATCCATATTGGGATAGGAAGAAAAAATAGTTTTTAGAAAATAAAAAGATAATATTTAAAAGGACTAAAAATTATATATTTTTAAGCCCTAGGAGAGAGAGTTCTGATAAATTTGAAGATGAAAAAACCATTAGTTTCAGTTATTATTCCAACATACAATAATGGAAGACTTATTGAGAAATGTATTAAATCGATTCTTAATCAGAGTTTCAAAAATTTTGAGTTAATTGTAATCGATGACTGTTCAAAAGATGATACTCTAGAAGTTTTTAAGAAAGTTAAAAATAAAAGATTAAAATTTTTTAAAACCCCGAAAAATTCTGGTTCTGCGATAGCAAGGAATATAGGAATTAAGAATTCCCATGGAGAATATGTCTTCTTTATAGATGGAGATTGTATTGCGGATAAAAATTGGATTAAAGAAGGATTGAAAGTATTTGAAAAAGAAAAATGTCTTGGTGTTGAAGGAAAAATATACTATGTTTCTAAAAATTATAAACCTACTGCAATTGATGATATCGTTGAAAATTTAGAAGGAAATCAGTTCATGACTGCGAATATGGCTTATTTAAGAACTATTTTAATTAAAGTTAAATTATTTGATCCCAAATTAATTAGGATGCAAGATAGAGACTTAGCTTTTAAAATATTAAAATATGGGAAAATAGTTTTTTATCCGAAAATGGAGATTTATCACCAAAAATTTAAATTAAATTTTAGAAAGAGGTTAAAAGTTTATAAAGAATGTGCGAAAACGAGAATCCTTCTTTTTAAAAGATATAATGACAAGAATCAAATACGCTTTAGAGTTTATCACCCCCTCAATCTTTTTGGTTTATTTTTTCCTCCGGCAATATTTGGAGCACTATTTCTTCATAAATATAAATCATTAGAAGATTTTAAAACATTATTGTGGATTTATCCTACGGTTTTTGTAGAGAGAATTTCTTTATGGAAAACCTGTATAAAAGAGAGAGTGTTCTTGATTTAATCTTATTTTTAATTTAATTCCAAGAAGAAGAAAATATGATATTTGTTTTCATATGGACTGAAAACTTTTTTTATCTTAAAGTATTTACTTATAATATTCTTAATTTTATTTAATGAATATCCCCTTGCTCCAATTTCCCAGTAATGTTCTCCATCAAATTTATGTTTCTTAAAAAATTGAGGGATAGTTAAGGAAAATTTTATCTCTGGAATTAATGGTATTTTTAATCTAAAACTAAGAGATATGTTACAGTAGGGCAAACTTATCAAAACGTTTTTCTTAGAAACTCTTGCCATTTCTTTTAATGATTTTTCAAATTTATCAAAAGGCAGATGTTCTAGAACTTGAAAGGCACAAATTAAATCAAAAGACTTTTCCCTTAATGGAATATTATCAACACTTCCGATTATATCTGGTTTCAAATCTTTTGCTGTATCTAACGTTTTATAATTAATCTTGGAATCTGAAAAATATTTTTTAAGGAAATTATTGCCTATGCCTATTTCTAAAATATTTCTAGGATTTAAATTATAGATTAGTTTTAATTGATACCAATAAGACATAAATCTTTCAATATTTACATATCTATTAAATTCATAATGGGATTTGTTTACTTGGGGCTTCATTTGAAAATTTCAGAACCTCCATTGTTATAAATTTTGTTTTTGTTATCGTTGAGAAATTCTGTTGGGAAGTTGAAACTCATTAAGTCTCCTTCATATGACTTAAAGGTAAGTTCTCTTATTTTATTTGTTTCACTAGAGTAAACATAAGAATTTTTGTCTATAATTGAAGGTAAAACATTTTTTACTATTTTGTTAGATAACAGAATTTTTGTTGATAATATTTTATTGCTGGCATGACTATCTAAATATACTAAAATGTCTTTTTGATAGTTATTAAAAAACCATTTACCTGACATAAATTCGGATTTATGGGTATAGTATGCATCATATTCAAGCCCAAGATTATTAAAATTTTTACTTATGTCTGGACCACCAATAATCTGATTTGTGAATCTAGAAAGAAATAAAAAATATAATATGAAGAAAAGCCCAATGATAATTACCTTTTTATGATCTCCTAAAAAATTAAATAGTTTCCAACATCCCAATCCTGTTGTTAAAGAAAGCAAAATCAGCGTTTGTTGATATACTCTTACAAGCTCATAGTCAATTGATATAAACGGCAAAAATAGGGTGAGACCCAATATACAGAAAGAAGAAAAAATGATAAATAGTAAATCCAAATTCTTATTATTTCTAAATAAAATTAGAGAGTAAAAGAATCCTATAACCAAAAATAATTTTCCTAACCATTTTAAAATTTCTCTTATATTATAAAAAATGATTATCGTTCTCCATCCAAAACCCGTATTTAAATTTTCTGCTCCTTCTAGTTTAGGTCTATAATCTTCATAATCTGAAGAAGGGTAGAATTTTAGTTCTGGGTATGTTTCCTTATAATTAATTTCAATACTCGAACTAAATTCATTCAATTTTAAAGATAAATCTTGAGGATTATAGAATATGTTAAATTGATTTACAATAGATTGCCCTTCCGCCTGAACATCTTCACTAAACAGATTACCAAAATTACTAAAACTTTTATGAGCAAAATCTACTAACCCATTTGCTGTTGGAGTCACTTGACTATACCACAAAAATCCAAATATTAATAGGAGGAGTATTAAAATTCCAGTTAAATGAAATTCTTGTCTTTGTTCTGGCTTCAATCTTTCTTTATTAATTTTTTTATTTTCATATAATTTATAAAAGAAAATTAAAATGTAAGTAAGCAAGAAAATAAAGAGAGCTATATAAGCAGTTGAATAATGGCTTACAATCATTGAAAATCCAAATATAACAAATAATAAATTCTTAATCTTTGGGTTGATTTCTTTTGTGAATAAAACTAAGAGCATTAAACCAAAAAAAAGGAAGGCAATTTGTTGTCTGTAAGGTATTGAAGAACCAGACAAGATCATTGGTTGGGATATAAAAAAGAAAGATGCTAAAAAAGATATTAATTTATTGATATATTTTTTTGATAACATATAAATAGAAATCGGTAAAAAACTAAATAGAATAGGGTATATTAATTTAAAAATGTAATTATTGTTGATATTAGAAAACCAAGATATAATCGTTGGCATTGTTGTGATGCTTAACATTGCATTATAATTATTTTTAAAGTTATTAATTGTCCAAATAGCATTTTCTTTTGTTAGTTGAGATAATAAGAACTCTAAATTTATATCAACTCCACTAGAATAATAGCTTCTTAATGTCCCACTAAGCAACAGACCTAATCCAATCATCCACAAAGCCCAAGGATAAACATTTTCATTCAGTTTATCTCGGAAGAAGACGACGAAAAAAACATAAACTGCAATTGCTCCGAGCATTATCATTGTGACAATGTTTGTTCCATGATTGTTAAGCAGGAAAGCTCCAATAACTGCCATGAAAGGAAAGAAAATTGGAATTATCATGAAAATTCTATCAAGCCATGAAAGACTTGGGAATTTTGGAATAAATTTAAACAGGCCTCTGCCTCTTCTATTTTTATATTCTTCAAATGGAAAAATTAGAACATGGGCATGGTCTTCATTCCTTTTATGAGCAATGAGCCATAATACTAATAAAATTGTATCAAAGCAAATTAATATTGGATAAAGAGATAGGGGTTTGTCTGTTATGTTTAGAAATGGAAGTATCCAATTAACAGCAAGCCCTGCAAACATAATAAAAGCAACAGATAATCCAATTGTATAAACAAGATATTCCCAAAAATTAATATTTCTTATTTTCAGGCATAACATAATCAAAAGCCCGGGAATTGTTATCAAAAAGACGAAAGTTAAAATTGCCCTAATATAAAAATAATTTAAATCAAAAATTACAAGCAGATTTACAATTAATCCGAAGATTAATATTCCAATGAAGAGTTTATTTTTTGGGGTCATTTTTATTTTTTTGATAATATCTAAAGAGAAATTACCATGGGAATTCTGTTTATCTCGTTTGACTTTAGATTTCTTATTGTTTCTTAGTTTTCTTTTAGTGTTATTTTCCATTATTTGTTTTTTTTATTTTCTGTTAAAACTCCACAATAAACTTCTTCTATTTTTTTAATAATCTTATCCCAAGAATATTTTTTAACCTCTTTTAAGCCATTTCTTGCTAATTTTTTTCTAAGTTTGGAATTTTTGATTAGTTTTTCAATTGCTTCTGCAAAATCTTTTGGTGTCGGAGGATTCACTAATATTCCGACATTTTTTACAACCTCATGATTCCCTTTTACATCTGAAGCAATTATTGGTGTTTTAGTGGCCATTGCTTCTAGAAGAACTAAAGGGAAACCTTCTGATTCTGATGCAAGTAAAAAAATGTCTGCTTTTTTATAGAAATTTAATAACTCCTTTCCTTCTTTTCTTCCATACAGAATTACATTTTTTAATTTTTTTTCTTTGATCAGGTTTTCTATATCTTTCCTTTTTTCCCCTTCACCAACAATATTTAATTGAATATCTTTGTATTTCATCAAAGAGATTGCTTCAATTAATATTGTTATATTCTTTTCTTTAGATAGTCTTCCAACATAGAGAAGATGAATATCTTTATGTTTTTCTTTTTTGTTTAAAAAAAAGGTTCTTCCAACACCGTTAGGAACAACAATCGGTTCTATTTTTAATTTATACCTTTTTTTAAAAAATTGTCCATACCCCTTACTTAGAACAATTATTTTCGAAGCCGATTTTAAAAATGTTTTGAAGATTATCTTTTGATACGGATAAAGTAAAAATCCAAGATAACCTGTTGGTTCTACGCTTCCATGAAGATGGGCAATATATTTTAATCCTCTTAATTTAGATACTAACCAAACAATTTCAGGAACGAAAGCTGAAGAAGAATGAATATGTATAATTGAATCTTTAGAAGTCTTCATTAATTTTGAAAACAAACTTGGAATTATTGCTGTGTGAGCAAATTCCCAAGCTGGAAGATAATTAATTTTAAGATTTTTTGTTGATTTTAATTGTTTATCCTTTGGGCATCCTATATCAGATGTAAAAACTTCTACATGGTGACCTTTTTTCGCTATTCCTAAAGCTATTTCTTTAGAAACTGTTTCTAACCCCCCCGCATGGGGAAGGAAATATGAAGATATATTTATTATTTTCATTTTTCTTTTGAATTTTTTATTATTTTCTCAAATCTTTTAGAAATATTCTCCCAAGTATATCTGCTAACAAATTTTTTTATTTTATTTTTGTTTACTTTCTTTTTAAATGATTTTTTAATTGCATCTATTAAATATTTATTATTCCCTTCTTCATAGAATATTATATTTGAAAAATTTAGATTTTCTACTTCTTTTAATTTAGTTGAAATTATTGGTTTGCCAAGTGCAGAATATTCAAAAACTTTAACAGGACTTGCTGAATCTTGTCTTTTATTTTTTTCAGAAAGATTTAAACAAACATTGCATGAGTTTATTATCTCGAATAATTTTTTTCTATCATCAACTTGGCCAAAAAATATTACATTTTTTTCTAATTTTAGAGCTTTTACTATTTTTTTACCTTCTGGGATTTGATATCCATCCCCAACTAAAATTAATTTTATTTCTGGAATATCTTTTTTTACTTCTGCAATCACATGTATTAATTGGGGCAACTGAGACCAATAATCAAAACCACTTACATAAACTAAAGAATGATTCCCAAAATTATATTTTTTCTTTTTGAATTTATTTTTTAATACCCAAGATTCTACTCCATTTGGGATTTTGTATACTTTTTTGTTATAATTTTTTGCATATTTTTTAAGTAAATTAGAGACAACAATAACTGCTTTTGCTTTTTTAATTTGATTTTCTACTGTTTTATGCACCTGCAAAATTTTAAATGCTTTTTTATATAAAAATGAACCATAGATCTCTGCATAAGCTTCATGTTCATCCATTAAATCGTAAACAAATGGTAAATCAAATGGTGGGCATGTTTCCTTAATATAGCTCTCCGAGAGAATTAAATCTATATTATTTTCATGAAAAATATTTTTTATTTGATTCTGAAACCATGGTTTATTAATTGCTGGAAAAAAGAAAGGTAATCTTCTTATTTTATGTATAATTACCCCTTCTTGGATATATTTTTTGTATTTCCATGAACTAAATAAGTTTTTAAAAAATAAACTTGTTGGATAAGGAACATTCCACAAGATTAGATGCACTTCATGTCCTAATTTGTATAAATATTTTGCTATTTGATCTGCTCTAGCATTTTTTCTAGAGGGTAATGGATGAATAATCATTAATTTCATCCTAAGCTCCTATAAATATTTATTAAATTTTTTACATTTTTATCCCAACTAAACTTTTTTATTATTAACTTTCTTGTTTTTATATTGCTTTTTTTAATCAAAATCTGTCTAATTGTTTTTTTAATATTCTCAGGAGTTGGATTTATTGTAAGAATTTCATTATGTTTAAAATATTCTTTGTATATTGGTAAATCGGTTGCAATTACAGGGATATTTGTTGCCATTGCTTCTAAAACTGATAATGGAAACCCTTCGCTTTTTGAAGGTAAACAAAAAACATCACTCAATTGATAAAATTCTGAGACTTTTTCTTGATCAATTTCCCCTATAAATTTAACACTCTTGTCATTTTTCATATTCTCAGGGATTTCTCCTCCCCCTACAAACAAAATTAAATAATCTTTATCTCTTGCTTCAAATAATCTTTCAAAAGCTTTTACTGCAACTAATCTCCCAACAAAAAGAATTATGGGTTTGTTTAATGCAAGATTATATTTTTTTCTTAATTCTTTTTTCTTTTTTTGTGTTATTGGTTTGAATAGATTTGTATCAACTCCATTAGGCAAAGTGTAAATTTTTCCAGTGCTTGCTTCGATTGAGAAAATATCCTCTTTTACTTTATTGTTCAAAACTATAATTTTTTTGCTATAATCTATAATCTTTTTAGCCATAGTTTTATAGACAATTTTGCTTAAGGTTCTATAAAAAAAACCATGATAATCCACAAATCCAATATGCTGAGTTAAAATTATTTTCTTATTATGTTTTTTTGCGTATCTTGTTATCTGATATGAAGAAGGATATAATGAATCATGAATATGAACTATATCTGCTTCTTTTATTGCATTTTTCATGTTTTTAGTTAAGAAAAATAATGGGATTGGCAAACCAATCTTTTCCATTCTTAATAAAACATTTCCTTTGAGATATTTCACTTTGTTTCTTACAAATTTATTTTTATATTTTGGAAAATTACTACTGATTAAGGTTACCTTATGACCTCTTTTAGCTAGTTCTTCTGCCTGTTTCATTGCAACATTTCCGATACCACTTCCTATATAAGGATAAGAATAAGTAACCACAATAACTATTTTCATTCTCTTACCTCTCTGGCTTCCAACCTAAATTTTTAATTAACATCCAACTAATTTTTAAGCCATCTCTTACTGGGCGGAGCTTTGAATGCTCTTTGCCATTTCTTGAGTCATAGGTTATTGGAACTGAATATATTTTATATTTCATCTTTGCCATTTTTGTTATCATCTCAGTTTCTATGGCAAAACCTTCTGATTTTATGTAGCCATTAAGCTTTTTTATTGCCTTAGCTGTCCATGCAAAATATCCAGTACAAGTATCTGTAACATTTGCTCTGTAGAATTGCCTTACAAAAAATGTCCATGCCCAATTTACTAGCTTATGAGAAAAACTCATTGAACGCCCATTCATTTTTCCTTCTAACCTACTTCCTATTATAACATCACAAAATCCAGAATCTAATGGTTCTATCATCCTTGGAATTTCATATGCTTTGTATGTATTATCACCGTCAAACATCACTACAAAATCAGTATCTTTACTTATGTTTCTAAATCCTGTTCTAATTGCATTTCCTTTTCCTTGCTTTGGCTCAAATATTATTCTTGCGCCTAATTTTTTAGCTATTTTTGCTGTTTTATCATCAGAATTATTGTCTATAATTAAAACTTCTGTTTTAAAGCCAAGTTTTTTTAATCGCTTTTTTGGAATTTCTTTAATTACTTTTCTTATACCTGCTTGTTCATTATAACAAGGAATTACAATAGTAATTTTCTTTAATTTTTTAGCCATTTTAATAGCTCAGAATAAGCTTCTGAGGTGCTACCACCTCTATACTATTTCCTAAATGGAGAATGTCCTGATAAATGTTGTGAATTGTGTGAAGGGAGATAAATTTTTCTTAATCCTCTTTCTTCTCACATTCTAAACAACACCATCTAGCATTTCCAACAAAACTTCCAGGACTTCCAAAACCTCTACGGATATGTTCTGTTTTTTTCTTGCATTTCTTACATTTCATTACTTTCTTATAATTGTCCATTTTAATTTTAAATTTTCAGAATTAGGCTCTGAAGTGCCACCCCCTCTAATTATTATCTACTTATTGTTTCCAAAATATACATCAGGAAATATTTATAAATGTTGCTATTTTCCTTATTTTTAAGGAGTAACAATAAACTGATTAAAAGTAAGAAGTAAAACCTTTAAATCTCTTCATTCTTTGTATAAGTCAGATGGCAGAACTAACTAAACAACAAAAAAGAAAAAAATATCGTAACAAATCAGAAGTAAAAGCTAGAATGAAAGCTTATCAGAAAGCCTATAAAAAAACACCCAAATATAAGGCTTGTCATAAGGAGTATATGAAAGAATATTATCAACGTCCTAAGGTTAAAGAATGGTTTAAAAAATATAATCAACAACCAAAAGTGAAAGCCAAACGGAAAGCTTATAGACAAAAACCTGAAGTCAAAGCCAGAAGAAAACTTTATATGAGGGAGTATGGAAAAACTTACAATAAAACACTTAAGTTTAAAGCTAAACATAAAGCTAGAAGAGAAACACAGAAATATAAGGATTATATGAAAGCTTATTATCATTCACCTGAGTATAAAGCCAAGATGAAAGCAATAAGGCAAACGCCTGAATTTAAGGCCAAAGAAAAAGCTAGAAGACAAACTCCTAAATTCAGAGCAAAACTAAAAGCTTATTATCAACGACCCGAAGTTATAGCCAGAACGAAAGCTTATATGAAAGAATATAATCAACTGCCAGAGGTAAAAGAAAAAAGTAAGGCTAAAGATTTATTCTAAAAAAAGATATTAAAGGCTAACCTTTGGAAGCCACCCCAAGTTCCTCATTATTTTAGATAGGATTCGAACCCACCCTTTTCCTTCCGATGTGTTTTCCTAAGTTTTTGGCTTTCTGCATGCCTGATTTTACTTTTTCAGACTTGATTCTACTATCCCACTCTGCAAACATTAAAAGCATAGCTGACTGCATCCAACCTTTAGAACTCGTTACTTCCAGCTCCCCCTCTTTTAAAGAGATGACATGGACTCCCAACTCCCCCAATTCCTTAAGCCATTGCAAGCCTAAAGATAAATTTCTGCTAAATCTTGATAGGTCTTCAATATAAATCTCTGTTATGTAATGCCTTCTGCAGTCATTAAGCAACTGCTTAAATGCTATTCTCTGGTTTAGATCATCTGTAAAAGCACTTTTGCCATCATCAGCATAAACTTTGAAGTCTGTAATGCCTTTCAGCTTCAAATGATTAGCCAGGAGCTCTGTCTGCCTGTTAATGTCCTGCCTCCGAGTATCATCATCCTTTTTTTTGTCATCAGAAACACGTGGATAGAGAGCTATCATTTCTGTTCATACCCCAGCTGTTTTAAAATAGCAATTAAAAAGTATGAGTAGAGACTTGCAAAAGGATCATCATCTTTAACTCCGACTAAAGAAGCAAAATAATGTCCAATCTCATGAAAAAAAACATAAGTTAATTCTTCAGGGTTATTTTTTAGTGAAGGAGATAGCCGAATCAGTTTTTTCTCAGGAGTGATATCCCCTAAACAATCTTTCAGCTCTTCAAATTTTATATCATAAATTTCTCCCAAAAGAATGATTTTGCCTGGCAGTTTGAATGTTGGTTTATGGTTTCTCATCTTCTAAAACCTCCAGAGTTAAAAGAATTTCTTGGTCTTTTCCTTAATCTTGAAACATCTAATTCTTCAGCATCTTCAATTTGAAATATCTCTGATTCAGGATAGTGTTTTTTAAACTCTCTTAGATCATTTAAGTTGCTTTCCTGCTGTGGACTGCTTGAACCATCTTCACATTCGCAAGCAAATGGCTTTAAGTCAGGCTTATCAGGATGAGGGAATCCTACAACATCTAAATAATGAAAATTTCCATCCCGATTGATAGGCATTTCTTTAAAACAGCTATGTGTGTTTTTAGTTTTGTTGACGACTCCCTGCACGCAAGCCTTATGTTTTTTATCCATTTTATCTTTTCAAAATTACAGGTCTCCTTATCCCTGAGCTTTTATTGACTGCGAAATAAGAGATTTTAGGATTGTCTTCTAAGCCCTCTTTTTTTTCAAACAATAACCAATTTTTTTCTCTTTTCTTCTTTTTTCTGAGCATATATAAAATTGTAAGTAGAAAGATCAATGCTCCAACAAAAATAAAAATTTCTATCATTTCATATCTCCTTAATGAATTTTGTCTCATTTATTTTAGTTACTTCTTTTATTTTTTCTTTTTCAACATAAACTTTTTCAGGTTCTCTCTCTTTTTCAAGAGGTCCGTAAATAAATCTTCCATTTTCTTTAAGGTAATCTCTTGCTTTTTTTGAAAGATAATAATTTCGGCTATCTTTAGTGGTTCCTTTTGCGATTTTTTTGCTGTTGAGCCAATTTTGAGATCTTAAATTATCTAAATGCCTACTCACACTTTTAAAACTTAAATCTTTAAGTCCTCCCCAGTGCCATTGCCTCTGCAATTCCACTAAAAGCTGAGACTTTGTAAACTTGTTATCCTTAAATTTTTGCTCAATTAGATCAAGTATGTAAGGCTTCATGCCTAAATGCACTAATACCAATTTCATATTGTTTTTTCCCCTTCGATAAGTTATTTCATGTCCCATTTTTACTTTATTTTTGTATTTAACTCATATTAATTGAGTAAGAGACAAAGATTAGACAAAATTATTGTCTCAAAATCCATTGTCCTTCAATATTTTTTTTAAATAATTTATCTCTCTCACGATCTAAGGCTTTTCGCACGGTTCCCTCAGGAATTCCCTGTTGTTGAAGTGTTTCAATTATCTGCCTCTCTTCTAAACTTTCATTAGCAGTCAGTAATTCGATAATAAATTGTTTTGCAGATTTATCTTCTTGATTATTTTGAATTGAAAGGGGAGATTTTTGTTTTGGTTCATTACTAAACTTTTCTGCGTCAAATTGTTTTTTCCACTCTTTAATTTCTGTAAGAGTTTTAGATAACTGAGCCCTGTAAGTTTCTTTTGTTAAAAATTTAAGATCTCTCAACTCAACTTTCTTTAAATGTAAAATCCAATTTTCAGAGTCTTCTTTATATCTTTCTTTCTCCATATTGGTTTCTTTAAGTTCATTTTTTGTTTTTTCTAACTCTAATTTTAATTTTACATTTTCAGTTTGCAGAGATTCACTCTTCTGTTTTAAATTAGAAGACTCTGTTTGCAGATTAATTATTTCATTGATTTGTGGCTCAAATTCACTAAGCCTATTGCTTAATGCAGTATTTTGTTCATGCAAGTTTTGATTTTCAGCTTTTAGATTTTTAATCTCTTTGTCTTTTAGTAAATTTAGCCTTTTGATTTCTTTCTTTTCTTGTGAAAGTTCCCTAAAGATTTTAAGATGATCCTCAGGTTTATATGAACTCTTAAACTTCTTGATAGAGGGAGGTATTCTCGGGATATCAGAATCTTTGCTTTGGTCTTTATCTGTTTTTTTTCTAAACATTTTTATCCTTCCTCCCGATCATCTTTGCAATGAACTCTTCCATCTTTTCCAGGCCGTGCTAATTTTCCGTTCGCACATCTTTTTTTAATGCAAGGAACTTCTTTTATAATTTTTTTATAAAGCCCATTCTCTTCTCTATGGAAAAATGTTCTTTTACATTTAGTTTTTTCTTCATTCATTTTAATTTCTCCATCCATAATTTTTTTTTAGTTTTAAGGATATTAATCTCTTGCTTATATGTTTCGATTCTATGGTCAATGTTTTCAATCTCCCAGAGGATTCTATCCCTATCTGTTCCTTTGTTAGGATAATCTTTATTCCAGAGAAGTTTATCTTTATCTAAATTTTCTCTGAATATGTCTATGTTTTTATTTATTTCTCCACGACTTGCAGTTATTAAGTCGGGGGTGTGTTTATTTTTATTTTTCATTTTTCCTTTTTTCTTTAATTTTTTTTATTTCAATTTCAACAACATCATCCTTATTTATCTTTCGGAGCTCGCACTCATACTTTCCGATTATTATTCCAAGACTGCCTCCGAATCTTTTGACTATTCTTTGCATTTTTTTCTTTATTCCTAATCTTGTATGATAAGTTTTTAATTAAAACGAGTCTTGTTTTTACTCTTCTGAATTTTCTATCTCATCTTTTTCAACAAGATATTTATGATAATTCTTCTCTTCACCTTGATAAGTTATTTTTATTAGATCTCCAATTTTAACATAAATCATCTTATCATCTAAAACTGTTGAGCCCCATACAGCTTTTAAAACTCCATCTTTTTCAATAAGATAAAGATTAGCTTTGTTTTTCCCAACATTTTCTTTTTTCTGAGTATAGACTCCTTCAATAAAATCTCCTGCTTTTTCAGGCCTCCATTGTTCTGGAAGTTCTTTTCCAACTTCTTTATATGTCATTTTTTTCTTTTAACCTCCTTTCAATTTTTTTATCCTTTAATTCTTCCTCAACTTCAATTTGATAAATTGTTTTTCCATTGCCTAAGCAAGATAAAAACTCCTCACATCTTTGATTTTTTTCTTTAGTTTTCATTTGATTTTTTGTTCAAGTTTAGGTTTAATTTCTTTTAAGGCTTTTTCAACAATCCTCTCTCCAAAAAGCTCTGTTAATCTTTCTGGGGCAACCTTCATTCGCAGTAGTTGTGAACAGCGTTCTAAAGGGGTCATTTTTGCTCCTCCCCTTTGTCTGGGTTTATTTCTTTGATAGTAGCTTCAATTAATGCAGGGTCTAATCCTGATTTTTCTATATCTTCCTTTGAGAAATCAGATACACTACCCACTTTTATAACAACACAACCCTCACCTAACGGCACATCTTCCTCTTCTCCCTGTGTTGTTATGTGTTGTTTGTGTTGTTGTGTATCTTTTGTGATATTAGGTGTTATTATATCTCTATTGAAATATAAATCAATAATCTTTTTTACTGATTCTTTTGAAAGGAGATATTTTCTAATTCCCCCGCCCCTATTATTTTCAAATTTATAAAATTTTAAATTTTTCCCAACAACATTAGCAGGACTCTTTAAATAAGGGTATAAATCCTGAATTTCGACCCATGCTCCAATTTCTTTAGGAGTATAATATCTTTTTTGATCATCAACTTTTTCAAATAATATCCTAAAAAAATCTTCTGTATTATCTCCAGTTTCGATTGAAAGTTCTTTATAATTCTCTAAATATTTATCAAGCTGTTTTTTTGCATTAACATTTTCCCCTTCACAATCATCAATAAAATTAGCTATTGCATAAAGAGGCAACCAATTATCCTCCTCCCTGGCAGTCAGAGATATATCTAATTTCTCATAAATTTCTTTAATTTTTTTATGATTCTCTAAAAATAATAAATACAATTCCTCTCTAATTGGAATAAAAGAAAGTTTATCTTTTTCCTTATAGGGTTTTCTTTTACTTTTCTCTGAAATTGCTTTAAGCCAAGAAAAAGCAATATATCTTGAAAGAGATGTTGGATTAATCCCAGAAATATTGCAAGCAACCTTGGGGCAGTAAATAGGGAATTTCTTAGCAACCCACTTCCCATTAACTTGCTCAACCCTAATAACATAAGCATCTCTTGAAGCTGAAGCATTTAATAATTGATTTACAAGTTGTTGTGTATCTGCAATTGTTTTATTTTTAGACACCTCAAATTCGTCAATTAAAATAGTTCCCCGATTGCCCTCAAGTGTTCTAAAAATTTGAGGAGGAGTTACACCAGCAGAAGCACCTAAATCAAAACCTCTAAAACTCATTTGAATAATTATATAACCACATTTACTTTTTCCACTTGTAGAAGGAGCATTTATTAAGATATGTGGAAACCAATAAAATAAAGGATAAAAATATGTAGCAATTACCCAACAAGTTAGAACATCTGCAATCTCATCTGCTCCAGAAAAATCCATATAGTATAAAATTTTGTCTCTAATTGTTTTATAAAGTTCCTTAGGATTAATTAAATGATTTCTTTGGGTCTTTGTATAAAATTTTTTAATTGTTTCTTTTGCTATTGTTGGAGCAATATCACCTATATAGCCAGAATAACTAAATAATTTTTCTATCTCATTTTCCCCTATTATTCTATTTCCAAATTTTTCTGTTTTATTTCTATAAATTTTTCCTGCACTTGTTATTATAGCTTCTTTTCCATTCAAATTAAAACCAATATATCCCTCTTCATTAACCTCACCTAAATCAATATACTTTAAAACAACCTCATCACCTTCAAGCAATTCTAAAACCTCTGACTCAATCATCGCCTTTTGTTCTTGCTTTAATTTCTCATTTTGCTCATCAATCTCTTTTTTTATAATCTCTAAATCATTAAATCCAATTTTTTCCTCAATTAATTTCTTAATGTTTCCTGTTTTCCAATGAGGGCAGTTTTCTAATGCTATTAAACATCTGTTGCTTAACTTCTGTAGATCGCCTTTATATTTTTTAATGATAAATTCTTTTTCCATAGAAGTTAAATCTCTATTAAAAAACAAATGAATGTGATAACCCCGAGAGCCAGTTTCATAAGCAGAAAAAAACTCAAAATCTTTTTTTATTTTCTCAAAAATTTCAGGAAATTTTTGTTTATCTTCTAAATCTATAACAACTTCGCAAGATAAGATTGTTCTATTATTCGCTTTTTCTAAAAATTTCTTATCACTTTGAACATCAAGATATTTTTTCCATTTAGATTTAGCACCTTCTTTATCCAAACAACATAATTCAAAATTATACTGCTGTTTTCCTATATTATAAAACAGATTATCAAGCCGTTCTTTTTTAGTTTTCATTTTCATCATCTCTTTTTTTGCATTTCTCTTTGCAAAATTTTAAATTTTTTATTTCTTCTTCTGTTACGCAAATTACCTTGCATAAATCTTTAAGATTGATTGTTTGTTGATCCATTTTGAATATTAAGGGCAGGGCTATTAACCACTGCCTCTTTTTTTGCTTGTATTGTTTTTTGATAATCTAAAAAATATTGCTGATCGCCAAAAATAACCAGAGAATCAACACCAAGAATTTGAGCCATCTTTATTTTAATTGCAGATGTAGGAATCCACCAACCATTCATTATTTTTGAAATTGTAGATTTTGATATTCCAATTTCATCTGCTAAATCTGAAGCTGTTAGTCCTTTACATAACAGAAGAAATCTGAACCTATCTTTAAAAGGTATTTTCCAACTTTGTGTTACCTCTCCGATGGTATTAAAATCTCTTTGTGTGTTATTTATCATTTTAATTTTTTTCCTCGTCAGAATTAGATTTAATTTTTAGTTTGATTTTCTCATAAATTTTCCTAAAAAAAGATTGCTTTGATGGATTTTCTAAGGATATATTATTTTCTTGTTTTTTTTCTTGGTTTATTATTTCCATTTTTTTAGTTAGCTAATTTTAATTTTTGTTTTTTCAGATTAGTTAATCTTACCACAATTACTTCTTCTTCACTGAGCAAAATTGCTTTTAGATTAGGAAATCTTTCTAAAGTTTCTTTTTCAAATTCAACTTCACTAAACTCTTTTATTTGATTCATTTTAGTTTAGCCTCTTCTAAAAATTTTTTGATTATTTCTCTTAAAATAAAACTTCGACTTCTTTCTTTAGATTTAGCAATTTTGTCGAATTTTAAAATATCTTCACTATTCAATAAAACCTGATAGTTTTTTACAGCCATGTTCAGTTATACAATTGATGTATACCTACTTTATAAATGTTTCTATGTTATACACAAAGAGTATAACTACTTAGATTGTGCAAAAAGGTTTATAAAATCATTAGTGTATAACTAAATATGAAAAAGAGACTTCCTATTTTAAATAACGAGATTTACTCTAAGATTCTATTTTTAATAAATGATAAAGAAGTCTATGCTTCGCAAATTGCTTCAGCGTTAGGCAAAACACAAGCAACAACTCAGAGACAATTAGTGATATTAGCAGAAAAAAATTACCTGAATTTTAAACAACACCCTGAAAAAAAGAAAAATATAAGATTATTCTCGGTGAATTGGGAAAAGATTATAGAAGATTTTTTGAATTTTTTAAAAGATAGAAAAAAGAGATTAATTATAGAATCTGAAAAAACATGGGATGATAAAATAAGAGAAATTTTATTATATAAAGGAGAAGGGTCTATAAATTTATTAGATAATAAAGATTTAATAAATCTCTATAAAAATAATTCTTATCTTTTAATTCTATTTAAAGAATCATTCAAACAGATGATTCAATATGAAGAGATCACATTAAGGGATGTCTTTGACAAATTTGTAAAATTAGCATTGAGACCTTTAAAAAATTGGTCTGGATTGAGATTAGGAGAAAAGATAAAAGTAACAAAAGAACAAAGAGAAAAATTAGATCTAAAACATTTGAAAGGTCATTTGAAAAAGCAGGCAACAAAATTTAGCAAACTTACAGATGAAGAAATAAAGTTGTTTAATGAATATTCACAATCCTGCCAGCAGGATAAAGAGATATTAAAGAAACAAGATAAAGAATTAAAAAATTTTGACAACTTAATGGAGGTTTGTGTTAAGTTATCCTTTGACCCTATAGAAAGTAAAATAGATCGAGAGGTTTATCCGCTATTAATTAAAGAGATATTAGAAAAAAATCAAGAGATATTAGAAAAAAAATAGAGTTATCCAGCTTAAAATAACTCAATCAATAATTTCATTTTTTAACTTTGACTTTTTTATCTAATCTCTCTAAAAATTTATATAAATAATTAATTTTTTTATCTTGCTTATCTATTCTCTCCTCTAATTCATGTTTCTTTTCTTCTGAAATTTCTGTATTAAATGCCTGTTGTTTTAATATTTCTATTGTTTGTTTGTCAGGCCTGTGAACATAAGTTTTACTCATGCTTGCACTATGCCCCATCAATTGAGACGCAACAGATTCAGAAATCTTTTTTTCAAAGGCGAGGGTATAAAGCTGTGTTGCTTTTTTATGGCGTAAAATATAAGGATAATATTCTTTGCCAGTAGCTTTTTTTGATAATGTTTTAAACCACTTATTAACTGTGTTTTTATGTATAGGATCATTAATATTTTTTGGGGCTGGAAAAAGATATTTCCCCAAATCCCCCTTATTCTTTTGTTCTTCTTGTAATTTTTTGATATAATCACTTGCCTTGCTATCTACAAAATTATATTTTTTCTTTCCTGTTTTAGTCATAAATATTTCTATTGTTGCAGTTCCATCTTTATTAAAAGTTATGTTTTTATTCTCTATTGTTCTTGTTTCAATGGTTCTATTTCCTGTCTGAGCCTGGATTAATAAAAAAGTCTTATAGAAAATTGATGTTTCACTCTTCAACATCTTTTCAATATCCTCATCTGTTGGTAAATCAGAATCCATTATCTTATCTTTACCAGCTTTGTTGTTCTTATTTGAGAAAGATTTTAAACCTCTAAACCTAGCCATCCAGTCAGGATGAAAATATTTTAACAAATTTGCAGTGTTTATTTTTAGGTTTGGCTTAACAGTGTTTGATAACTTAGATTCATCAATTAATAGCGATAACTTCGTGGCTTGTTCTAAGTCTTTAAAATCCTTAAAATCACACTCAATAATATACCTTAACTGAATAACATATCTCTTTAAATCAGAGGCATCTTTTAATCCGCAGGATTTTCTAAAATCAATGTAGTTTTCTATCTCTTTTTTGGTTTCTTTAGAAAATTTAGAATAAATCTTTTTAACTTCTCCTCGTTTAAATTCAGGGAATTTTTTAAGCATTAATATAATAGAATCTTGCCCTTTATAAATGTAGCGTTGTATAGAACACTAATATTACCACGTTGTCCCACGGAGGCATAAAATTAATAGAATTAATCAGTTTTTAAAAGTTGTTATGTTAAATCAGAAACTATTCTGATAACCTCAAAATTTATTTGCTTTGCAGAGGAGTCTCTCTCGTTTGGTGTTAGTTATCATAACTTGAGATAATTGAGATTATTAAGAAACCAACAAATTTACAAGTGAGAATATGTTATTTTGTAAATACTATTTATTAA
>Ga0315289_10004383_pt1 | contig 21066 bp, 28 predicted proteins | sample YL17G11_40_MG_FD_203452 | JGI IMG/M metagenome (GOLD analysis project Ga0315289, IMG submission 203452) | Sediment microbial communities from Yellowstone Lake, YNP, Wyoming, USA - YL17G11_40 | ecosystem: Environmental > Aquatic > Freshwater > Lake > Sediment | place: USA: Wyoming | collected... | reverse complement strand
GACGGTGCTGACTGTTTAAGCCCTGTGTAACCCCGACCTTCTTAAGCTATTCTTTGTAGTTGAAGAAATTCAGGCTATAGCTTTATCAGTTAACCATATTACCGTTACTCAGAGGCCGTTGATGAAGCTTCTTACCCCTGCTCCCGCGGGCTCTGATGCCGGTTGTGCTAAAACCGGGGGTCATAAAGCCGGTACTCGTGTTCCTATAGATATTATTCTTGGATTGTTAGGAGACGGGCTAACACCAGAAGAAATCATAAAACAACACTATCCACATATAGCCAAAGATGATATTTTAGCCTGTATTCGATATGCCAGGCAGATTGTAGAAGATGAAGAGATCTACATGGTAAAGGCAGGTTGATGCCGTCTTTCCTTATCGATGAATGTGTCTCATTTCAGACGGTTCGGCTGTTTAAAGCTTTAGGTTTTCACGTCAAAACAGTTCATGATATTACCCTGCGTGGTAAGACCGACAGCGAGATTTTCAAGGTTGCTCAACTATTCTTTCAAATATGGCGGCTAAATCAGGTTGAGAAGCGTCTAAACGGCCTTGCCACTGCACAAACATTGGTATGTATGTTAATCCATAATAAAACAAATAGGTTAAAAACGGCAAAAGAGTTATCGGTCAGCATTAGTTAATCACCCTTACGGAACAATTCAGTAATGTCCATAAGTGGAAGCCGCTGGTCACGCTGGATGAAGGTCTGAAGCGTACGATTGGATGGTATAAAGATTTCTTCGGCGTCAAATAAAGGCCAGGCCAATACCAGGGCGATTAGATTGCTTCGTCGCCTGCGGCTCCTCGCAAAGACAGGGTTTAAGTAGAGCCCGCAGGCGACGCGGCAATCTGGCCGCGGCGATGAAAGAGTTTGCAGCGATCAGTGATTAGAGACTAATCACTGATCATTATTCTGCTATAATACACTCATGGATAGCACAGCGTTGGCCTTCAAGAGACAGGAATACCGGGAGTTGTTGCGGCGCTCAGCAAGCGGAATAGCGGCCAAGCTTGCAGCGCTCGATGTAGAAAAAATCAGCCTCTTCGGATCATATGCGCGTGGCAGGGCAGACCTTTTTACTGACCTGGACATACTGGTTATCATGGACACAGATAAACCCTTTATTGAAAGGGCAGGGGAAATTTACGGCCTGCTGTGCCTTCCCGTGGACGCGGATGTTCTTTGCTATACGCCGGAGGAATTCCGGAGGATGTGTGCTACCCCCTTTATGAAAAACATACTGGAAGACGAGTTAGTGTTATATGAGAAAACTTAGAGGTATCAAAGGCAGGAGGGCTGTAAAAGCTTTTGTAAAAGCTGGTGGAGTTGAGAAACAGGGCAAAGGCGACCATGTTAATGTTAAAATGCCTAATGGGCAAATTATAACTATCCCGGCTTCTATGGAGATAAAGGTCGGCTTACTTAAGGCGGCAATCAGAAAAGCCGGCTTGACCGAGGAAGAATTTATTAACCTATTATAGGGGGCAAATATGGAATATACAGTAATTTTTCATCACGCGGAGGAGGGTGGATATTGGGCAGAAGTTCCGGTTCTGCCTGGATGCTATTCTCAAGGCAATACAATGGAAGAAACGATGAGAAATATCAAAGAGGCAATTGAGTCTCATTTGGAAGCCCTGCGAGATGATAAGCAGGAAATACCAACGGAAGAAGAATTCGTTATCGGGAGAGTAAAAGTAGCTGTTGGGTGACTGCATTAGGGGCGTGAAAATCAGGTTGTCGATTTTGTCAGGTCACTAAAAAGTCCCGAACTCTGGGACGGTCAAACCGCGGAGCGGATTATTGAGATAATAAGTGCTCAAACTGGTACAGTTCCATTAAATCCCATTGATATAACAGTTTCTGCAGTTACCATGACCGCTTCTGCGGCAACCCCGGCGCCCACCGTGTCCACCACTGATTACCACGGCGCATATGTTTCTGCAGTTACCATTTGGTTTTTGGAACCTGGAATTCGTTTTCTTAACCCTGCCATAAATGTTAAAATTGAATTAGTAATGCCACCGCCCACCAAAATAGAAAGATCAGATTAAGCCGCCGGGCAGTAATTGCCCCGGGATATAAAAGAGTATAAGATTTTAGATATGCGTAAAGAATCCCTGCGCTTATTAGAGCAGAGCAGGCACGATTTTGATACGTCGGCTCAACTGCTCAAAATAAAGATCTACTATGCTTCCGTATTCTTTGCCGAACAGGCCGCTGAGAAGGCCCTTAAAGTTTTACACATCGAGAAGAAACGCAAAGCGGAGTTTACGCACGACCTTGTTGAACTGGCGCAGGTTTTGGATGCGCCCCGCGATGTGCTTAAAGCCGCCGCCGAGCTCAGTCCTGATTACATAATTACGCGCTATCCTGACGCGGCCAACGGGGTGCCTGCCGCCTTATATGACGAAGAGTCCGCCGTGGCGCATTCAGGTTATGCGGAGAGAATCATAAAATGGGTAAAACAGGAACTGAAATTAGAGACATAGAGCAGCTGCGCTCCCTCGTGAGGTCGCTACCGCTCAAGCTGGCAGGCGCTTACCTTTTCGGCTCCCGGGCCCGGGGTGACCACCTGGGGGGCAGCGACTGGGATGTGATGTTGATCGCCCCGGATTTTGCTGCCATGCCCTTTCCCCAGCGGGGCACCTATGTACTGGAAAATAGCGCCCTCAGGCGCGTTGACCTGCTGTGTTACACGCCTGGCGAAATAGAAGAGCGCGCCGGAGAAATAGGCATAGTGGCTGAGGCGCTGTCGGGGATTAGCCTGCTGTAAATATAGGATAAAGACTACCCCGCTAATTAATTAGACTTAAATAAGGGAAGTCAAATTGTTATAATAATAAATCTGCATCTGCTATAGTAGTGGTAAATTATTAGTTATGTTTAATCGATTATGAAAACAGTTATCCTATGCGGCGGCCGCGGCATGCGGCTACAGGAAGAGACTGAGCGCCGGTTTCTTTGTCTTCAACCGCAAGTACTTTGATTACCTGGGAGACAAAGATTCGTTTATGGAAATGGTTGCTATGCCGTAATTAGCCCACGAAGGCCAGTTAATGGCCTACAAACACGAAGGCTTCTTTTTTCCATGGATACCTACCGTGATTACGTTCATCTTAATGAGGTGTGGGATAAAGGGCAGACGCCCTGGCTAAAATAATGAAGAAAACTTCCTTGCCTGACGTAATGCCATTAGATTGCTTCGTCGCTGCGCTCCTCGCAAAAACATATTAAGGGGGCTCCTCGCAAAGACAGTCTAAAAGGCCACGCAATGCCAATGCAAAAATGTCATTGCGAGCCCTATTCTAACCCTGTCATTGCGAGGCCGCCGCAGCGGCCGCGGCAATCTAAATATTTGTATGCGTGTTCCATACCGGCTATGGTGTAGCCGAAAACACAACGAGATCAGGGAGCAATATTTAAGCTCAGCCAGGGCACGTAAAGTGCTAAAGTGGAAGCCACTGGTTACACTGGATGAGGGGCTGAAGCGAACGATTTCGTGGTATAAGGATTTCCAAACTGCCATCGGATAGCTGAGCAATATACTCAGCTTGCTTTTGTATCCTGTATCAAAGTCTTAAATACAAATCTCCGTATCAGCAAAAATGAGACCACCGCCATGGGCAGGACGATGAAGTCCTGGCCACCCGCCGAGAATAACTGGTAGCTGTTATCATTGTCCGCTCCGTAATGCCCGCCGTACCAGGCCTGGCCGGTATAGCGCGTATATGGGAAATAGCTGTTGAAGTTGGTTGTGGACCCGGGGGCACCATCGTTGTTGCCGAGCGCAATACCATAAGGCACCTGCCCATCCAGCACGCTCATGGAAGCATTAGCGTTGCCCCACTGTGTAACATTGGCGTTGTCATTGATTATGTCCCCTTCCTGTGTAACAAAGACAATGTTTTTCGTTGTTTTATTATCTTTGATCCATTGAGTCTGCGCGGTGAAGGCGGCCGGGTAGGAGAGGGAGTAATGCTGGGTATCGGGCAGGGCGACGATGGGGAAGCTGTCGTCGGCTGAAACTGATCCGCCCACGCTAACCCTCGCCCTCAAACAGGCGTTGCGCTGGAAGGCCGAGCCCAGGCCGGACCAGGCGTCTCCATCGTAATGCCTGGCGAAGCTGACGCCGGTCTGGATGGGGGGATTGCAGTAGGGGCTCCAGACGCGCTCCACGGGAAGGGGGTAGTTATATCCAAGCGTGGTCAGCTTGACGGCCACGGTAAACTGCTGACCGGAATTTAAATTGACCGCGGATGTCAGCGGTATGGAGTAATAGCCCTCCTCGGCGCAGGCGCCGGACCGGGTGGCCAGCAGGCTGCCGAAGGAGCCGCTGTAAATATTAATCTGGTACTGGGCGTTGTTGCTGGTGGTCCAGAAGTCGGCGGCGCTCACGGAACTGAAATAGCCCACGTCGCCAAGGTTAGAGGAGCCGTAGGTCATATAGTAGTAGCCGCTCTGGCCGGCATAGGTGCCCCAGCTATTCTTGATTATCCAGGCGCCCGTCACACCACCGTAGCTGAAGGCATCGTCCCAGCCGACGATGCAGATGAGATGGTTGCGTCCGGCGCTGCTATTGGGGTTGTGTATTATATAGCTGTTAAAGACGGTGCCGCTGCTGTAATAAAAGGAGGCCTCCACACGCCCATGATTTTATGGCCATTACCCGGTGCTATATGATAGGATTTGTATATTAAATTACCGCTGCAAAAATAATGAGGATTGTTTTCCTGGGAACCAATGGATGGTACAGTACTGAAACAGGCAATACTCCCTGTGTGTTGATCGATTCAGATGAATATTACGTCGTGCTTGATGCCGGTGACGGCATCTATAAACTGGGTGATTTCATTACCACAGGTAAACCGGTCTACCTTTTCCTCAGCCATTTCCACCTGGAGCACATTTTTGGATTTCATATCTTTGCCAGATTTAAATTTGAGCAGGGTATACATATTTACGGGCAAGAGGGCACCAGGAAAATCCTGAGCCGGTTCGTCCGGCATCCTTTTACCGTTCCATTTGATGATCTGCCCATCAGGATTAAAGTTAATGAGCTTTCCGCAGGCACGCATATGGTACCTTTTCCCGTAACCTGTAAATTCCTGCTGCACTCCGATCCCTGTCTGGGTTACAGAATCAATCTGGACGGGAAGATTATCGCATATTGTACCGATACCGGCATTTGCGATAACAGCCTGGAGTTAGCAAGGGATGCCGATGTCTTGATACATGAATGCGCCACGAAGCCGGGTTATTACAGTGAAAAGTGGCCGCATACCAATGCACAGGAGGCCGCAGAACTGGCTGCCAGGGCCAATGTTAAACAACTGATGCTGTTTCATTTCGATCCATCAATATACAAAACAATTGATGATAGAAAGCAGGCGGAGAGGGAGGCAAGAAAGATATTCGGAAATACGCTTGCAGCTATCGATGGGACGGTGCTGACCGTATAAGCCCTGTGTAACCCTCTTTAGCTACGATCGGCACAGCAGCGGAGCCGGTACTTTCGTAATATTCCGGTCCGCACCATACTATATGCTATCTAACAATAAACTGGCGGCTATTCACTATTCACTAATCACTGTTGCCTGGTAGCCCCTTCGAGCTTGCCGTAGCCAATTTGGTAACTCCGTCCGCTTAGCTCACCCAACTTTTTCCAGAAGTTCGAAATAACGCTCCCGGCTTATTCCGGCAGTAAGCAGGTTAGTGCGAATATGGGTTACTGGAACCTGGTTAGGGCTGGATTTGATAACCAGAGGGCGTTTAACTCCAGGCCTGGTCATAATAATATGGTCTCCCTTTTGCCTCTTGACTATAAATCCTTACAGTTCGAATACCCTGATCAACACCTGGAAGTGCACCGGGGTAATTCTCTTCGCAGTCATTAGTTGACGTTTAGCCTACGGATAGTATCTCCTCTGTTATAGGCTTGCGGGAGATCCATGTATCATGTTCTTTAACGAACCCGGCTTCCTCCATCACCTCTTCCAAAGTCCCTGTCACTGCACATTCTTCAACGAATGCTGCGACCGCTTCATGCAGTGAACTTCTTGCTTCATCGATAGTTGTTCCAAAGCTGGAAACATTAAGCTCAGGGCAGAGGCCTACATAGAGATCCTCTTCTCGAAAAATCTCTCCTCGGAAATGTATTTTAGGCATTTAATTAATTCCTCCAAAGTAAGTCCCAGCCTAAGACCTGGTAACGGCCTTTCTTCTATACACCATGCACGTTCTTTCCCTGCAGCCTTAGTATAACCCTTACCTCCATTCCTGTTGAATTATGCTATATCTTCGGCCGAGCCGATGTCAAGCCAAAACTCGGGATGGTTATTGGTGATTAGTGACGGATTATTGGTGACTATTCACTAATCACTGTTGCCTGGTAGCCCCTTCGAGCTTGGCAAATTTGTGTTCGGTTACTTTAGTTGCTTAACCGATCTTAACGAGTTTCGTCTTCGCCTTAGCCCGTATGATACCGGTCAGAAGTTCTCCCATAAATTTGCTGGCATTTAGAATCTCTATCTCTACGACATCGCCGTTTTCGTCGTAATTTATTATTACCCGTTCCTCCTGCACTGCATGGTGTATCTGGCTATTATTTACCAGAATATCAAGGGTATCTCCCTCACCATCATATTTCATTCTCATTTGTATCGCCCCCTTTCGGCCGGATATAGCGTAATGACCAGGACATCTTTCCCCATTTCTTCATAAACCACTCTTAGCAGCAAATCATCTGTCAGTGACCCTTGTGCTATTTTACGACCTGAGTATCCGGCTATAATCTTCTCAGGGGCTCTCAATTATCTGAATCACTATTATATCATTTACCGCTGTAAGGATTGCCACGCCCTTCGGCTGCCGCGCCTTCGGCTCGCAGCTTCGGCTCACCGCAATGACAACGTGTGAAACATGTCTTTGCGAGGAGTGCAGCGACGAAGCAATCTTTCGATCGAGGGATTGCTGTGCGTGGCAAGTTAAGGACTAACCTTAGATGATTTTCTTGTAGCACTTCTCAATGGTCTTAGACAAAGCTACAGCCTTTTTGATTTCTGTTTTGGCCTGGTTACTAACAGGGTCTCTAATGTCGCACAATTCAGCAGCTTCAAACGGATAAATATAAGCACAATGCACATATGAGTCATATTTCAAGCATTTATGTTCTGATGCCTTTATCACAACCTGGCAGGCCAATAAGTCTGGACGTTTCTTAACGAAAGGACTGATGTCCGTATTGATAAGAAATCCCATGTGCTTCACAGAGACACATGCAATAATAACAAGTTTGTCTTTTGGAGGTGTTGTATGACGACAATTCTTGACGTGGTAGATATGCCATGTAGCGGGCATGATATCTACACAACATCACTATTAGATAAGTAACCAATTAGATCAGCCGAATCTGGAAATAATTTTGCGATACTTTCTACCGGCATTCTAACGCTTCGTTTGCTTCCTCTTTTATTCCAGCTTTTCTGCCATGCACCATCATGAGCATCCCTTCTCCTGCGCAATGACTGATTTCCATATTTACTGATGATTTGGTCCAGGCATTCTATATCCGATTCACTTAACCAATCAAGGGCTGGCTCTCGTAGTGGGATGACATGATTTGCTTCAACTTTAAGACCACCAACAGGGTTACAAGCAGCTCTTTTTAGCAAGTTATAGGCATTTGACGGCGTAGCACCTTCTTTCATAGCAACATATGATTCGCCAAAAATAAATCTGCCGTACTTTTCAAGGCTAAGTTTATCTGCCAAATATAGCAATTTACATATGCCATATTTATCAGGATCAGATACCTTATTGGACAGATATAGTATCGCTTCAATCGCTTTTGCTTGATTAAATTCGAATATAATGCCCCTCATGATTCTTTATCTGATTTCCTGAGCAATTTCAAAACGTTTAATATATTAAAACACATTGCAATAAATTGATCAAATATGGCTGGGCCTCTCATTACGGCAGGATTGTGCTTCGGGGGGCAGGTCAGGACCACCCTTGCATGCATCACGGATGCCGACGGTCTACCACGGCACGCCGCCGTTCTACGCTCAGCGACCCCTCCTGTCTCTAAAAAATCCCGCTCCACCTTGAGCCGGCCAATCTGTCCAAAAACGACATAATCGCATATACCCCGGTAATAGCAACGTCTACCATCTAGCAATTATGAATAATTGCTATAGCGATGCTCTGGACCGTATTCAACGCAAAGATTCGGGTTGCGATCTGTCCCAGTCCTGCCTGCAATGCCCCCTGACCAGTTGTGTCGATGATATGCCGCGCGGCAGGCAGAAGAGGCGGATGGCTTTACGAACGTCAGCTATGAAGGCCATGCGACTGCACGGCCTGCGGGTATGCGAGATTGCAACCCACTACAAAGTGAGTATCCGCACTGTGCAAAGAGCTCTAAAAAAGAATGGGAAGGGGAATTAACACATCATTGCGAGGAGCGCCCCATGGGTAATGAAGGATAAAAATGGATTTTGATATAGCAAGACTTTCCCAGCTTGATCGCGGCCGCTTCAGCGCCTATAAATCCAATCTCGATTTCTACAACGGCTCCCAGTGGGCCGAGCGCTCCAGGTACCGCCAGCTCGTCTTCAACTACGCCAGGATCGCCGTCGATAAGGTCACCAGCTATCTGATGAACGAGCTCAATTTCGCCTGCGAGCCCCTGGTAGAAGGTAAAGCCGATATGGCGAAGAAGGCCGAAGAGCTTATCTACCGCGTCTATGATCTGAATAACTGCGCTGAGCTGGACTATACCACCGAAGTAGATAGCGCCATCCTGGGCGACGGCTGCTATAAGGTCACCTGGGACGCCCTCGAAAAGCGTGTGCGCATCACCGCCCCCGATGTCAACGGTATCTTCGCCTGGTGGCAGGGCGATGATATCACCCGCGTCTACCGCGTCGCCTCGCGTTACCAGCTTACTTCCGACGAAGTCGCCTCGCTTTACGGCCGGAAAATCAGCAAAAAGAACGCTATGATCACCGAGCTCTGGGACGCCAGGGAGTTTGCCCTCTACCTGGACGACAGTGCCATCGACCGCAAGCCCAACCCCTACGGCTTTATCCCCTTCATCATCTTCCCCAACCTGCGCCAGCCCAAGGAGTTCTGGGGCGTGTCCGATATACCCGCCCTGCGCGAGCCGCAGCGCGAGCTCAACCGTGCCCTGACGCAGCTTTCCCGCATCCTTGAGGTTTCGGGCAACCCCATCGCCGTCCTCGAGGGCGTGGAGCAGTCGGAGAATATCCAGGTCCAGCCCGGCGCCGTGTGGAACGTTCCCCCCGATACCAGGGCCTACCTCCTCGACCTGCTGCAGGGCGGCGGCATCCGCCTGCACATCGACTATATAGATATGGTTTACCGCTGTCTGCACGATATCTCCGAGTCACCCAGGGCAGCCTACGGCGGCATGCAGCGCGAGCTCTCAGGCATAGCCCTGGAGGTGGAGCTGCAGTCACTGCTGCAAAAAGTCCGCCGCAAGCGCCTCATCAGGACCAATGCTTACAGGCGTCGCAACGATATGATCCTGGCCCTGCATAAGAAGTTTACACGCGAGGACCTCACCCGGGTTTCCCAGCGCATACTCTGGGGCCAGGTTCTTCCCCAGGATAGAGCCAGGGAAGCGCAGAACGAGCAGCTTCTGGTCCAGTCGGGCATCCACTCCCGGCGCACCGCCATGGATAACCTCGCCATCCGCAACCCCGAAGCCGAGTTCTTTAAATGGATGCAGGAAAGAAAACAAATCCTTGAAATGAATAATGAGTTTAAGGCGCAGCCCACGCACGGCAGAGCGAGAGAGAGAAGCACAGCCGCGGAGATGGAAGCAGCGCTTTAACGATTATAAAAATGTCATCGCGAGGAGCGAAGCGACGAAGGGATTGCTTCTCTGATTAAGACAACACTGAAGCTGTACATATCTACGTGAAAGAATTATAGCATGTGATCGGCGGTTAGTGATTGTGGTGCTGTTTACTAGATGGTAAAAGCTGGATAATCCTTGAATAGAACAGGAGTCAGCAAATATGTTGATCAGGGACCAATTAATCGGAAAGATGGGTAGTGTATCATTTTGAATTTGGATAGTGATAAAATGACTGCATCTTTCTTCTGGAGGTTGCAGTCATGGCGAAGTGTTCAGAGTGTGGGTTTTTGGCATTAAGAAATACGGAGACCAGAGAACTAGATGAGGCAGAAGAAGCTTTCCGTAGAGATGGTAAGGTAATAGAAGTAACAAGGGCATATGCTTCAAAAGTTTGGGATAAAAGTTCTTTTCTTCATGAGCAAGTGCTCTCACATAATATTCATGAAGAATTACCATTATGTTTTGCTGGTGAAGTTGACTTAAGGCAGGGATTTAAAGTACTTGACACTAAATACAAGTCAATAAACACGCCGCGTGTTAATGAAGCTACTGTTCAAGAGATCGTGGTTAAAGAAAGGGAATGTAAAGCATTCACAAAATGGCAACAAGGGTTTACCCCAAAGGAACACAAAGAAATGATAGACAAAGAACAAGAAAGAAAATAGCGCTTGGCTGAGATAGCAATAATTGTATTGGGGAATATCATCGCTGGCTGTCTGGGTGCTTACCTTGTCTGGCTAGTATCCAACCAGCCCATTAAACCACCAATTTAACAATTTCTTCAAACGTCCAAATATGGTCGCTGATTCCTGCTACCATAGCTGGTGTTCTCGAATACGGATTAGCCAACGTTTTATGTACCCTGGCAAAATTGTAGTGCATAAAATAAAGTGCCAAAGCATATTTATGATTCTCGATCTTCTTTGAGAAGCCATTAGTCAACCTTGTAAAACGCCTCATGTTCATCCGCATTGTTAAATTCTGTCGTTCCACATAACTTGTAGATACTTTGTCCATATCGGGATTGCCTTGTATCCGCTTAGGCTTTGCATGGGTGCATCTTGGAGGACTGTAACGTCCGCTCTCATCATATAAAATGCCATAATATTTAACGAGTTGAGCATAATCCACATCACCATTAAAGGCGGCATCTACAGCGTAGAAATACATCTTATGCCCGTCAGTAGTTAGCTGTACCCGGTTATCAAGACGGCTTCTAATATCTTTTGCAAACTCGTAAGCATCTTCAGGTTCACGCCAGCCTACCAGCCAGCTTAAAGCTAATTTTGTATCTGCATCAATAGCTACAAATGTCCAGACATCACCATATCCTAATTTGCCCTTCTTGTCTTCAGGCACGTTCCTTTCCTTGGAGTAACAGAAGCTCCATATCTCGTCACACTCTATTCTTTTACAGGACAGATGCCTTAAATTCCTGTCCTGGTATTTTTGACATGCAGTCCCAACCTCACGAAGTAGTTTAACAACGGTATTGATAGATGTGTTAGTTATCCTGGCCGTGCTGCGGATTGAATTCCCCTCACAGAGAACTTTAATTACTTGCGCTTGGCGTTCGATGCTTAACTTATTCATATATCTATCCTCTATCCTAATTGACTATATTATACATGACCAGTCAAGCATTGTCAATAGTCAAGTTTGGACATAATTGTGGCATTTAGTGACAAAATGTTGACAAAGTATGACAATGTGGTATCATGAATATATCACCACCGGCGGAGCAATCTGACCGGCCCCCCCTAGGTCGCGGTCTAGGGGGTTTTTCTTTATAAGACCCATGAACAGAGTGATATTTCTGATTGATGGTTTCAATCTATATCACTCTATATGCGATATTAGTTATCACCTTAAAAGGCCATGCCTTAAATGGCTCAATATGCGTACTTTCTGTACCTCATTTTTATCCACTATTGGTAGTGGCGCCCAGTTGGAGAAGATTTATTACTTTTCGGCCTATGCCTACCATTTGGGTGATCTTGATGTATTACAAAGACATGCCGACTATATTGAATGTCTAAAATCTACTGGCATTGAACCAATACTTGGTAACTTTAAGCGTAAAAAGGTCATGTGTTCTAGATGCAGGAGAGAATTTATAAAACACGAAGAGAAGGCAACGGATGTTGGTATTGCTGTGAAATTGTTGGAAGTACTGTTAAATAAAGATTGTGAGACTGTTGTGTTGATGACAGGTGATACCGACATCATACCTGCGATAGAAACTGCAAATAGGATGTTTCCTGATAACGAAATATTGGTAGCGTTCCCGTTTGCACGAAAGAATGACGAACTTAAAGATGCCGCGCCAAGATCATTTAAGATAAGTGTAAATAGCTACATAAATAATCAGTTCTCAGACCCAGTAGTTTTGCTAGATGGGACAACTATAACTAAACCTCTAGTTTGGTATTGAAAGAAAACCTAAGTTTTCTTCCCCCACCGTTTAGCAGCAGCCTTTTTAGCGATCTCTGTGCGCTGTTCCGGTGTTAATTTCTCTGCCCTAGCCTTACCACCTTTTAAACCACCTAGCCGACCAAGAGCTACAGCATTAGGATTTTTGCCTTCAATTTGTATAGTCTCGATCTCAATAATCTCAGTATCTTTAGTAGCTTGCTCTACTATACGAAAGGCATTTATACTGAAATCATAGTCACGTTTCTTTTTTCTAGCCATATATTGAAGATACCACAGCGGTCAAGCATAAGTCAATGGTTTATGATTTCAAAATGATACACTACCGAAAGATGAAATCCCTGCCGCCTGATAAGCTTGAGGCGGTTGCCGCCTTTGTGGATTATTTGGAGGCTGATGGGAAGCATAAATCAGGCCTGGCAGAATATGGCATGGGTGAGTATTTGAATCAACTCTCAGCCTATGAAGATTTGCTGGCGACCGGTAAGATAAAGTGGCGGTAAGCCGGGGTGATGTTTTCTCGGTGGATTTGAACCCAGTTATCGGCTGAGGATATGGCGGATTTGACACGGATTCACATTTGTGGTTAAAATTTAACCACTATGGCCCTTGGCGTCCTCTCAGCAATGGGAGCATGTCAAGTAATTATCTAGATCGATAAACCGGCGGTGGTACTATCGCCGGTTTGTCTTTTATAAAGGAGATGCATGTATAGGTTGGCGATCTTTGTGGACGGCGGTTATCTCGATTCCCTGGCAACAGATGAGTTCGGAATACGCGTTGATCAAAGTAAACTCGGTGAAGAAATACGCCGGATCGTAGCGGCTAAGACCCCTAACAGTGTTGATCTGTTGCGTACTTTATATTACGATTGCCTCCCATACCAAAGCAATCCTCCAACCACAGAGGAAAAAGAGCGTTTTAGTAAGAAGCGCTCATATTTTGATATGCTTCGCAACCTACCACGTTTCGATGTCAGGGAAGGTCGTTTAGTTTTCCGTGGCCTGGATAAATCGGGCAAGCAGATTTTCCAGCAGAAGCGTGTTGATTTGTTGCTTGGACTCGATTTTGCCCTTTTGAGTGGTAAACGTCAGATTACTCATGTTGCGGTTGTGTCAGGGGATAGTGATTTGCTGCCTGCATTTAAGGTGGCCAAAGAGGAAGGCATATCTGTTTGGCTTTTCCACGGACCGCGTAAATCGAAAAGGGATGGCAGCTCCACGTACGCTTATGAGCTATGGCAGGAAGCTGATGAAAGATATGAAATCGACCTGGATTTCATGAAGCGGGTTCAACGCTGATCTATTTTATTATATTTATACAACCCGCAGATTACCATCCCTCACCCCAGTGTAATGCACCCCATTAATCAAATCGAAACTAATTGAGTAATCTGGCTATTTAGATATTTGTTCTCGTATTGTATCGGTGCCTTTTAACATGTGCTGATTGCGGGTAACTTTTTTTTCATCTCTTCAAGTGAAACCCTGGGCCCTGCCATTTTCAATCTGTCCTGTAATTCCTCCCTGAATTCAGCCCTTAATACCAGGCCCGAATCAGGGTCGCCAAAAAACTCAAGCATTTTTTGCTCGATCAGATATTCAAGGTCATCCACTGTCAGGTCTTTATCTTGCTCATTTTAGATCTACTCTCCCTTCTACCGCTCAATTATAATTCATTTTCCCTGCCAGCGACATATTGCCATTGTCCATAAAAAACAATCGTACTACTATGGACATTGCCCGCCTACGGCAGAGCGAGAGAGAGAAGCACAGCCGCGGAGATGGAAGCGCCCTGAAGGAGAAACACTAAACACTAAACTCTAAACACTAAATAAATCCAAAGCTCAAATGCTTCGAAATTTGGATTTTGAGTTTGCTTGGAGTTTAGGATTTAGAATTTGGATTTATGGAGGATATTTTGAACGAAGAAACTACAACCGATACCCAGCAGGAACGCAGGGACGGGTCTTCAGACCTGTCCGCTCCTGCGGGCCTGTCCGCTCCCGCAGGCGCACCTGAAGGTTCGCCCCTGCAGGTTCCCGCGGCAGAACGCAGGGACGGGTCTTCAGACCTGTCCGTTCCGGGCGCACCTGAAGGTTCGCCCCTGCAGGCCCTCGAGGCCGCCCTCGCGGAAAAGGAGGCCGCCCTGAGTGAAGCGCAGAAAAACCTCGACTCCCGCTCCCGGGACTACGACCAGCTTAAAGCCACCCTGGACGACGCCGTTAAGGCCTACCGCAAGCTGGCCATCAGCACCAGCCCGCTCTATTCCGAGGACGTTATCAGCGGCACTTCGATTCAGGAGATCAACTCCTCGATTCAAAAGGTCAACGGCCTGGTGAAAAAGATGAGGACGTCCCTTGAGTCGGAGCTTAAGAGCCTGATCATCCCCGCCGGCGCCCCGGAAAGGTCGGGTCCCGATCTCTCGGGCCTGTCCCCCAGGGACAAAATCAAACAGGGAATACAGGAGAAGAAATAGGCACATGTCAATGCGACCAATATGTAGGGGCGGGTTTTCAAACCCGCCCGTTTCGGGCGCACCTGAAGGTACACCCCCACACAGGAAAAGAAATAACTACGTCACCATACCCCCGGGAGATGTTGAGGAAGGGGCGCAGCCCCTTCTCGCTTATCTATCCCCCTCTCCTCGAGGAGAGGGGCAGGGGTGAGGTGATAAAAGGAGTAATTTAATATGGGAACACTTTTAACCGAAGCAGCCAGACTCTCCAATGATGTCCTGTACCAGGGCGTTATCGAGACCATCGTTAAGGATAGCCCCCTGCTGCAGCTCCTGCCATGGATCGAGATCTATGGCAACGCCCTCACCTATAACCGCGAGCTCACCCTGCCCTCGGCGGAGTGGCACGCGGTTAACGATGACTGGACCACCAGTCCCGGCGTCACCTTCACGCAGAAGACGGCCACGCTCGCCATCCTGGGCCAGAATGCCGATGTGGATAACTACATCAGGCAGACCAGGTCGAATATCCAGGATGTCGAGTCCGCCATCATCGAGCTCACCGCCAAGGCCATACGCCACGAGCTGGAAGATAAGCTCATCTATGGAGATAACTCGGCCTATCCCAACCAGTTCGACGGCCTGATCAAGCTGGTCAATACCGGCACTGCCGGCGATCAGGTTGTCGCCGCGGGCGCCACGGGCGCCACGCTCACACTTTCCATGATCGACCAGCTTATCGATGCCATCAAGGGCGGCAAGCCCGACCTGATTATGATGAGCAGGCGGTCGCGCAGGAAAATACAGGCTCTGGCCAGGGCAGCAGGCAATAACCTCGAGGTCGGCAAGGGCGCACTGGGCGAGTTCGTCCAGCTCTATAACGGCATACCCATCGCCGTCAACGATTTCATCAGGGATACACATACCGTTGCGGGCAGCGTAGAGACGGCCTATAGCGGCGATACCAGCTCCAGCATCTATGCCCTGTCCTTCGGCGAAGATAGCCTTTGCGGCCTCACCGACTCGGGAGGCCTGCAGGTCATAAGGATAGGCGAGATGGAAACCAAAGACGCTTCCCGCACCCGCATCAAGTGGTACGTCAGCCTCGCCCTGTTCAGCAATATCAAGGCAGCAGCACTTATCGGCGTGAAGGATTAAATATATATGGAGAAAAACTCTAAATACCAAACTCTAAATCCTAAATAAATACAAAGCTCAAATATTTGGAATTTGTATTTTGAACTTGTTTAGAGTTTAGAACTTAGAGTTTAGAGTTTTACTCCGAAGGAGTATGAAATGTCTTTTAACGATCCAGCAAAAGGACGCTCCGTCGTCTGGAGCCCCGGGCCCGAAGCCCCTGCCGTCACCCTGGCGGCCGCCGTTAAGGAGGGCGATATCCTGGGCTATTCCAGCGGCTGGAAGAAGGCTATCGCTACTGCAGGCGGCGTTATCCAGGGAAGGCTCGTAGCCCTCAAGGATGGATCCAGCGGCGCCGTTATTCCCGTGTCCCATATCGCAGTTGTCAAAGGATATTCGGGAGCCGCCCCCGGCAATCCGGTCTATGTCAATGAGGGCAGCGGCAACGACGGCACGGTTACGGAGACCATCCCCGCCACGGCGGGGGATGCCACCACTGTCATCGGTATTGTGCTTTCTGCCGATACCATCCTCTTTTTCTTGAACTCCAGGGCAGATAGCGTCGTCAGCACATAACATGTCATTACGAGGAGCGTAGCGACGAAGCAATCTCATGATGATAAGTCGAGCTTACGGCGTGACGAACCGTAAGTGCCTCCTTAAATATTGGAGGGCGGGCGGATACGCCTCTCCGTCCGCTCCTCCAGGGAAAAAGAAAATATGGCAACAACTTATTCAGCAGATTTAGTAGCGCAGCTTCGCCTCGACCTGGGTGATCCTCCGGATGGCTCAACCCGCTGGTCGGATAGCGATTTGCAGCGTGCTATCGCCCGCGCCCTGGCCATGTTTTCCCGTCATCATCCCTGTAAGCAAAAGACTACTATCGCTACCGTTAATGCCAGCCATGATATCGATATCTCTATTCTCATTAATCGCGTTTCTGTTGATAAGCTGGAGTTCCCCATCGATGAATCCCCCAGGGTATTTACGCCGTTTACTGTATATCTGGATTTGCTCACCATGTCCGGGCAACAGGGCGATGGCAATAATTGCTATGTCTACTGGTCAGGCGTTCATATTTGCACCGATGCTTCTTATACAGTTGAATTTATGTACCGTGATTTAATCGAGCTCGGCGCCGTTGCCTTTGCCCTGGAGGCTTATGCCAGCTCTACACTTGCCGAAAAGGTCGGTGCCGCCCTGGAAGCCGCCAGGACCGCCATTGATAAGGTTTCCAGCAAGGTTACTCTGGCCGAAACTGCTTTGACCAATGCTGCCAGTGTGGCCACCGATATCGCCACGCAGCTTACCGCCGCCGGCACGGCCTTAACGTCAGCCGCTACTGCCCTGGCAGCAGCTATCGCCACCGGATCAGGCAGCATTGATGCCGCTATCGCCACGAAATTGACAGATGTGGCCACCCGTATCAGCTCCGCGTGTACTTCCCTCGCTGCCGCCTCCACCGCCATCACCTCTTCCACCGCCCGTCTAACCTCCTCCTCCTCTGATCTTGCTTCCGGCGAAGATTTTATCCCCACCGCTAATATAGGCCTTGACCCCGCGGGTAAGTGGTCGGAATATGCCGGCCGTGATATCCAGGCAGCCGAGGGCTACAACCATCAGGCAGGCGAGTATATGGGTCAGGCCGCGCAGTATCTCTCCAGCGCCCATGCCGAGCTGGCTTATATCAAAACGCTTGACGATAAACGCAACGCCTGTATTGCAACCGGTACCCATTATATTCAGCAGGCTCACGAATATACTTTGATGGCTTCCGAGCTTAACACAAAGCGGTTGTCTTATCTCTCCATTTCCCGCGTTCATCTTTCATCTGCCGATTCATTTCTTACTGAAGGCAGCCGCCAGCGTGGAAATGCCGAAGCATATACCGCAGAAGCTAAAGCCCTTAGCGCTCAGGCTAAGCCAAAGATGGACCAGTTCTTAAAAGAAATTGCCAGAGGTTCAGCGCAGAAGCAACTTAAAACTTTATCTCTTCTTTCGGTTGAATAATAAAATTTGAAGCTAACCAGCTTCACAAAAGGAGTAAAAAACAATGGAAACAACCCCGCTGGATGGTTACAAAAAAATCATCATCACAATCCTTACCCTGGCAGCAGGCAGCCTCGGCCTGTTTATCACAGATCCCGCCAAAGCTCAGACCATAGGCCAGTTCTTAATTGATGTGCTTGGCCCGGTGCTGGTTGTGCTGGTCGGTATCATCTACACCGTCGTACAGGGCAATATCGACAAGGAAAAGGTTAAAGCCGATGCTTATTACAAGGCAAAGGCGCAGATTCAGGCTGCATCCCCAAAAGCGGAGAGCGTTGCCGTCCCGCAGCCGGCAGCAGCGCCAGTTGTAGAGGCTGAGAATTATAAGCCCGTTGACCTGGCCGCCTGTGTCGCCAGGGCGGAGGAAGCGGTTAAGAAAGATGGCCTCATGATCAGCCCTCTTAACCGCGCTTTCTATTTCTGGCCATACGTGACCGGTTTCGATCTGCGCGACGTCCCCCGCCAGCTCCGCGTAAGCGAAGCGAAGAGCTTGATTGATAAGGCTGTCGAGCTTTTTAGCGATGCTTTTAAGTTCCAGACGAAACTTCCAAAGCCACCCACCCCCGTCGAGGCCGCCAACTATCATGCCTATCTGTTCAAACTCAAAAAGGATTACGAGAAGGCCAATAATCTGCTCTGCAGCAACAAGACCTTCGAGGATCTGCGCAACCTGGTCGGCTATTTCAATGATCTTTATACCGCCCAGGACGGCCTTAACCAGCTATCCGGCAAAACCGTGGACTGGTCGATCTACGGCGGCGGCGCTTTCACCCCGACTCAAGTAGGTTGGGATTACGTGAAGCTTTTATAAATGCGTACTTTATCCGGTGCCCTTACCGCCGAGCAGATAAAGGCCAACCTGCGCACTCCACTGATTAAACTGGAGGTCGCCACCTATGGCCACCCTGCAGCAGTAACCGCGGCTAATCTTCAGTGGTCGGGCTTTGCCTGGGAACGTTTAACCGCCGCCGATGACGCTACCACCCTCGGCCTTCATTGCGTCGCCACCCCCGCGGACGGCAGCGTTATCCGTTTTCGCATGGACGGCGATACCACCGCCATGAAAATTCAGCGCGTGGCCAGCCCCGGCATCGGAAGTGACTGGACTACCTGGACATCCTTCGGCACAGCCCAGGCCAGTTCACCCGTTGCCCTCGCCGCCAGAAATGCCGAGGTAATAGCCTTCTGCAGCAACGGCACTTATATCTACCGCAGGGAGAGCGCAGACAGCGGCGCCACCTGGGGATCATGGACTGCCATGTCCAATACCCGCGCCTGTGAAAGAGGCCTCGCCGCCTGCTATAAGAGCAACGGCGATTGTGCCGTTATCGCTGCTTCCGATGCCAACGACCCCACCAGCCTGTACTTTTATAAGAGGGTATCCGGCACATGGACGTCCGACCTCGGCCAGATCTCCGGTGATTTTCCCATCTCCGCCCTTGCCATGTACCACGACGGCGATTGGAACATCCTTGCCCTGGTTCTGGACGGGAGCTATGTCCGCCTGGCACGGGCTATCATGGGAGACGGCGATCAGTACGCCGTCGGCACGTTCTCAGGATTCGAGTTTATCAATTCCACCAAGGCCAAGGTTGATATCCCTTCACAGATGGCGCTCCGCCAGTTCCGCAAGAAACGGCCGGGCAGATATATCCCCACCTATTATGAGATGGTCTCCGCCATCATTGAGGCACGGGCGGCCGATAACCTCGGCGTTGATGATCCGTATCTCTGCTATCACGCATCCCTGGGAGCTGTTTATTCCTTTGCCAGGGATAACAGGCCGTGGTTTTTCCGCCTCAAACCCGGGTCGGAGTTCAGGGATTCAGACTGGCACAGGGCATATCCTCTTGATATTACCACCACTTACGGCCTTGCCCTGGGCTGTGATGGCACTTATTTATATGCCGCCTGCCCCGATCAGGTCTGGCGTACCGCCCTTCCCGGGAGCTGGACGCCGCCAACCATAGGCAGCGGCGCCGGTACTTTTTATTCAGTCCCCAGTGCGCATGTGCTGAGGGTCAGTGAGCAGGTTGCTTCTCTGGCCCCCAGCACTCTTATTGTTGCCCTGAATAATTCCACAGGTGAATATAATGTGCTCGGCGGCGGCGCTTCGCTTAAAGGATCCTTAAAGCGCGGCAGCACGGTTAGACTCTCTATCGGTTATAAGACGGATTCCGATTTATTGTCGGTGTGCGGCCAGTATTTTATCGAGAGCCTGGAGTATTCCAGAAAGCCAGGCAAGAGCTTTTTTACCATTCATTGCATCGATGCCTGGGCGCTTCTGGAAAAGTATGGTTTCAATAAGCCCGTGGAGTGGAATGCCTATACCAATGAATTTACGGTTTACGCTCTTATTGAGAAGGTCGTCCAGGCAGTCGGCGGAACATTGTCCTATAAGTCCCGCAGTTCCTATATCACCGCGATCTATCCCCATCTCGAGGTTACCCCGGGCCAGAACGGCGCCGCATTGCTCAGCCGTCTTTTATCCTTAGTCCCCGATACCATTTTCTTTGTCGGCCTCACAGGCTATATCGTCTATCCCCAGGCCACTGATAGCGCATCTTATCATTTGAGGTTTCCACAATGAAGATAATAATGGCCTTATTACCCAAATCAGCGCCTCCCTTACCAGCACCCTTCACACGCTGCCCTGTTTGCCGCGGCACGACTTCCATGGATACCGTCATTATCAACGGCCTCCGCCTTCTTTGCTCAGTCTGCCATTCCTGCGATAGCCGTTGGGACCTGCAGGGTAATCCAGTCAAGCGCGGCCAGGTCGTTGTATTGCCTCTGGTAAATGAGGATCAGTCATTCACGTTCGGCCTCCGTGGCCATGGCCGCGCCGGGCGTCCATACAAACGTAAGGAGGAGTTGGGGATATGAAGTGTTATCATACCACAACGATAGATAGGATAGACAGCATTAAATCGCAAGGGCTTTTGCCTAACAGTGAACCCACATGGCAAACAGCTAAAACTCCTTACGTGATGTTAAGCAGAGAGCCGTGGCTTCAACTTAATGGAGATAAATCTGTTTGCCTTGAAATAAATGACCCATCTATCAAGGAAGACTATTTTAGGTTCGTAGAAGCAG
>Ga0315289_10004381_pt1 | contig 21070 bp, 15 predicted proteins | sample YL17G11_40_MG_FD_203452 | JGI IMG/M metagenome (GOLD analysis project Ga0315289, IMG submission 203452) | Sediment microbial communities from Yellowstone Lake, YNP, Wyoming, USA - YL17G11_40 | ecosystem: Environmental > Aquatic > Freshwater > Lake > Sediment | place: USA: Wyoming | collected... | reverse complement strand
CCCACCATCATCAAGCTGGCGGGGGTCTCGGCGGTATTGGCCAGATCCTTCGCCCGGATCTTCTTCCGCAATGCGGTGAACATTGGCCTGCCAGCCATCATCGTGGATACCTCCTTTGTGGGCGATGGCGACGAGCTGGAGGTGGCCCTGGCCGAGGGCCTGGTGAGGGACCTCACCAACGGCAAGGAGGCCCGGTTCCGGCCCCTCACCCCCCAGCTCCTGAGGATCCTGGAGGATGGGGGATTGGTGGAACACATCAAGAAGCACGGGGATATCCTCCTTTGAAGGACGCAGTGCGTAAGGATGCAGCCCCTCGAAGAAGAGCGCCGGTTGCGAGACTTCAATGAGGCCTGGATGGACATTTGCATCAGTGAGGTGAGACATGCCGGAGAAGATTAGGATCGAAAACGACGAGATGGTGGTCCCGGATCGGCCAATCATCCCCTTTGTGGAGGGGGATGGGATCGGGGTCGACATTACCCCCGCGATGAGGCAGGTAGTAGATACGGCGGTGGAGCGGGCCTACGCCGGCCAGAGAAGGATCGAGTGGGAGGAGGTTCTGGCCGGGGAAAAGGCCCACCAGGAGATGGGCGAGTATCTTCCCCTGGAGACCTTGATGGCCTTTCGGGAGCACATCGTGGGGATCAAGGGACCCCTTACCACCCCCGTGGGCGGCGGCCTTCGTTCCCTGAATGTGACCATCAGACAGGTGCTGGACCTCTACTCCTGCGTGAGGCCGGTGCGCTGGTATGGGTCGGCCTCGCCCCTCAAGCACCCGGAGAAGGTGGATCTGGTGATCTTCCGGGAGAACACCGAAGATGTCTACGCAGGCATCGAATATCCGACAGAGTCCCCGGAGGCCAAGCGGATCATCGGATTCCTGAGGGAGATGGGCGTGAGCGAGGAACAACTGAGCCCGGATGCGGCCGTCGGCATCAAGCCCATCAGCCCCTCCCGCACCAAGCGCCATGTGCGCAAGGCCCTCCGCTACGCCCTACAGGAGCGCCGGCGGGCCGTCACCTTCATGCACAAGGGGAACATCATGAAGTTCACCGAGGGCGCCTTCATGCGTTGGGGCTACGAGGTCCTGGAGGAGCCGGAATTTGCAGGCCGCTTCCTCACCGAGGCCCAGGCTGCGAAAAAGCAGGACGGGCCCGGCGAGAGAACCACCGGAGGCAAGATCCTGGTCAACGACCGCATCGCCGACAACATGTTTCAGCAGCTCCTGACCCGCACCGACGAATACGACCTCATCGTCACCCCCAACCTCAACGGCGACTACATCTCGGATGCGGCCGCGGCCACAGTGGGCGGCCTGGGCATGGCCCCGGGTACCAATATCGGGGACTGGATTGCGGTCTTCGAGGCCACCCATGGCAGCGCGCCCCGCTACGCCGGCCAGGACAAGGTGAATCCCTCTTCCCTCATCCTCTCCGCCGCCATGATGCTCGAATACCTGGGGTGGAAGCAGGCCACGGTCCTGATCCACACGGCTCTAAAGAAGGCCCTGTCCCAGCACCAGGGCACCTATGACCTGATTCGGGGCTGGCAAGCGGAGGGGGAGACGGACCTGCACCAGCTCTCCTGCTCCGAGTTTGCCGCCGCCTTGGTGGAACAGATGTAGGTCAGCAGGGTCCAGGGGCTAAGAGCCGAACCCGCATTTCCCCAGCAAATCCCCAGGTTATTCAGCCGTTTCCCCCAAGCAACGACCAAGGCGCGGCCTCATCCCCGCCCCAGGGAGGGATTGACGGAGCAGCGCACCTCCAGGTTCTGAAAGAGGCGGCCCAGACAGCCCTTGTTGTCGCCAATGCAGGGCCGAACCAGGCTTTCCTGGCCATTCTTCCATTTCCGGGGCAGATCCGGATCTGCGAGCAGCGGTCTGCTCAAGGCAATCAGATCCGTCCTTCCCGACTTGAGGATCTCCTCTGCCAGGGCCGGATCCCAGATCTTCCCCACCGCGATCACCGGACCACCGGCGTCCTGCCGGATTCTCTCGGCGAAAGGTACAAAACAGCCAAATGGCGCCTCCTGAGTGGGGGAAGTTAGAGGCGTAGATCCCTGGATGCCGAAGGAGACATCGACCAGATCCGCACCCGCTGCTCTCAACCCTCTGGCAATCTGAAAGGTGTCGGAAAGCTTCAATCCTCCCTCCACGCCATCCTCAGCGCTGATGCGGCAGGAAAGGGCGATGTCCGGGCCCAGGCGCTCGCGGATGCCTTGTACGATCATCAAAGGAAGACGCAGCCTCCCCTCCAGATTGCGGCCGTATTGATCCTGTCGCTGATTGGCGAGAGGGGTAAGAAACTGGTGTAAGAGGGTGCCATGGGCCATGTGCAGGCAGATGAGGTCAAACCCAGCCTCCTGGGCCCGCTCCGCTGCGGCCACGAAGGCCTGAGACAGCCCCGGAACCTCCACCTCCCTCAACTCCCGGGGGACGACCTGACGCAGGGGACAGGGGATCGGAGAGGGGCCGAGGGGCTGGCCGCCGATGATCTGCGGGTTGGCCCGGCGCCCGCCGTGCACCAGTTGAATCCCTGCCTTCGCCCCTGCCGCCTGAATGGCCTGGGCCAGCCTGCGAAACTCAGGGATCTGGGAGTCCTGATCCAGTCCCAGGCTGTGAGAGAAGGATCGCCCATCGGCCCGGACGAAGGCAGCCTCCACGATGATCAGGCCTACCCCGCCCTCTGCCCGCATTCGATAGTATTCGATCTGCCGATCCGAGGGCGTCCCATCCGGGTTGGCGAAGTTGATCGCCGTGGGGGCCATGACCAGCCGATTGGGAAGATCGAGCCCGGCGATTCGCGCCGGAGTGAAAAGAAGGGCGTAATCCCTTCCGTGGTTTGCTCTCATGGCATCCTCCTTGCGATGGGCCTGAAATCGCGACTTACAATCTCAAAATATCCTCTATGGAGAAAGGGGTCAAGGGATTTCGAAAGGACTATCCCGCCTCACACGGATCCTTAGGGAAGGATATTGACAAGGAAAGAGGAGAAGAGTAAAAAAGCTAAGTCAGACTTTCTGCCCAGTCTTGATTTCCGGTCCTCTATTTCCTTCCCGGGTGAGGAAAAACCGATGAACGGTTGCGAACGATACTCTGGGGCCATCTAATTTGCGGGGCCGGTTCGGGTTTCGGCCATGCTTTGTACCCGGCAGATCCCCTGCGCCAGCAGTTCTCACGAAAGGAACACCCCATGGACCTCTTCCTCGGCCTCTTGATGCTCCTGGTCTATGTCGGCGTCGTCATCTTCATCGTCAAGGGCGAAAGCCCCATCATCTCCCTGATGCTCTTGGCCATCCTCTGGGCCCTCTTGGCCAAGGTCCCCTTCCGGGAGATCCTGACCCAGGTCCTCGACAAGGGAGGGACCGCCTATGCCAATGCCATCGTCATCATCGTCTTTGGGGCCTGGTTCGGCCAGACGTTAGTCCAGACCGGCATCGCCGAGAACATCATCCGCTCCGCCATCGAACTGGCGGGCGATCGTCCCGTCATCGTCGCCATCGTCGTCTCTTTAGTCACCGGCCTCCTCTTCACCTCCCTCTACGGCGTAGGGGCCGCCATCGCCCTCGGGGTGATCGCCCTCCCCATCATGATGTCCATGGGCATTCCCCCCTATGTCGCCGCCCCCGCCTTCACCATGGCCATCGGGGCCGGCAACTACGTCAACTTGGTGGAGTTCAATATCTTCAAGCCCATGTTTCCCGGCATCCGCTATGAGATGCCCTACCTGAAATTCTACTTCACCGGCTTCTTCGTCTATCTCCTCTGCGCCTGCGCCATGTCCTTCTTCCACCTCCAGCTGAAAGGGAGCCGCAAATACTCCGCCGTCACGATCTCTCCTCCCTCCCGTCCCCAAATAGCCTGGTACGCCTATCTGGCCCCGGCCGTCCCCGTCCTCCTGGTCATCGCCTGCAAGTGGACCATGATCCCCGCCTTCCTCTCAGGCATCCTCTATGCCCTCCTCACCACCCAATTTCACAAGAGGAGCTTCCGGCAAAGCGTGGATCTCTTCCACAAGACCTTCTACGATGCCTTCCCCGACATCGCCACCATCGCCGCCTTGTGGATCATCTGCGGCATGCTCATCATCTGCGGCCAACTGCCTGCGGTCCAGAAAGTGCTCAATCCGGTCTTTGGTCCCCTCCTTCCCCATACCCGCTTGTCTGCCGCCCTCTTCTTTGCCGCCCTGGCGCCGCTGGCGATTTATCGGGGACCGTTCGCTGCGGTGGGGACCGGGGCTGCTCTGCTTGCCATGTTTCTGAATGCGAAGGCCCTCTCGCCCATCTATTTATACTGCGTCTGGCGGGGGGCCCTTTGCCTCCAGGGAAGCCAGGACCCCACCAACTCCTGGACCTTATGGACCATCGGCTACACCAAGGTCACCCACCGCCAGTTCCTCCAAACAGCCCTTCCCTGGGGATGGCTGATGGTGGCCGTCAACGCCTTCCTGGCCTATTGGATGGTGCCGTAATCGAGATAAGAGTTTCTGCGGTGGCGCGTTTTACCGATTGCGAAAAGAGAAGAGGATCGTCAAGTATGAGTGTTCGTCAGGTCCGCATCGGCATCGATGTGGGCGGCACATTCACCAAGGCGGTGGTGATCGACAACGAGACGTTGGAGATCATCGGCAAGTCCTCCGTCCTGACGACCCATTCGGCGGTGGAGGGGGTGGCGAAGGGGGTGATCTATGTCTTCCAGCGTGCGCTCGAGGATTTCCAGATCGATCCCCGAAATGTAGTCTTTCTGGCGCACAGCACCACCCAGGCCACCAACGCCCTCCTCGAAGGGGATCTGGCCCCGGTGGGGATCATCGGCATGGGCAGCGGTGGGTTCGGAGGTATGCTGGCCAAGAGCCAGACGGCGGTGGGGCACATCCCCCTCGTTACCGGCCGCGCCCTGAAGACCCATCATATCTTCCTCAACACGGAGAAGCTGACCGCCGAGGAGGCCCGGCGAGCCATCACCGAGCTTTTGGGCCGCGGGGCGAAGGTTATCGTGGCGAGCGATGCGTTTAGCGTGGACAATCCGGGCAACGAGACCCTGGTGATGGAGGTGGCCCAGGAGCTGGGCTTGCCGGCTACCGGGGGACACAATATCAGCAAACTCTACGGCTTGACCACGCGAACGCGCACCGCGGTGATCAATGCCGGTATTCTGCCCAAGATGCTGGAGACCGCCAACATGACGGAGGAAAGCGTGCGAAAGGCCGGCATCCAGGCTCCTCTCATGATCATGCGGGGGGACGGGGGCGTGATGGATGTGAACGAGATGCGCAAGCGGCCTATCCTGACCATGCTCTCAGGGCCCTCGGCCACCGTGGCGGGCGCCCTCATGTACCTCCGCGTTTCGGACGGCGTCTTCTTCGAAGTGGGCGGGACCAGCACCAACATCGGGGTGATCCGCAATGGAAAGCCCACCATCAAATCCGCCGAGGTGGGAGGCCACCGCACCTATGTGAATTCCCTCGACATTCGCGTACTGGGCGTCGCCGGGGGCAGCATGGTGCGGGCCAAGGGCAAACAGATCGTGGACGTCGGGCCGCGCAGCGCCCACATCGCCGGGCTTCCCTACGCGGCCTTCGGCGAGGCCGAAGAGATGGTCGAGCCGGAACTGATCTTCGTTCAGCCAAAAGCCGAGGATCCGGCCGACTATGTCGCCGTGCGGACCCGGGGCGGCCAAGTCTATGCCGTTACGAACACCTGTGCGGCCAATGCCCTGGGCCTGGTGAGGCCGGAGTACTATTCCTACGGCAGCGGCGAGGCGGCCCGACGAGCGATTGCCCCGCTGGCGAATCAGCTGGGGGTTTCCGTGGAAGAGGCAGCCCGGCGCATCCTCGACCTCGCCACGGACAAGATCATCCCGGTGATCAAAAGTCTGGTGGCCGAATATGAGCTGGATCCGGATCAGGTGGTGCTGGTGGGGGGGGGCGGCGGGGCGGCGGTGCTCATTCCCCATACCGCTCAGCGAATGGGTTTGGAGCTGCGGATCCCGGAGAATGCCGAGGTGATGTCCTCCATCGGTGTGGCGTTAGCCATGGTGCGGGAGGTGGTGGAGCGCGTCATCATCAATCCTACTTCTCAAGACATCGTCGCCATCAAGCAGGAGGCGCGATCTGCGGTGATGAAGGCCCGGGCGAATCCCGAATCAATTGAGGTCTTCGTGGAGGTCAACCCACAGACCAGTCAGGTGCGGGCCACGGCCATCGGCAGCATGGAGATGCGGACGCAGGATATGGCCAGCCGGCCGGATCAGGAGGAGTGCCAGCTCATCGCCGCGAGATCCATGAATTTAGCACCCGATCAGGTGGAGCTTTGCGCGAAATCAGGCCTATGCCATGTCTACCGGGGCCGGGTGGAGAAGCGACACTTCCGCATCTTCCGCTCCCGGCGTTACCCGATCCGGGTTCTGGACCATCAGGGATTCATCAAGGTACAGCGTTCGGACGGGGCGGTCTATCAGCTGACGGGAGCCGATGCTTTGGAGGGGCTGAAGAAAAGCTGGGAGGAACTGACCATCTACAATGGGGACAGCATCATCTACCCGGACCTGTTCCTGATCGTGGGGAGCCACATCATGGATCTTTCCGGGATGCAGAGCATCGATCATGCCCTGGGACTCGTGGCCACCGAGCTGGAGGGCGTCAAGCCGGAAGAGCCGATCATCGTCGTCGGATGCCGCGGCGCCCGTGGACTCTGACCCGGCTCGCTCTCTGACGGCGCTAATGCGGGCGGTCGTGGCGGAGGGAACCGAGCGGCGCTTAGCTCAACTGACGCTCCGGGACGATCCCTTCGCCCGGCGGCTTCAGCCCGAATCTGAGCAAGGTGTGATCGATTTTGCCCTGGCCGCCGGGCAGGCGGCAGCCGAGATGGCCATAGGAAATTGGGGCCGAAGGCCCGAAGGGATCGCAGCTTCCCTGGGCGTGCCGATCGCCCGCAGCAGCAGCCCGGCGCAGGCGGGCCGCTCAGTGCTTTTCTCCGAGTACGGCAGTCGGCCACCAGCCATCACCCTCTACGCGCAGTCTGTGGAGGAGGCCAATCGGCTGATCCGGACCAACCATCTCGAGGAGGTGATTGGCATAGCCGATGTAGCCCCCCTCCATCTCGCCCATGAACTCTATCACCACCTGGAAGCCCAGAAGCTGATTCTGGGTACCGCGCAATTCCGCATCCAGACTCACCGCCTGGGGCCGCTTCGTCTCACTACGGGCCTGCCGTCACTCTCCGAGATCGCCGCCGATCGTCTTGCCACGGCCCTCCTTGACCTCAAGGTGCCGCCCAAGGCAATCGAGTTCATCACCCTCTGGGATCTCGATCCCAATTATTCCTGGAGCTTGCTGGCGCGCCTCCAGGCCCTGCCGGCTTAGCCTGTCATCTGCTTGAGCCGTTCCCGCCCGCCTTCTCCTCCCTGTCTGAGGCCATACGTGCCGCTCACCGGAAGAAATAGCGGAGACCGCACGCAGCCTTGGCCTCGAAGAGTTTGTTGACCCCGAGGCCGGCTGAGTATTCCAGGAAAGCCGTTGTGTTCCGGGTTATCATGGTGCCGATATTGAACCGGAGCTCTCCGCTGGGCTTGTTCCCCTCGAAATCGTAATAATACCTGGGTTCCACGATCAGATACGTGTTAGAGGAGGGGTAAAAGATGTTTATGAGCCGCAGGGTAAGCAGGCTCACCTTTTGGGCAAGCTCCTCTTCCTTCCTGAGGGTGAACATATAATACATGGCGGGAACGGTGGTGAACCATTGGTTAACCTTGTAGGGGAGGAATAGACGAGGTTCCAGCGCGAAGCGCCCGTTGCCTGCGCCCTTCTCGAAGTCGCCGGTAGGACAGGTGAGGTTTGTGACGAGGGCGGCCCCAAAATTCCCCGAAGGTGCGATGTACGGAACATAGCCGAATCGGAGAATAACGTCCCCCAGCGCATAGCCTTCATCCGGGTGTCCCGTCGTGTCGACCTTGATAATGGGGAGCTCGTCGATCCCGACCGACATATTGGAAAAGGCATAGCTGCCCGACAACAAGAACCGGTGCACATGCCCGGAAGTTTCATAGAAGATCTGCTCATACTTTGACTCCATGCGGGAGGTCAGCTCGAACCGAATAGGCCCGGGAACGCCGTGAACTGCCGCCTGCTGCGGCACCTCCTGTCCCTGGGCTGCTGGCTGCTGCTGGGGAGCTTCCTGCTCACTTGTCGCCTGCTGCTGGATCCCCTGCTCCTCTGGTCCCGTCGCCCGCGCATAGCCCGATCCAGCAGTTAGCAGCAGAAGCAATCCCAGCCCGAAACACGGCAAGGACATTTTGATTTGATGACCACATTGAGCCATAGGTCTTCATTCTCTCCTTCCAAGTCATATTGCCGTCGCAATTCTCGGCAAGATACCCTTACCCGAGGGCGGTGTCAAGGAATTTCTGTGGGGTCGGTTGGGCTGCCGAGAAAGGAGTTGACAAAAGGGGGAGCGGAGGATAGATAGGCGGGAAGGGAGAAGGAAATGGTCAGATGCCCCCGATGCGGCGGGGTCTTGGAGTACGAGGGAAAGGGGAAGGTGACGGCGTCCATCTCCGGCAGCATCATGGGAGACGAATACACGGAGTCCTATTTCCTCTGTGAGGCCTGCCAGACCTACACCGTCCAGATATGGCGGGAGCGGTTTTGCGGAGAGGATTCGGTTAGGGTGGACGGTCCCTTGCCCAAGGCAGAGGGCGACGCGAAGGTCGAGCTGATCAACCGGTGCCCCGAGCCCTGGAACAAGAGATGCCGCTGCGATGCGCACCGGGAGTATTTTGGATCTTTTTTGGACTAACGATTCCAACTCCATTTCGGAGGAGGGGCGATTCTAATAGCCGACTTGTGAAAGGAGGAGATGCGAGATCCGTCCCCCCGCCCCCAAAAAGGGTGTTGACAAGAGGGGACGAAAGGAGTAAATAGCTAATGGAAACACCTATTTAAGCGAGGCGCATTATCCCTCAAGGCTCCACATTCGCGTCGACAGTGGCCCATTACTGGTTTTCGGCAATGAGGTGGAAGAGAACAGAAGAGCAAAGGCACCGGATAGATCTTTGCGGTATCAGCCTGAAGATTGCGGTGCCTTCTGTGTTTGCGGACACTCATTGGAGATTATCCCCCGTTGGTCATTTAGATCCATATCACGATGAAACCAACCCGCAGCATCAAGGCCTATGATGTCCCTGAGCGGGTCGTCACCTATGACGCCGACATGGAGATCATGCACCCCAACCGCTCCAAGATGGTCGCCGCTGCATTGGAGGTGCTCCCCTTTTCCGGCGATGCCCCTGTGCAGGCTCTGGATCTGGGGATCGGGACTGGATACTTCACAATGCAGCTCTTGGGCAAGTACCCTGAGGCCAGGGTGCTCGCGGTCGATGGAGCCGAGGCGATGGTCGAGCTGGCCAAGCAACGCCTGGGGGACCTATCGGAAAGGGTGAGCTTCTGCATCGGAGACTTCCGCCAGCTCGAGGGGCTAATTCCCGAGGAAACGGGCTTTGATCTGGTCTACTCTTCGTATGCGCTGCACCACCTCAGCCGGCAGGACAAAGTGAGCGTCATTCGCCGGGCGATGAAGCGACTCCAGCTAGGCGGATGGTTTCTGAATGCGGATCTGATCGTGGCAGAGGATCCCGCCGTGGAGAGACGCCTTCAGGAGATCCGAGTGGCGGGCATCGTTGAGCGGGCATCAGGGAAGAAGGAGCGTTTTGGAGATATGGCCTCCACCCGCCAAACCCTCGATGAGCTGGAAGCGAAAGAGGGAGATCAACCGATTACTCTCCTCGAAGACCTGAAGGTATTGCAGGAAGCGGGTCTCCGGAAGCCCGCTGTGTTCTGGCTGGAGCACCGGGAGGCTGTGACTGGGGGAGTCAAGGGGGCTTGACGGAGGCGGGAATGAGCTCAGGTGCGGGCTGGATGTTGTGATGAGCGAGGCGGGCAAGTCCCCCATTTCTCCTTAGGGAAGGAGCGTGCTCTTATGTTCATACTTCAAGAGAAACATGGATTTCGGATGGCCGCGACCGGCCCGAGAGGAGGACGGCTTTCCCTGTTTGGCAGGCGACTGGGGGGGGCCGTGCTGGCCTGGATGCTGGTCTTGTTTATTTCGCCGGCATTCGGCTATCAGCAGATCGAGTTCGTCCGGGAGGTGGGCGAGGCAGGTAAAAAGGCCGCGCAGCGCGTGCTGAACGGCCCGCTGGCAGTTGCTCTCTCGGGCGACCGCGTGTACATTGCCGATACCGAGGCACACCGGGTCGTGGTGATGGATCTTGGCGGGAAGACCTTGCTGACCTGGGGCAAGAAAGGAGACCTGCCGGGCCAGTTCAAGTATCCCGCAGGTATCGCTGCCGATGAGCAGGGGAGGATCTATGTGGCCGATTCGGGCAATGGCAGAATTCAGGTCTTCGACGGGGAAGGAAAATTCCTTCTCGCTTTCGGGAGCAAGGGGTCAGGTCCCAAGAAGTTCAGCAATCCCGGAGGCATTGCCGCTGCCCGGGGTCTGGTGTATGTTGCGGACGCGGGAAACAGCCGTGTCCAGATCCTGACGGCCGACGGCATCTTCATCACCCAGATCACGGTTAAGAACAAGAAGGATGAGATGGAAGAGCCGGTGGACATTGCGGTAGACGTCCAGAACCGGATCTACGTCCTTGACGCCGGAGCAAACGCCGTCCGCGTCTTCGATCCTGTCGGGATACAGGTCAAGGTCTTCGGGGCCAAGGGCAAGAAAGCGGAGGGCTTCGACGAACCCCTCGGCCTGGCCATTGATGACCGAGGGAACATCTTTGTTGCCGATACCGGGAATTACAAGCTCAAGAAATTTGACTTCCAAGGCAAGCTCCTGGCCTCCGTGGGGTCCGAGGGACTCGGGCCGGGCCAGTTCAAAAAGCCCGCAGGCCTGAAGATCGATCGGGAAGGGAGGGCCTATGTCCTCGATGCGGAGAAACACACGCTCCAGATCTTCGCAGCCGAGGTCGACGGCAGCAAGCCCCTGGGAAGCGCCTCCCCTCCCGCGTCGGTTGCCCTCTATAAGGAGTTCTCGGGAGAGGTCACGGCCCTGGCGTCGAACAAGGGGGGGGTTTGGGGTCTCGGCGGCGATTCCTTCTTCGCTCTGGGTGTGGCGGAGGGAAAGAAAATCGGCGTCCGCGGCAAGAAACCAGGCATGCTCCGCGATCCGCGAGGAATCGCCATGGATGCGGACGGTAACTTCTGGGTGGCAGATACCGAAAACGACCGACTCCAAAAGTGCGGCACCGAGGGGGACCTCCTGCAGGTCATGGGCAAGGCCGGATCGGGCGAGGGCGAGTTTCACTCGCCATCCGCCGTGGCCGTGAGCCCCAAGGGGAACATCGTCGTTGCGGACACGGACAACCGGCGCATTCAGGTGTTCAGCCCTAAGGGGCTGTTTCTCGGCGCCTTCGGCAGGCCGGGGAGCCAGAAGGGCCAGTTCGAGGAGCCGGTGGGAGTAGCCATCGATGGGGCGGAGAACATATACGTCGTCGACCGGGAGAATAACCGGATTGCGAAGTTCGACAACACGGGAACACTCCTGTGGGAAGCGGGAAAGGCCGGCAAGCAGGACGGCGAATTTGCAGCGCCCGAGAACATTCTCGTTTCTCCCGACGGCGAGTTGTATGTCCTTGACGCAGGAAACGCCCGCGTCCAGGTCTTCGACGCGAACGGAAAGTTCCTCCGGAAGTTCGGGAATGAGGGAAAGGGCCCTGGCGAGTTCCGGTCTCCCGCGGGTCTCGCCCTCGAGGCAGGCATTCGTCTGTGTGTCGGCGACCGCGGGAACAAGCGCATCCAGGTCTTCACCCTGCAGCACACACCTGCCGTGCCCGCGGAGGCTGCGGCCCAGGCCCGAATGAACGAGGTGCATCTAACCTGGAAGCCGAATGCCGAGACCTACCTCAAGCAGTATGAAATATACCGGTCTGATGCCTTGTGCGGTCCTTTCGTGCATCTGGCGACGACGACTGAACCCTCCTACATTGACCGGGGGCTTCCGAGCAACCGCACCTTCCACTACTGCATTACGAGCCAGGCGAGGGAAGGAAACGAGAGCGCACTGTCGGCCGCCGTATCTGCCATGACGCCGAGGCTCGTTCCCCTGGCGCCGAAGAAGGTTAGGATCGAGGCGTCGGAGAAGCAAATCACGCTTTCGTGGCTCCCGAACATCGAGCCCTTCGTGAGCCACTACCGAATCTACCGGACTCGCCAGATGTCATCAGGCTTCGATCTCGTGGCGAAGGTTGATCGGACCGTATTCATCGACGGACCACTGGACGACGAGGCACTCTACTACTACGTGATCACGAGCATGGGAAAGGAAGGAGATGAGAGCCAGCCCAGCGAAGTGGTCTTTACCTCGACGCCCAAGGCCTCGCTCACCGCGCCGCCCATCGATATTGCAAAGATCGAGATGCGGGAGATCTTCGCCTCGGCTTACAAGTACTATGAATCCCATCCGTTGGGCAGCGTCGCCCTCCGGAACAACACCGACATCCCTTTCCCGTCGGCGAAGCTTGCATTTTCGATCAAGGACTACATGGACTTTCCCACCGAGGTCCTGGTGCCCGAGATCGGCCCGAAGCAAGAGGTGGAACTCGCGATCAAGCCGGTCTTCAACAACAAGATCCTCGAGGTGACGGAGAACACGCCGCTCCAGAGCGAGATCGCCCTCACCTACTTCGTCTCGGGCGCGGCCAAGACCGTGACGCGCACCTTCCCGGTGACGCTCTACGAGCGGCACGCCATGACCTGGGACCAGAAGTCGAAGGTCGGAGCCTTCGTGACACCCAAGGATCCGCCGGTCGCGGAATTCGCCCGGAGCGTGATCCAGCCCTACGTCGACGCCTATCCGAACCTCCCCGTGAGCATTCTATACGGCAGGACGATCTTCGCGGCCCTCGGCGTTTACGGACTCTCGTATATTGTGGACCCCACCAGCCCCTTCCAGGAGTTCTCGAAGAAGACCGCGGCCGTGGACTACCTCCAGTACCCCCGCGACACGCTCAGCCGGAAGAGCGGAGACTGCGACGATCTCTCGATTCTCTATGCCGCGACCCTTGAGGACATCGGGATCGGCACGGCCTTGGTGGACGTGCCGGGCCACGTCTTTGTGATGTTCAACACGGGCGTCTCAGAGAGTGAGCGGAACACCCTCGGTTTCCCGGCGTCGCTCCTCGTCGTGTTCCGCGGTACGGTCTGGATCCCCGTCGAGCCGACTATGGTGGGCCAGTCCTTTACGCGCGCTTGGCAGAAGGGTGCCGAGGAGTACCGGGACTGGTCGACAAAAGGCAAGGCAGAGGTCATCGAGATCCAGAAGGCCTGGGAGCAGTTCCGGCCAGTGACGCTTCCGCCTGCGGAGGGAAAACAGATCAAGGTAGATAAAAGCAGCATCGAGGCCAGGTTCAAGGACGAGCTCGATGCCCTGGGCAAGCAGCGGCTGGCGAACCTCTCGGCCGATTGCCTTGCCGTGCTGGAGAAGACACCCCAGGATTTGCCGACCCTGGCCCGGCTCGGCATCCTCTACGGAGAGAACGGCCTGCACAACGCGGCCCTCGAGCAGTTCCAGAAGATGCTGACCGTGGACAAAAACAATGCCGTCGCCCTGAACAACATCGGGAATATCTACTTCCTCCAGGAACGGCTCGACGACGCACGACGGGCTTATGAGTCCTCACTTCGAGCGGAGCCGGACGACACGGGAGTGATGGTGAACCTGGCGCGGACGTCCCTGCGCGCAGGTAGGAAGGAGGAGGCCAAGAAGTGGTTTGAGAGAGCCGCAGCAATCGATCCGCGGGTCCTGCGGCGGTACGGAGATCTCGCGGCGGATCTGGGGATTGCGAAATAGGTCCTCGATGCCGGATGACCGATGTTAGATGCATGATCGTTTCCGCAGGTGGAGCTTGCAGCTTACGGTCCGGCGCCCAGGATCAGGCAGGGGGCATCAAGGAAACAGAGGGGATGGACATGAAAAGGATACTCGCATTAGTTCTGGTTTTCATACTGAGTTTGACCTTCGCCGTCGCCGTCGCCCAGGGGGGGAAGGAGTCGGGGCTTGCTGCGTGGCTGAAGGATCTCCAGAAGAAGATCAAGCTGATCATGCCCCAAAAGTCTCTGCCCATGGAGACCGCCATAGCCGGCATCCGCGGCACCAAGGAGGAGCAGAAGGCCAAACTTTACTGGAAGGGCAAGGATGGCGACGAGCCGGTCTCGGAAGCGGAGCTGGCAGAATTCAAGAGCGCCGTTGATCTGGCGGAAAAGGGCGAGAAGGGTGTTGCGATCAAGGAGCTCGAGGAGTTTATGGCGCAGTTTCCGGATAGTGCCCTGATCCCGGATGCAAAGAAGACCCTCGACCTCGTGAAGGCCGAGGCAAAGTGATATAGGCGAAAACCTCAGGGATAGGGGACACAAACAACAGCATGAACGGTGCCACCCAATGAACTACCCCGCAGCAAGGTGCGGGGTATCTGGGTCAAAATAATTTCAACTGCTCTTGATGCAGTTGCCGACTGGAGCTAATTGGCACAGCAATCCGGTCAGATCGAGGACGGAGGCCATAAGGAAAGGGCGCCCAGGTTGAGGGCGCCCTTTCCTTTGTATATTTTTTGATGACCTATCGTTTCACCCTTCTCAGAACCTGGCTGGAAATTGCTTGATGATTCCGTCGGCCAGCCCCTCCGCCATCATCATCATGTGATCGAGATTCTTGTCAAAGGCTACGATATCCTCCCTCCAATTCTTCTGCAGCCTGGCCACGACTTCATCCGTGGTGAGCGACAGGTGCCGATGCATGAGGTCCGCCAGGTCCTTCTGTCGCCAGTATGCATTGGCCCCGCTGAGAAAGCTGGCGATGGCATCCGCATTATCGTGCCATTTCTGATCCGCCTCTTTCAATTTGGCTTGATCCCCGGACTTGGCTGCCCCAACCACATCCACTGCAATCAGGACATGCGCCTTGAGCAGCTCGGTGAGCTTCTCGCCCACCCCTATCCCATAATAAGGGAAGATGGCATTCCCAATATCCTCTTGGTTTTTGAGAAGCCGATTTGAAGCCTCTTCCGCATCCGGACTGCCGGCAATGGAGGCCACGATATATTCACGGGTCCAGATCGCATGCTCCGCCCATAGCTTGTGCATCGTCTGCCTCAGCAGCACTTTGGAATCTACCTTTTCCCCGCAGCAGGTTTGAACGGCACTCGCGGAGGAACCGAAGAGGATCATCGCCGCAATGGTTATGCCCATCACCCGGATCAGGGCCTTTGTTCTTTGTTCATTCATAGCATTCACCTCCTACCTTCTTAGATTCGGGTGAGCCCCAATGGGTTCAGCAGCGGCATCCTCTATTGCCGCTTCTTGAGCAGCCTCGAACCCCAGCCGGAGTCGAGTGCATACCTCATGCACCTGGAGAAGATGTCAAAGTCAAAGTCCGGGCAGGTGATATTCCGCTTCCGCAGAATGGACTCAGCCTTCTTATTATCAAAGATTCTCGAATCTCGGATATAGGGTCCATAGGCTTCGAGATAGCTGTCGAAGAGGATTTCCAGGCCATTCCTGGGAACTTTTTCGAAGTCTTCGGCGTAACACGCTCGAATCCCGCGGATATGGAACATCCTCTGGGTATAGCCAATGAGCTCTTCAATCCTTTTTAGTTTGTCGTTTACAATGTGGAAAACCCCGCCCTCCAGACATTCCTCCCTGATGGCCATAAAGGCCTCGAGAAAATAATCGATCGGAATCAGGTTGATCCCGCCCTCCTGGTGGGCCTCCAAGCGAATGGGCAAATGGAGCGAGCCGTCCGCCTCCCGGCTGACTCCCATCTCCTTCGCTCGTTTTCCGCCGTGCTCCCTGATATCCGTCTCATAGAGGTCCTTGAGGAACAGGACGGTCCTTATAGGATAATACAACCCGCGAAAGGCCAGGCTCTTTCCGGTCTGGGAGTTCCCGTAAACGATGGACGGCCGGTAGATGTTCAGTCGGATCCCTTCCTCTGCGCATATCCGGGCGGTCATCTTTTCTCCCCGACACTTGGTTTCCTCATAGACATTTGTAAATTGATCGGTCTCAACCAGCTCCTCCCTGCAAGGTCCCCCATTCTTTCCCGCCACATAGGCCGTACTGAGGTAGTGAAGGTAGTGGCATCGGCTCTTGGCCGCCACTTCCAATACATTCTGAAGGCCTCTGATGTTGGCTGCCTCCACTTCCGCCCTTTTCCTTTCGGAAAAGGAGGTGGAAGAAGCGCAGTGGATGACCTCATCGATCTCCTCCAAGAGCTCATCGCACCCGGCCCGGCCCAAGCCCAGATGGGGTTCCTCGAGGGACCCCTCGACGACCCGATACTTCGATAGATCGGGTGGACTCACTTCCAACCAGTCCAGTAGCTGCTCGACTCTCTCATGGCCAGCGAGCTGTCGGCCAGAGCGGGCGAGGAGATAGAGACGGTATCCCTTCCTCGCTAACTCGGCGGCGATGTGGCTGCCGATGAACCCCGTGCCGCCAGTCAAGAGGATGGTGGTCTTCTTTTCTTGTCGCCTCTGCTGGAGGGCGTCTCCAGATATTCGAATCGGTCAACCTCCGGGGAACTTGGATCTCTTACAGGTACAAAAAGCCTTCCTTTCGGGAACACCCCTGGGAAAAGACATACTTGAATCCCATAACCCCCTTTGTCTTCCGGGCCAAATCGTCGAGGAAGGGCTCGATGACGGCCATCGCCCGCCTCACCTTTTCCTTCTCCATCTCATCGGTCTGGTCGATGTAGTAATCGTACTCGAGGATGCCTCTCTTCCCCAAATCCAAAGGGGTGAGGAAACCGTATTCGTGTTCTATGCCATATAAATCGGCCACCCTGGCCAATTCGGAGAGGATGCCTTGAATCACCTCCACCCTATCCAGGGGCACATAGACCAGGAAGGGCAACACATGTTTGTGCCTCGCCATTCGGGAGCTCACAATCCGGAAGCTGTTGAGCCAGACCATGTCGGTCATTTCCGGTCGGGAATAGAGCTGCCGGTAGAAATCTTTGAGGTCTTCATCCACCGCGCTGGAGAAGGTTTCCACCGAAGGCCTGAGTATGGCCTCCAAGATCGGAACCATCCCTTCTCTGCAGAATATCTCAAATGGCTGCTTGTCGCTTTCAAAACCTTCAATCAGGTCGATCCATTCACCATCCAATAGCCTCGGAAGGCCCAGCATCAACATCCTCAAGGCGCGATTATCAATGGCCACCGTCGTCATCCTTTTGATGGCATCGCGGGCATATCGATCACCAATCACAAAGACCGTGTACTGGATCCCCAGGGTATCCTGGAGAACCTTTTTCGACCTCTTCGCCAAATCCGCGGATGGGGACATGAAGGTGGAAAGATAATGGTTCCCGAGAACGGCGATGGCGAGGCCGATTCGCCTCTTGCTCAGGTTGCGGGCAAAGGCGAGCGCCTGGTCAAAGCTCGAGAATGGGATCAGAATGCCCTCTTCATCCTCCGTGACCGGATGTAGGGGGATCACCGCCTGAGTGCAGATCCCGGGGGCCGGGGAGACTTCCTTCTTGAAGGCAAAGAGATTGGGCGCCGACTTTTCGTTCAAATGAAAGATTCTGCCCTCGGCGTCCACGAATTCCGCGTCGATGAGATTATCGGCCCCGATCCCATAGGCGCTCGACCAGGTGGAGAAAATACCCGTACAAACTAAGTTGCCACATACGGTGGCCGCGGGCTCGGCGACATTGACCCGGAAGCCATGCTTGGAGACCTCTTGCTGCAAGTCATAGGAGGTCACGCCCGCTTGTGCAGTTACCGTCCAGTTGTCCTGGTCGATCTCAATGCCTTTCATCCGGTTGGTATCGATCACAATCCCGTCCGTAAATACCGCCCCATAGACGCTTCCGCCATTCCCCCTGACCACATAGGGGATGGATTCCCTTCTCGAGAGTTGGACGATCTCGACGACCTCGTCTCTTGTTCTGGGCAAAACCACACACCGCGGCATCTTCATATCGGTCAGGGGAAACGGATCGTTGGCATAGGCCACCAAGGTGGCTGGATCCTTCGTGGCCCATTCCTCTCCGACGATGCCCTGCAGGCGATCCAAGATAGGATCTTCTTTCGCTCCTTTTATCTCCCCATTCTCCTCCAAGTAGCTTTCCACATGCTCTTTCAATGCCCTCATCACCTTCATGGGTCGCAGGCCCGTCACGAAGTGGCACTGCTTGTCGCAAATGCCGCACAGGGTGCAAGACCGAGCGATATCAATCAATCCCTGGGTAACCGGAATCAGGTTGTTGGCCAGGGCATGGTAGATGTCCATTCTTCCCTGCGGATAATAGCTGACATAATGCTTGGTTTGCCCGGAAGGACACAGTCCGGTCCCCAGGAAATCTATCTTGCACATGGCATAATGGCGGCACTGGGCGGCTGTCTTTTTCGCCGGTTCTGAGATCATGGATTTGCCTCCGTTTCTCCCCTGATGTATGATGGATTGTAGTGCGAACCGCTCGGACTTGCAAGACTTACCTGCGGCCATTCCGGCCTGCCCGGAACAGAAGGGGCGACCCGGATATTTCAAAGGGATATCGGGGAAGGGTACTGACAAGAGGGGGTGAAAGGAGTAAACAACGAACGAAATAGCCATTTGAGCGAAGTAAATTGTTTCTCAAGGCTCCACATTCGCGTCGACGGCAATTCGTCTCTGGTCTTCGGCAGGAGGTGGAAAAGGATAGAAATGAAGAGGCACCGGATAGATCTCTTGTTGAAAGATCGCGGTGCCTTTTGTGTTTGCTGAAGAAGCAAAAATCCAAGGACCCATTGCATGCAATCGACTTGTTCTTGGAGGAGATTCTCATAATGAAGTACAGGGTCAAACTTGAGAAAACTGAGGAAGGTTCCGCAATCGGGTGTCCCGGATTGCCGGGATGCTGGTCCCCAGGTACAACTGAAGAAGAAGCGCTCGAAAACATTAGGGATGCTATAGAGACATACCTTGCTACGGTCGAGGAACTGACGAAGGATAAGGTGACTCGCGTGGTCGAGGTGTCGGCGTAACATGCCGAGGCTTGCGGGTGTATTCCACTCGCCCAAACCCTCGATGGGTGAGTTGTATTAGATTAGAACCAACTTCCCCTTTGTGCGCGGATCTTCGGTTTGAGGAGGGGCAATGCACGCTCTGCATCAACGTCCCCGTCTCCTTCCCAATGATGGTAACTGGCAAAGAAAAGAGGTGATGGGCTAAGAGGAGAATGGACGAGGAGATATCAGTCAAGCCGCTCAACAGCGAAGGCGGATAAGGATGTCAAGATCGAGGATCATCTGTCAATGATTTTATAACTAAAATCTATGCCCTGTGCGGAGGCACGGGGAACCTTATGGTGGGGGGTCAAGGGGGGAAACACCCCCCTTGCCAAGGGCAGGGTCCAATGCCCTGCCCTTGGAGACCGGGGTCCTCACAAAATCAAGATTTTGGGGTGGTTTACTCAGGACATCTAGTGAGCGACTGGGTATATCCTTATCACGCAAATGCTTCACAAGGAGGGGGCAGATCATGGCGACACGAAAAAACCTGCACCGCTGGTACTTGGCACTTTTCGTTGCACTTGGTATCACTTGCCTCACAGCGGCAGCTCTTGCCGAAATAGGAGAGAAAGAAGAGGGCTGGAGAAAGAATGCCACCAATGGGCATTGGTATAGGCTGACAGCGCCTTTGACTTGGTCGCAAGCGGAGGACCAGGCCATCCAGTGGGGAGGACACCTGGTGACCATCCGCGATAGAAGGGAAGAGCTGTGGCTCAGATCTGCCTTTGGTCCCTATAAGTATTTCTGGACAGGATTCAATGACATCGAGACCGAAGGGCAATGGGAATGGGTCAGCGGGGAGCCGGTAACTTATAACAACTGGGGCCCGGAGCAACCAGATAATTGGGGCGCGGGAGAGGATGCAGCCTTCATGAATTGGGGCGGTGCTGTATATTGTCAAGATCATTGGTTTGGCTGGAGCGGAGATAGCTGGAATGATAGCTACATCACCAACCAATGCCGGGGCATCGTAGAAGTAAGGGGAATCGGCGTGTCGAAGAGAGCGGCTGTCCATACCCCCGCCCTTCCCGAACTAGGAGAGAAAAAAGAGGGCTGGAGAAAGAATCCCACCAATGGGCATTGGTATAGGCTGACAGCTCCTTTGACTTGGTCGCAAGCGGCGGCTCAGGCCATCCAGTGGGGAGGCCATCTGGTGACCATCCGCAATGGGCAGGAAGAGCTGTGGTTGCGAAATTCCTTTAGTCCCTATGAGTATTTCTGGACAGGATTCAATGACATCGAGACCGAAGGGCAATGGGAATGGGTCAGCGGGGAGCCGGTGGCTTACACAAATTGGTGGCCCGGGGAACCTAATGATTATGAGGCAGGAGAGGATGGGGCAGGCATGAATTTCGGCGGAGCGGAGCAGTGTGTGGACCAGTGGTTTTATGCTTATGGAAATGGTTGGAATGATTTCTCAAATGATTCCGTTCTGCGTGGAATCGTCGAAGTTGGAATGCCCCATGCTTGCACGGAGCGTTAGATTTCGGTAAAGCCGGAGAGGGCCCTATGGAGAATTGATTGAAGAAAGCTAAAGAAGGCTTCATGACGGGGCTTGCACAACCAAATGCATGGGAAACGGAGGAGACATCCTATACAGCTCCCTGTCTGGAGAAAAGTTGAGGCATTAGAAAGCCTTTGATTTCAACATCAATGTTTCAGGCCTCTATGGTTCAGATTGAAATCTCCACTGCGAGTGAGGACACAATTTACGCCAATTATGGGCCAGGGATCTTTGGGAGAGGAGAGGGGTCAAATCTTTATTCTTGAGTTTGCTCTTCGATTCGCATCGAGTAGGAGGCTGAATTGTTCCCCCCCTCCTCGTGAGGAGCGTATTATTCAAATATAAAAATTGACCCCAATCCTATGTTGACCCCAATCCTATGACTGGAGAAATAGCGATCAGAAGCAGAGATGGGTGGCCTCTGCCCTGCTGGACATCGAACCCAGGCTTCGTCACATCAAAGGATACCGGCATCTTCCCACCCTGCGGGCTGCCCTGCAGGGGGG
>Ga0315289_10004380_pt1 | contig 21073 bp, 19 predicted proteins | sample YL17G11_40_MG_FD_203452 | JGI IMG/M metagenome (GOLD analysis project Ga0315289, IMG submission 203452) | Sediment microbial communities from Yellowstone Lake, YNP, Wyoming, USA - YL17G11_40 | ecosystem: Environmental > Aquatic > Freshwater > Lake > Sediment | place: USA: Wyoming | collected... | reverse complement strand
CTACCTCCCTATTGATTTTACTGTACAGATCAATTCGCGTTTTTATGAGCATATAGAGAACTTGTTTGAGTATAACAATGATTGACTAATTAGTCAACATGCTACTGGAGGTAAATAACGTACGCAGTCGATGCTTGCAAGATGCATGCCCAAGCTATTTCATTATTTGACTATAGATATTTGGGCCACGGGATGCGATATTATTAGACCTGTCAGACGGATATATTTTAAAGATTCCATTATCGGGGGTTTAAACGTTTTTGAACCCGGTAATTGGTCGGGGTGAGTGGATTCGAACCACCGTCCTCATGGTCCCAAACCATGCGCGCTAGCCGCTGCGCTACACCCCGCGATTGAAAGTATAGGTTACTGGATATAGTGAGTCAAGATATGAAAACTGAATTTGAATGTAAGATTACTTACAATTGGGGCAGGTTTCAAAGAAATCAACAGGCAGGTCCCATTTCTTTCTTATATATTCGAGTTGCGCTTTCGGGGCCCATTGAATACCGCAGACGCTGCATTTCTTAAGTTTGAAATTTACATTCCAGTTATAAATACGTCTGACACCGTTTTTATCTTCCATTTTTACAGCACCGGTGGGACAGACATAGAAGCATGAACCGCAGCCGATGCAAGCCTTTGCTCTCTTCAGGTAGGGAGGTGCCGGTTCCTTGTGGATGCCGCGGTTAACCAGACTTATTGCGCTGACGCCCACTACCTGCTCGCATGCCCGGACGCAAAGCCCGCACACGATGCAGTCGTTCTTTTCCCAGTACTCTTCGCGGAACGGAGGCTTCACAATCCCATATTCAGTTGCCAGATTTTTGATTACCTTGTTTTCCGAACACCTTGCAAGCAGTAAATTAAGAAGCATTTTACGGTTTTTAATGATACGCGGTGAATTGGTTTGTACCACAAGGCCTTCCTCAACCGGATACAGGCATGAGGTGACTATGCGGGTCCTTGTGCCATGGGTAGCTTCTACTATACATAGCCTGCAGGCCCCATAGGGTTCGATGGCCTCGTGGTTGCAAAGTGTGGGTATCTCGATGCCGTTTTCCCTTGCAACTTGAAGCACATACTGGCCTCTTTGAGTCGTATACTTGTTCCCGTTAATAGTAAGACTTACCTTTTCACTCAATGCTTACAGCTCCCATCCTGCAAATATCGTAACACGTGCGACATTTAATACACCTGGATTGGTCGAGAATGACCGGCTTCTTCTTGCCCATGAAAGTTATTGCATTAGACGGACAGGTTTTTACGCACATGCCGCACCCGGGGCATTTCTCATCGGTGATGCTAAACCTTATCAGCGCTTTACATACTCCGGCGGGACATTTCTTATTTTTAATGTGAGATTCATATTCACTGCGGAAATATTGTATGGTAGTCAGAACCGGGTTGGGAGCCGAACTGCCAAGCTGGCACAGCGAGCTCTCCTTCAGATGAACAGAGATCTCCCCAAGTAGTTCTATATCGCTCTCGCGCCCCTTCCCTTCCGTTATATCATTCAATACCTGGCGCATCCTTTTTATGCCTTCACGGCATGGGACGCATTTACCGCATGACTCTTCTTCCAGGAAGGTCAGAAAATAACGGGCTATGTCGACCATACAGTTGTCCTCATCCATCACGATCATGCCGCCGGAACCCATCATGGATCCAACCTTGGTAAGCTCATCGAAATCTACTGGCGAATCAAGAAGCTTTTCCGGTAAGCATCCACCCGAAGGCCCACCTGTCTGCACAGCTTTAAATTTCTTATTTCCTCTTATGCCCCCACCAATACCAAAAATGATGTCCCGCAATTTAATGCCCATGGGCACTTCCACCAGACCCGTGTTATTGACCTTGCCTGTCAGAGAGAATATTTTCGTCCCGGTATTGCCGGGCGAACCAATTTTACTGAACCACTCTGGTCCATTATTGACAATTAAGGGGATGTTAGCCCAGGTCTCGACGTTGTTCAGCGTGCTTGGCCTATCCCAAAGGCCTCTTTCAACCGTGTGGATATATTTTGCCCTGGGCTCCCCAACCTTTCCCTCGAGTGAAGCCATCAATGCCGTTGATTCCCCACATACAAAGGCGCCACCACCCCTGTTGATCCTCACATGAAAATCAAAACCAGAACCCAGGATGTTATCACCCAACAGTCCATGTTTCTCTGCCTGCTCCATGGCAATGGTCATATTTTTCAATGCCAGCGGATACTCGTTGCGAACGTAAATAAAACCCTGATGCGCTCCGATGGCATACGCTCCGATGATAAGCCCTTCGAGGACACTGTGCGGATTGCCCGTTAGAAGGCCCTCATTGGCATAAGCCCCCGGATCGCCTTCGTCGGCATTGACAATTACATATTTGATGTCGCCTTGCGCTTTCCTGCACGACTCCCATTTTGTGCCAGTTGAAAAGCCGGCTCCACCACGGCCCCTTAAGCCAGACTGTTTGACTATTCCAATCAACTGGTCTGGCTGCAGTTCAAATAGTGCTTTAGCAAGCGCAGCATAACCGCCTATGGCTATATAGTCTTCAATCTCAGTGGGATCAATTAGTAAGTTGTTACCAAGTATGATCCGTGTCTGATTCTTATAGAACGGCAATTCATTTTGTGCGGTTATCTCTTTGCCGGTAGATTGCTCCTTGAACAGCAATTTGCTTATGACTTCTTTATTAAGGACTGACTTCTGGATAATCTCCGGTACATCATCAACTTTAATTTTCTGGTAGAAGATGTTGCCCGGTTCAATAATGGCGATCGGTCCCTTCTCACAAAAGCCGTGACACCCGGTGACTTTAAAATCAACCTTGTCTTCTAATCCCTGTTTCGCTATCTCCGATTTGAACGATTCCGCTACCGGGTTGCTGCCGTAAGGCCTGCAGGCGGTGCCGTTGCAAATCGAAATACGCGTCTTTCCAGTATCCAGCTTCCTGCTCAGCTTCTTCTGGAGTTCTTCGAGTTCTTTTCTGGATTTTAATTTAGTCCGCATATCGAATGTTAGTAATTAATATTTCTTCAGCATCAGCTCGACTTTATCATTGCTCATCTGACCGTAATATTCAGCATCAATTTTGACTACTGGACCAGTTGCGCAGCACCCCATGCAATTAACAGTTTCTAAAGTAAAATTGCAGTCCTCAGTTGTTTCACCACGGTTGATCTTAAGTTGCCGTTCAAGTGACTCCAGGATCAGATCGGCACCCCTGACATGGCACGCCGTACCCAGGCATACATTGATGATATGTTTGCCTCTGGGCTTGAGGCTAAAAGCCTTAAAAAAGGTCGCCAGGCTGTAGATCTGGCTCTGAGGGATATCCATCTTTTTACTTAATTGGTCCAGTTCCACACGCGGAAGAAAATTATATTCAGCCTGCATATCCTGCAATATGGATACTAACTGGCTCTTATCTTTACCGTATTTTTTAATTATGGCCGAAACTCTATCTTTCATTTCTTCGGTTTCCTAGAAGCAAGCTCTTTGATCTTGTTATACTCGTCAGTTACCCTTTCCTGGATCTCTGCGATAGTCTCCCTGGTCAGGTGCCTGAACCTGCCCTGCAATTTGAGATAGTCTTCTATTGGCCGTAGTTTTGGCAAGTCAATATTTAACGTATATTTGCCATTCTCAATTTCGTAAAGGGGAAAAATGCCTGTTTCGACGGCCAGTCTGCCCATTTTAATAGTAAGATTCGAGGCACACCGCCATCCTGTTGGACATACTGAAAGAATATGTATGTATGATGGCCCCTTGACCTGCTTTGCCTTTTCAATCTTAGCCATTATGTCAAATGGATAGCTTGAGCAGGAAGTGGCTACATAAGGTATGTTGTGCGCAGCCGCTATTGCAGGCATGTTTTTCTTCCAGGTATGTTGGCCGATGCTCTTCTTCCCGGAGGGAGCCGTGGTCGTTGATGCCCCGAACGGCGTCTCGCTGGAACGCTGGATGCCAGTATTCATATAGGCTTCGTTATCGTAGCAAACGTATATGAAATCATGACCTCTTTCCAGCGCGCCTGAGAGTGACTGCAGGCCAATATCGGCAGTGCCTCCATCGCCACCCATGGCGACTACTTTAACCTCCTTATTGTAGCCGTGCTTGCGTTTCAACGTTTTTATACCTGACTCAATCCCGGAAGCTACCGCAGAGGCATTTTCAAACAGTGTATGAATCCATGGGACTTCCCAGGAGCTCTGAGGCAACGGAGAACTGATGATCTCCATGCAACCGGTGGCATTGGATATTATCGTATTCCTGCCTAGCGCTTTGCATACAAAACGGACTGCCAGAACTTCACCACAGCCCGAGCAAGCACGGTGTCCGGGTGCAAGATATTCTTTTGCAGTAACTAACCTGGGTACATATATGCTCAGGGTTTCCACTATTCTCTCACTCCGAACATAACTATCTCGTCAGTTTTTCCTGCCTTTGCTTTCTCTATCCCGAGTTCAATTAATTGCTCGAAATTCTCTGGTGATATATCGCGGCCACCTAGTCCACCCACTACGCTGACTACCAGGGGCCTTTTCTCTAAAGAATACAGGGCAGCGCGGATCTCCGAACAAACGGGTGCAGGTCCACCCGATGAAATACACCTGTCAAGGACTATTATATTTTTAGCGTTGGATATCGCTTCCAGAACCTCTGCATAAGGAAAGGGACGCCATAGTCGCAGCCTAACCAGGCCGACTTTTTTGCCTTCTGCCTGTATTTTGTCAATAGCCATCATGGCATTCTCACTAAAGCTGCCCATGGTAATCAGGAGTGTTTCCATGTTATCCGAGTTGTATTTTTCAACGGGCTTATAGTATCGTCCGGTAAGATCACCGAACTTCTGCCAGACATCGACAATTACTTTCTTTGAACTCCTGAGTGCATCATCTAGGGCCTTTCTGGCTTCAGTATAGAGATTCGGCATGGCGAAGCATCCCATTGTCACAGGATTATCGGGATCAAGTGCAAAGGGGTACTTGTAAGGTGGTATAAATTCATTAACTGTTTTTTGATCAAGCAGGTAGAGCGGCTCAATAACATGTGATAAATTAAACCCGTCGATATTGATCATTGTGGGCAAAAGGACATCCTTATCCTCCGCAATGCGGAATGCGCAAATCATCATATCAAAGGCCTGCTGTCCGTTTTCGGCAAAAATCTGGATCCATCCACTGTCTCTTGTCACCATGACATCGGAATGATCTCCCCATATGCTCAGCGGCCCGGAAAGTGAACGGTTGGCCACGGTCATAACAATGGGCAAGCGAAGTGACGCAGCCACAAAGAGCACTTCGTGCATCAAGATTAGTCCCTGGCTTGCTGTAGCAGTGAACGTCCTTGCGCCAACGGCGCTTGAACCCAGACAGGCACTCATAGCAGAATGCTCGGACTCAACCGGTATATATTCAGCGTCAAGGAGACCGTCGGCTACTATTTCCGCCAGGCCTTCAACAATGTGGGTCTGTGGTGTGATAGGATAAGCAGCGATGACATCGACATTGGCCAGCTTTACAGCTTCGGCAACAGCTAGAGATGCCTCCATGCCAACGCGTTTTGATGACATCGTCAGGCTTCCTCAACCATATTTATAGCTCTGGTCCAGCATTCATGGGCACAGATACCACATCCCTTGCAATAAAACATATCAGCCAGGAAATATCCATCTTGTTGCTGACTTATGCAAGCTTCAGGGCAAAACAAAGCACAAATTCCACATTTGATGCATCTCTTGTTGTTCCATTCGGGATGTTGGGCCTTCCAATCGCCGGTGTTAAAAGTCTTGGTATTGCCAACCTCAGTCACTGCGCAGCCAACTCGTAATTCCCGCCAGCTGGGCAGTTTTTCAACTTGGAAGGTCTTTGGTCTTTTTATGCCTGAAGTAGATATTTCCGCAAGCACCGTGCTGTCAAAAGCGCGCTTGCAGGCCTCAAAATTGGATTTTGCCCGGGCACCGAATTTTTCCTGCAGGGGCTCCATCAACGATTCGAGCTTCACGACATCCGCGGCTTTAATCAAAGCACCGAGCATCGTGGTATTAACTATGTTGACCCCAAGCAGTTCTCGTGCTATAGCAGAAGCATCGACTACGGCCAGTTTCCAGCTACCGCTGAATTCCTGCTGAAGTTCCTCCACGCTTCTGGTGCTATTGACCACCAGTGAACCACCTGGCTTTAACCCCGATGCGACATCGAGTATAGTTACCAGTCCGGGATCGAGAACCGCGACTACGTCCGGATTTGTTACGCCTGAGCGCATACGAATCGGATCCGTAGGACTTATCCTGTTGAATGCGAGAACGGGTGCACCACGTCTCTCCGGGCCAAAGCTGGGAAATGCCTGAGCGAATTTACCTTCGTGTATGGCGGCAAACGCAATCATCTCAGCAGAAGTAACGGCTCCCTGGCCGCCTCTGCCATGCCATCTGATTTCGATAGTGCTACCCTGTTTCATAATTAAAAATCAGCTTAAAATGGGGTTCGATGCGCCCCTGGAGGGATTTGAACCCTCGCACCCGGCTCCGGAGGCCGGTGCTCTATCCCCTGAGCTACAGGGGCAAATAAGCTCAACACCTCGAATACCGGATATCCCTATATCTATGCTATAAAGTGTTTAAGTATATCAATTTTGTTTTTTATTTGGCAAATGGATTAACCACTTTGTCCAAAAATTAGTGGAAGCAAAACCAAAAAATAGGCCGCCATGATCACCAGCCCTAGCGGTACTCCGATGATTGCCCATTCCTTCATGTTTATTTTTAGTCTTCCCGCCGCGACAATATTGGGGATATTCCCGGGTATCAGCATTCCGCCGGCAATCAGTAAACCCATTATTATGCATATTATCTGATCCAGGTGCATGGCAGGGCCTATTTCAACAGCTGTGAGCGTAGCATTATCAAGTATAGCTGAGATCATATTAATCCAATATAAGGCCCAGGCAGGTACATACATCAGATACCATATAATCAACGGTTTCAGTCCCTCACCGAGCAATATCAATGCTGCAACGAAAAGGTAGACCCTGAATGCCCTGAAAATGGCAGTTTTTAGTGTTTCCGAATATTTAAATTCGTGCCTGGTTGCCTTCAAATTAACATTTCTGCCTATATAAAAAGCCCCAAATAGTGATATAAGGACAACCCCGGGGATAATATATCTACCAAAATAATTCAGCGGAAAAAAGAACCCTGCATGATAAGGCGGCCCTGAAAGCTTTGCCACCATGATGGTAGAAAGAGGCTCTCCGATCGGTGTTAGTCCCGCTCCCAGACCTACAGCAAAGCAAGCTACGACTGCGAATTTGACCTTTTCCTTTTTATCTATAGGCAAGGCAGCAAGAATTTCGGCAAGTAAAACCGCAGTGACAATAACTGAAACAATGCTTGAGCAAAGACCCAGTAATAATATAAGTAAGAATACGAACAAACGCCAGCCGAGCTTTGAGACGAAAGATATGATGCCGTTACAAAATGCTTTGTTATAAAAATGGATTATCAGACCAAAAATCAGCACCACTTGAAATATACCTATGGGTATTGAACCAATTATCACAGGTGCTTTTAATGCCTCCAACACAAGTTCCCAGCTCCACAAACCTGAGATGGTAACCGCTAGAAAACCCATGATTAAGAAGAATAATTCGAGATTTTCCTCTACCTTCTTAACAATGAACGGTAAGACAAGTACCAGAAGCGTAATAAAGCAGAGCCCAAGAACTATGTATAATACAGGTTCATCGGGAATATGAGTCATGCTAATATGCGCTGCGATATTTTTAGGAATCACCTTCGCATCCCGTTGACTTGATCAATAAGACGGGAACATCCACTGCCCTTAGAACTTTCTCTGCTACACTGCCCCAGAACCACCTGGTGATTCCCGAACGCCCGTGGGTTGCCATGATAATAAGGTCTACATCATTGGTGTTGGCGTAATCCACAAGGCTCTCTGCAGTCTTGCCAGAAAGGATAACAGGATGTGCTTTTATACCAGAGCGATTCAGTCGTCTTGCAATGCTCTCAAGGTAATTGTGAACATCCTTCCTCATATCATAGTTAATTTGTTTTAAATCATCCTCGCTCAACGCAATTTTCCCGCGTGTGGGTATTTCCACCGGCTCAACTACACTTACCAACTCAACTTCAGCATTCACCGGTTTGGCAATTGTCTCGATGTGCGGTATTACGCATTCTGCTACTGGTGATCCGTCCAATGGGACCAATATTTTTTTATACATCTTGAATACCCCCTCAGTTTTCATTGCATAGCTAGTTTTCTATAGATTAATTTATAAACTTCAGCAACAATTATTATAGTAGATGCTCCAAGAATGGCAACCAGCCAGTCTATCCCGCCCAATGTATATGTGTTGAATGGTCCTTGAAATGCTGGCAGGTAAACAATAAGCAGTAATAAACAGAGTTCCCAGGTGACTGCAGCCAGCAACCATTTATTTACACGTACGCCCAGGTTAAATAATGACTTTTCTAAAGAGCGGCAATTGAAGGCATTAAAAAATTGAATGATTATTAAAGTGACAAAACACAGACACTGAGTTTCTATAAGGCTCTTTCCAGAATTTAGAGCCCAGATAAAAACGACTAGCGGAATAATGCAGGTCCAGATTCCAACAATTGCCATATAACTGATTACAGGTAACGTAAATATATTCTGATTCCTGGGTCGAGGTCGTTCACTCATTATGTCTTTCGAACTAGGATCCACGGCAAGCGCTAAGGCTGGTAGACCGTCGGTAGCAAGGTTAACATACAATATTTGGATTGCTATGAGAGGCAAAACCCCCGCATTTATACCTAATAGCGGACCTAATAAAATTACTATTGCCATTAGCAGTATTTCGCCAATGTTACACGAAAGCAGGTATACAAGGTATTTCTTGATATTTCCAAAGATAGCGCGGCCCTCTTCGACTGCAGCCACAATAGACGCGAAATTATCATCGGTCAATATCATTTCTGCAGCTTCTTTGGTCACGTCGGTGCCTTTTATACCCATGGCTATTCCGATATCAGCCTTCTTTAATGCTGGCGCGTCGTTAATGCCGTCGCCCGTCATGGCGACTACATGCCCTTTCCTGGTAAGTGCTTCTACTACGCGTAATTTATGCTCGGGAGAAACCCTTGCATAAACTTCGATTTGCTCAACCAGACCCTCAAATTTCTCCTGGCTCATATTATTTATATCATGCCCGGTCACGGCTAATCCCTGCTTCAATATCCCAAGTTCACGTGCAATTGCCACAGCCGTCAACTTATGGTCACCGGTTATCATCACCGTCTTAATCCCCGCCACATCGCACGTTCGTATGGAATCCTTGACCTCTGGACGTGGCGGGTCGATCATGCCTCCCAACCCTAAAAGAATCATCCCATTGTTTACTTTCTGCTCATCAATCTTCGTATCAAAACTCTCTGGCAGGCGCTTGTAAGCAGTGCCCAGTACCCTGAGAGCGTTTTCGGCCATTTCATGTATAACGCTGTGAATCCGGGCCCGCTCGTCGTGATCAAGTTTAACCACCATCCTATCTTGATAAATAAAATCGCACGAACTGAGAATTACTTCAGCCGCTCCATTTGAGTAGGCCACCACGCCATCGGGCTCGCGGTAAATAGCAGTCATCCGTTTTGTCTCGGAAGTAAACGGTATCTCTCCGATTCTCGGATTAACACTGCGCAATTGTTCTATCTGCAATCCGGCTTTGACGCCAGCCACGACAAAGGCCCCTTCGGTAGGGTCTCCTTTTATCATCCACTGGCCATTTTCGGAAATTAATTTTGTATCAACGCAAAGATTTGCCGCTTCTAAAAATTTAAGTAAAACAATTTCACTTGAATGATCAATCGCTTTATCATCAATATAAAAAGCACCTTCGGGATCGTACCCGGCCCCGGTTATGTCGATTATTTTTCCACTCACGTATATCCTTCTCAAGGTCATCTGATCTTGAGTCATGGTACCGGTCTTATCTGAGCAAATTACGGTTGTGCATCCCAGTGTTTCAACAGCAGGAAGTTTACGTATCAGCACATGTTTTTTGACCATCCTGCTTACACCGATAGCAAGTGAAATTGTTACAACCGCCGGTAGCGCTTCAGGAACCGCTGCCACCGCCAGACTAACGCCCCAGATTAGCATCTCAAGTCGTTCGTGTCCTCTCATAACGCCCATAACGGCGAGGATGAAACACAAGGCGAGCGCGCCGATGGCTATCCATTTACCCATGCGGTCAAGATTTATCTGAAGTGGCGTTTTTTGAACCTTCACTTCCTTAAGCATTACAGCTATCTTGCCGAATACGGTGCTATCCCCGGTTTCCACCACTACTGCTTTACATCGTCCATATACTGCAGCTGTGCCTGTATAAAGCATGTTCACCCTATCACCCAAACTAGCTTCTCCTGCAACTGAGTCAGACGATTTTTCAACCGGCAGCGATTCACCGGTCAGCGCGGCCTCTTCAGCCCTGAGATTAAAAGATTCAAGTATCCGTGCATCGGCTGGAATTCGATCGCCAGTCCTGATTATAACGACATCGCCGGGTACAAGTTCGCGGGAGGGGATTTCAATTTCCTGTCCATCACGCAGGACCGAAGCCAACGGCGCTGCCATCTTTCTCAATGCCTGAATAGCTCGTTCAGCCCTGTATTCCTGAATAAATCCGAGGCCGGCAGCGAACAGTATTATAATGAAAATCACGACAGCATCAGTCACTTCACCCAGGAAAGCTGAAATGGCAACCGCAATGAGAAGGATAATGATGAGTATATTCTTGAACTGCTCGAATAATATTAGCCAGGGTGAAATTTTGCCTTCGTCTTCCAGTTCATTGTAGCCGTATTCATCTAACCTGAGGTTTGCCTCTTCCTGGCTCAGACCACTTTCATTAGAATTTAGAATAGACAGCACGTCAGAAGAATAATGGTTGTGCCATAGTCTTTTAAATTGATCGCTCATTCTACTATCGTTAAGTTAATCTACTGATATGTTACTGCAGAACAGTTTGAATAGAAATTATATCATCCTTAAAATATCTATCCAATGTATGGGTGACCGGTATTTTCCTTCCTGATAATGCTGTTTTCATATGATATAATTATCGGGACGCGGAGAGGTGACCGAGTGGTTGATGGTGCCGCTCTCGAAATTTGCTTTGAGGTGTCCTAAACCGTCATTTTACGTTCAGATTAGAACAGTTGTGCTATTTTGTAAAAATAGGTTTCGATCGTAGTCTACTCACTGATACTTTCCCATTTCCTTTAGTCCATTAGCAAATTATTAGCAAATTTTGGCTTTAGTATAGATACAACACCAAAATTACCCCACGGTTTCAACAACAACGGAGCGGGGGATTCGAACCCACTACCTTTTGACTGCCAGGCTGAGCTCACTTAGGAAGACGGGTAATTCCTAATACAAAATGATAATTTTTGATTTTTCCAATTATGCCGTTTTACGATCAAACATTTTTGTGATTATGGGCGGTTATAAATCATTCGCTAGCAAAATGTTAGTAAAAATCAGGCTGTGGTGAGGTTCTTACTGTAGAAATTTTTTTAAAAAACAATTTCCTATATTAAGGATACATTAAGCAATACATGCAGCGATTAGCTACCCACATTCAAGCTTCACGTGCCGGGTAGTCACGGTTTCAAACTAGGTAAGCCATTGCCGAAGACAACCGCGAGTGCAATTGTGAGGATAACAAAGAAGATAAAGAAGACAACCGCTGATTCAAGAGCAATATTACGTGCCTTTCTCCTGTCAGGAAAATGCCTCTCATATTCAGCGTAGGTGGTTAAATAGGCCATAATTGCCGCGATCAGGCTGAAAATAAGTCCTATCAACAGTATTAGCATCTTTCACCTTAATGAACGAACGCGTTGCGCCCGGCGAAAATGGCTGATTTCCCGAGGTCCTCTTCAATACGCAGTAACTGATTATACTTCTCCACTCGCTCTCCGCGGCAGGGTGCACCGGCTTTTAAGTGGCCGGTTTCCAGTGCAACAGTAAGATCGGCGATGAAGCTATCCACGGTCTCACCGCTGCGGTGCGAAACCATAGCACCCCAGCCGTTGCGGAGTGCTAATTTAACAGCCTGTATCGTTTCACTGACCGTCCCGATCTGATTTAGCTTGATTAAAACGGAGTTGGCCGCACTATCAGCGAGGCCTCTACGTATACGCTCAATATTGGTGACAAAAAGGTCGTCCCCTACAATCTCAATCCGGCTGCCCAGCGTGGCCGTTAACATTTTCCAGCCTTCCCAATCATCCTCGCTGAAGCCGTCCTCAAGCAGAATCACGGGATAACCATTGATAATGTTAGTATATTCAGCGACCAATTCCCGGGCACTGAGCTCCTTTCCTTCCGTCCTAAGCAGGTAGCGGCCATCCTGATAGAAACCGCTGGCGGCGGCATCGATCGCAATACCCACCTCCTGACCCGGCTTGTAGCCGGCCTGCTGGATGGCATGAACTATGAAATTCAGGGGCTCCCGGTTAGATGCTACTCGTGGAATGTAACCTCCTTCATCCCCTATGCCCGTTGACTGGCCTTCCTTGCGTAGCAGAGTACCTAGAACGTGATATATTTCACTCCCCCAGCGTAACGCTTCACGGAAGGAAGGTGCGCCGTAGGGGGCTATCATATATTCCTGGAAATCGGAGCTCTGCCATTGCGCGTGAACTCCGCCGTTAATGATGTTGAACATGGGAACGGGTAAAACCCTGCTGTTTACCCTACCGAGGTACTTATACAACGGCATGCCGAGCGCGCCAGCGGCGGCGCGAGCCGCAGCCATGGATACTCCCAGTAGGGCATTGGCTCCCAGCCTGCTTTTGTTGGGGGTGCCGTCAAGTTCGCATAAATGTTTATCAATTGATGGCTGAGCGAGGCTATCCATACCTATCAGGGAGGCAGCTATTTCTTGATTAATATTACGAACCGCTGTCAGGACCCCCCTGGAATTGTACCGCTTAGTATCGGAATCTCGCAGTTCAACCGCTTCGTGAATGCCTGTTGAGGCCCCTGATGGCACGGCCGCGCGGCCAACAGCGCCGCATTCCAGGTTAACATCGACCTCTACTGTGGGATTACCACGTGAATCAAGTATTTCCCGGGACTGTATTCCCTTGATCCTTGTATCTATCATTACATATCCTTTCCTATAAAATCTTCAACAAGTGACCCCATCCACTGCACCAGCCTATCGCGCTGATGATAGACGCCTCGTTTTCGAGCGTGCCGGTATCCCGGTATTCCCATTGAAACGAGCGGGAATAGCGTATGAGTTGGTCTGCCAGATAGGTTACATGCTGACGTTGTAACTCAAGACCTTTAATTTGAATATAGGATGACTCGTGCAAGAAATGTTGTCGGCAAAGGTGTTGGCCCTCATTTTTGCCCAGGCACATTTCACAGACCTGTTGTTTCCAGTGGACGGACGTACGGGATGACAACTCGCGCAGGTTGGTTAAGTCGCGTCCCCGCTTCAATGTCTCTTCAGTCGCAAAAGACCGTGATTTTTCATCATAGCCAAGTTCACACATGGGGCATTTGCGCCTGTTACTGAGCCGCATATGCAAGGCAACCGGGACCATGCTGTACCTCTTGAAATACAGCTGCGCGTGTAAAAAAAGGTCCTCGTACAAAATCGCGGCTCCGTGCAGGTAAATCTGATGATACGCGCAGTCCACCACGAGATAGACCGCAGCATGTCGTTCACAGAAACCCCAGGCGCGCCTGAGCCAGTGGCGCGTAAACGGATCCATAATGCTGCCCTGGATGAAATACCATAAATAATGAACCTCACCGTCCGACATGGTAAAGCCGCTATCGACGTCCGAGGCGGGCACCTCAGGGTTTTTGCTTGCTTGTTTGCTTAGCTCCGCTGCCTCCCTCTTTGATCGCTTCCGATTTGTCATAATTAATCCAGACAGCTCTGTTTTCACCGGGACACAGCAGCCTCAATGGATTTCAACTTGCTGTGAATGCTCTCCGCTTCTTCGATACGGGCATCCATTTTTCTGAGGTCCAGCTCAATATCCTCAGCTTTCTCAACGCGGCGTGATTGAGCGGCTTTAATTGACCCGAGCGTGGCTTCAATAGTTTGCTTTATTTTTCGGTCGAAGTCATAGGTAAATTTATAGAAGGTGTCGTTGATATTCAATTTCATCGACCACTGCAAATTGCCCACATTGCGGGATACAATACTGTCGATATCCTCCAGCAGCCTTTTCTTGAGCCTGGCTATACGCTTCTGTCTGGGCAACAGGCGGTCCAGCATATCTTCCGGGAGAGGGCTGGGACTGACCTTAAAAGTATCCTTGACCCAGAAAGGCTCGTGCTTTAGTTCGAACATAGCCGCGTCACGCGGAGCGCTATAAGGCACATCGAAGATATCGGCAGCCGATTTTTGGATGCTTTCAGTCGTTTTCCTATATTGTTCCAGGTAATTATCGAATATATGCTTAATATGCTTATCCATGTTTGCCGCCGACTCCGTCAGCGCCCTGTCAAACAAGCCAGTTACTATGACCGCGATTTTTTGGTGGGCGATCTTTTCCAGCTTGTCCGGTGTATCTGCCCCGGACAGATCCTTTTCAATCATCGTGGCGAACTGCTGGATTATTTTCAGTCGCATTTCGGTCGCCTGCTGGCCTACGAACTCAAGCGTGCGCTTCTTATCACCGACCAGCATGTCCTGTACTCTGATTTTCTGGTTTTCGGCCTCCCGCAATTTTTCATCTAAAACTGACAGGCGATGTTCGAGGTCATCCAGGGGGAGCGTCAGGGAGCGCTGCTGCAGGTGCAGCCGTAACAGGGAATCCTTAAATACATCCTGTGCCTTGCGGGAGAGCGCCTGTGTGAGCACACGGTTCTTTTCCTCGGCAAGGAACTTGATAAGCTGATTTTCCACTTCTGACATTCCGCTGGATTCCCAGCGATTTTTATCGTGCTTAAGCCTCGCTTCAAGGCCCTGGCGCGCGGAGACACACAGGATGAGGTCATTACCACTGAACCCGATCTGCTCGCGAAGAACGCCCTTGAAGAACTCCACTGCTTGCCGCTGCTCATCGCTGCTCAGGTAATCGACCTTATTCATAATGAAGAAAAAGTGGGTCACTCTTGGCCGTATAGTTTGCAGGAACTCCAGTTCTACCTGGGTAACGGGTGGATCCGCGGAAACCAGGAACAGCGCCGCATCACAATTAGGGATAAAGCTCAAGGTGGCTTCCGTGTTGTGTTGGAAGGTAGAGCCTATGCCGGGTGTATCTATCAGGACTACTCCATCCCTTAGTAGTGGGGAGGGGAACTTTACTTCGACCTGTTTTACGCCAAGTTTATTCCGGGGATTGCTTTCCTCGGTGACATATCGTGATAAGAATTTGCTGAGTTCACCCGTATCCTTAGTCGTGAATTCCAGCGGCTCCCCCCTGTTTAAGGTGACACTGGCTGTCTTGTGGTCGCTCCACGATATGTAGGTTGGCATTGAGGTCAGGGGGACGACCGCCGAGGGCAACAACTGTGCACCCAGCAATGCGTTGAGCAATGTGCTTTTTCCCCGCTTGAACTGTCCCAGCACGGCCAGATGAAAGCGCGAGGACTCTAACCGTCCTGCGATCTCGCCTATGCGTGCCTGCTCATCCGCAAAATCACCGCCAAGGTCGAGAATGAATTCTTTAGCCGCTGGTAAAACTGAGGTCAGCTTTTCCCTTGGGGCAGAGTGCATCTGCACCTGTCCCGGTGTTCTTCTGCTATTGCAGACTGGAACTGATTCAGAAGAGCTATCCATCCTACTAATTCACCTTAATGCCATAAAAAAAGCTTCTACTGCCGGGTAACAGTAGAAGCTATCAACCTGCGTGGTCATTTAGGGAAGTACTATTTCCCCGGGCGAGCTTCATCGCCCTTATTCAATTGAATTAATTCTACAATCCTAACTGCCGGTCAGTCAATTTAAATTACAATCTGAAAAACATTTAATGTATTTGCGAAGTCGTCTTTAATATTGACACAGCATAATAAGTGTATTCAAGAGTAGGAATTCCCATCACGTCCTTTCTGGCAAAACCACCATTCGGCCGCTGGCAGCCTTTTATAAAAGATATTATCCATTCAGTGAGGCGGGTCTTCTGCCCGAGATTAAAAAGGCCATTAGTCAGCCAGTATATATCCTCGATAAAGTTCAATTTCCACACATTCTCCATGCCAAGCAAATAGCTCACGGTGAGGTTCAATTCTGTGCCGCTATACTCTGTCATTTTGAAAATCTCAGTCGCATAATAGGTCGACGCCATGGTCGAAATATGATTTCTGCCAAAACCACCATTTTTATTTCTATATTTGAAAACGAATTCTATCAATTGCTTCCTATCAATATCTCTGCCCAGGCGATTCAGTATAGACAGAACGTGGTAGGTGGTTTCAAGTTCTGAAACCACCTCAATATCAAGGTTATCGATGACGCCGAAGCCGCCCATGCTATTCCTCAACAGGTTCAACCTGGCCAGATATTGATGTAAGAATTGAACATCAGCATTAAGCTCATGTAATACTTCAGTTGCAGAGAAGAGACCGTTTATACCCACGATAGGATTCTTCTTTATGGCTCTTAGAAAGAACCTTTTTATTTTGTCAGGCCGGTCGGGTTTAAGCCCCAACATTGAGAGAGTTTTTACAGCGTAGCAAGTATCCATTGCACTGGATGGTGGCATCTTAGCAAAGAAATAACCACCATCATCTAGATGGCAGTTTTCCACATATTGCCTGACCTGCTGACGCAGGGAATTCAAATACAATTCTTCAGTCTTACTCACAGCCATATTACAGAACGTAATTTGTCCCTTGCTATTTAAAGGTTAATAAAAAAGCCTCTACCAGTTAACTAGTAGAGGCTATCATCCCGAATTACGGGCTATTTGGGACATAAATCCCTGGCGAGCCTCATCGCGCTGCAATTGTTTATTTGATATTTTAACAATATGGTATTGGTAATGCAAAGCTATTGCATAGATAAGCTTTTGTTAAAGCTTCTGCCTTTATCCTGCATGGTTTCATTAATGTGTAGAGCAAGTTCTAAGCTTCGAGGTATAAAAGCTTGTTTTGAATTTTACACCGTGTCATTGTAAGATAAGGCTTACTGCGACTCCTTGTGGAGACGGGTATGAAGATTTTAGTTATTGCTGACATTGTGAGAATATCAGGAGTTGAGGCCGTCAGGCTACTCCTACCGAGATTAGTTAAACAATACTCAATTGATCTGGTGATAGCCAATGGGGAGAACACTAGTGGTAGAGGTCTTACTCCAGACACTGCTGAAGCACTGATAAAATCCGGCGTAAATGTGATCACTACAGGAAACCACACATGGCAGTCAAAGTATTCCCGAGAACTTTTCTCTAGAAGACCCTCAATTCTACGGCCAATTAACCTACCGGGGAGCTCGTTAGAAGATGGATATGCGATCCTAAGTGTACCTAGACAGCGTAGCAAAATTGCTATTGTCAATCTGTTAGGTAAAATCAATATGGGTAATGAGTATATAAACAATCCTTTTACTTCTATAAGCCATCTACTCGCAAGTATAGTAGAACAGACAAAGGTTATCATCATTGATTTTCATGCGCAATATACAGATGAAAAGAGATTAATGGGATATTATCTTGACGGTAGAGTGAGTGCACTATTGGGTACCCACACCCATGTAGGTACCATAGATGCCCATATATTGCCGAAAGGAACCGCCTATATCACCGACATTGGAATGGTGGGTGCACATAATTCTATCATTGGTGTAGCCGTTGAACCAATAATAAAACGTTTTCTAATACAATTGCCAACAACATTCCAGGAAGCTGAAGGGCCTGTCACCTTCAATTCTGTAGTTGTAGAGGTGGATGAAGAGTCCGGCAAGGCCACCGATATTTTCCGCGTGGATGATATCGTTAGTTTTTAGATCACAACGGAGAAGCTCAAGACACAATATAAATCAGCTAAATCAAAAGGGCTTGATGAAAATTACTTATAACACCAGCATATCATCCAATAAAGCGATCTTCAGTCTCTTCATTGAATTTATGGCCATGTACCTTAATCTATCGAAGGGAAACAGGAACCACAATCCAAAAAGGCAGCTTGATGAATAAATCAACGTTAATAGCTTCCCAGCCTAATTCTGTCCCGTTCAATATTATTCTAGAAGCTAGAATCGGCACTTCCGTACAAGGTTGTTAAGTGCTACTACTCAGATTATATTGACCATAACATAATTTCATAGTCCGGCAATATAAACAAGAAAAACAAATTAGCGTATCTTTCAATGTAAGATTATTCCGTATACCTGCTCTACTACTCGCTATATCTGAGTTACTTGCATTCCACGAAATGTTTTCGCACTTGCTATACTTTGCCGCGTAGCGGTAATATTCAGATTAATTTGAACTTCGTTAGGAGGCTACCAGTATGAGTTGCATCTTTTGTGAAATCGTAGCGGGCAAGCAGAAAGCATACAAGATTTACGAAGTCAAAGATTCCCTGGTAATCCTTGACGTGAATCCTCTTGCCAGGGGGCATTGTTTAGCAATTTCCAAGCGGCATGTCCAGTGGTGGCATGAGTTAGAGGGGTCCGAGATTTCGAGTCTTTTCAATGCAGCGAAGATCGCTTCTGAGAGAATAATGAGGCTATTCAAACCAGATTTTGTGATGATGTATGCCCGCGGTAGAAGAATACCACATGTTCACATATTTCTCATTCCAACTTCCAAAGGGGATGTAATTGATCGGTTTTTTAACACTTTAGAGGGATTCCAAGAATCTGTTGCTGAGCTTTCAGAAGTCAAGCTTGGGCTTGAGGAAATTTCAAATATTCTTGGGAGGGATTTATAAATACCTCTGGTCACAAGTAAACATAGGATAACAGGTTCCTATAGAACGACATGAATTAGTACGTGATTACCTATGCGCACCCCAAGGCGGCCCGGGTTATTTGAGCCACTTGCTGCAGGCATGGCATTTGGGGGCATGACGTGGTGTGTGTTAATTGATTGTTTTTTTAGGGAAACAAATCGGGTACTGATCTATGAGCACCCGGGACGGCCGGCTAACGAGGCATAGTCCGCAAGCCGGATATATTCCCATCGATTAAAAACGCCTTCAACTTCGCCAATTCCTTCTCGTTTAAGGCGATGGTGTGGTAGGTTGTAACGGCGCGACCTGTACCCCTGATGCTTGCGGCTGATGGTAAGGCAAACACCGTCCCAGTACAAAGAAGTAAAACCGAAACGGTCTTTCGATAACAGGCCGTCGGGACTGGCAGGGAGGCGGCACTGGCGGCCGCCTCCGATCTGTTGTTCAATAGTCAAGCCTTATAACGGCATATACTCCTCATGCGGCACTGATAACGATTGGATAAGGCGGCGCCGGCAGTTATGCTGTTCTTTTTCCAGTTCAAAGTAGGCGTAATCCGCCGCCAGGGCATCCTGGCCCTGCTCTGTATCGGGGTACTCCGTCGGGTCCGGCTCGGATAAGAACCATTTGCAGTGCGGGCAGGTGTATGTCATGGCTTCGCCTCGGGCTGCCACTTGCCGCACTCCTGGCACTTGAAAGCGGCGAACGGCTTGCCGTTGTCTTTGCGGGTACCTGATACCCATTCGAGGGAATCGCTGCCGCAGGCGCAGCAAATGCCTGCCTGCGCTGACGGTTTGGCCGGTGCCTGTACCTTCTGCCGGGCAGGAATCTGTGACGGCTGGATAACCGGCGCCGGGATCTTCGGGGCTGTGCCGGGAACAACGGCGGGCGGTTGGGGTGTGCCGGTGACGTAAGCGATAACCTGTTCGAGGTCGGCGGTAACCTGTTCAAAGGAATCGCCGAAGATATTGAATTTGGCAGACATAGTGGACTCAACCTTGATAGAATTTAACTCTACATGAAACCTGCTTGTCATTAAAAAACTCCTTGCGGAGGATAACGCGCCTCCGCCCGCGATAAACTAATCTATCTTTAACATGGCTGGCATTACCGAAGTGATAAAATCAATGAGGCGCTGTGCCTCTTCAGGCAGGAAAGTGATGGTATTGTGGTTAAGACCGTGATGATTGAGGATAACAATAACGCTGCGCACCGGATAAAAGGTGGCTATTGTTTTCTCGAAGTTATCCTCGAAGATAATGGAAGCCCTATCTTGTATCATATTAAACCTCCTTTACCTTATCCCACTCACGTAACGGGCTTTTCCCGGTGGCGGTCTCGGTGATAAAGAATGCCAGCATAACCGCTTCTTTCATTGAAAGAGCGATGAGTTTACCTGTGCCATTAAATTCATTGGCGATAAGAAAGGCATTACGATCCTCGACATATTTAACCTCGGTATGCTCGTGAGTATCTGAATTAAGAACCTTGAATTGATCCATGAAAAACCTCCTATATTTATTTACCTGGCTGGGATCGACCACGGCGCTGACGCCGCCCTGCCAGAAGCTTGGCCCGCCTTGCCTGACCCAGGGGGCATAAACAAGCTTGAACACACATTCGGCGACAAGGGCTCTTTCGACCACAGATGCCCTTGAGGCCAGGGGCTGACCCCGTACCACAGAAAGAATGCTGAGCTGGGCAGGCAGGCACAACCGTACCCCAACGGCGTCGGCGGGCGTACCGGCGGCTGCAAGGGTGGCCAGCCGCAGCGGCCACGGCTACTGCCGCCTGCCCTTGCAGCCAGCTACCGCCGAACGCCGTAAAATATCTTGTGCCTGCCGCCGTTCTCCAGCTCAGCCGTTCTCTCGTTCTCCCGTTCCCTTGTTATTAAATCTCGTGGGTTGGGTATGGTGGCGTGGGTGGTGGGTGGCGGTGGCGGCAGCGTGGGGCGTTGGGGTCTCGGGTGGCTAGGGGGTTGGTGGTGATCCAGATTAAAGGGGTGGGCGGCATCGGCAGTGGCACGACCGCACTTAAATAGCGGGCGGTCGGGCGCACCTGCGTGTACTCACGGTGGTGTGGCCCGCCGCCGCGGATACCTTGTTAAAATCCTTCAGCACTTTATCCACGGTGTTTTTCGTAGAAAAT
>Ga0315289_10004378_pt1 | contig 21079 bp, 16 predicted proteins | sample YL17G11_40_MG_FD_203452 | JGI IMG/M metagenome (GOLD analysis project Ga0315289, IMG submission 203452) | Sediment microbial communities from Yellowstone Lake, YNP, Wyoming, USA - YL17G11_40 | ecosystem: Environmental > Aquatic > Freshwater > Lake > Sediment | place: USA: Wyoming | collected... | reverse complement strand
GGGCCCGAGCCGATAAGCAGTCGAGCATCTTTCGGAGAAAAGGATGGTCATGATCCGGCAAGATGGGACAATGGCGCGTTTGGGTAAACACTGACAACTAAGCAACTTAGGGAATGTGTAGCGGCAATGATTGCTCCCATATCTTCTCAATCGCACCTCTTCGCCTGGGTCATTTTGCCCATTTTGATCTTCCTTTCGAGAATTGCGGATGTCTCGATCGGGACGGTTCGCGTGATTCTCGTCTCCCGGCGGCTCAAGTACTTGGCGCCCCTCGCCGGCTTTTTTGAAGTGCTGATCTGGATCCTGGTTATCGGCCAGATTATGAAGAATCTGTCGAGCCCGATCTGCTACGTGGCTTATGCCGGAGGTTTCGCGGCCGGCAACTTCATCGGTATTCTGATCGCGGAGAAGCTCTCCATCGGCATGGTACTGGTTCGAGTCATTTTCCCGAGGCAGGCGAATGGCCTGATCGACCGTCTTCGCGAGAGGCGCTACGGCGTGACCAGCATCGATGGCCAGGGCGCCAACGGTCCCGTGCAGATGCTTTTCACGATTGTGCCGCGCCGCGAGGTATACACCGTGATCGAGCTCGTCAAGGAATCGAATCCGGACGCCTTTTACTCCATTGAGGACGTCGATCATGTAGAAAGGGGAGTCTTCCCGATCCGCAAGAAATGGTTCGACCTGTCCCTTCTGAAGCTCGTAAGCCCTTTCCGTAAGGGCAAATAGCGCAATTGATCCTTGGCGGCGGATGGTCGATAATGGATCGCTATGAAAGGTGCCGAGAAGACCAGCTCAAAGCTCCAGAAGCTGACGGAGCTGCTCACGGGCAAGGCCTATCTGCTCGTCGTGGTGCAGGATAGTCCCGATCCGGATAGCCTCGCGGCTGCTGTGGCGTTGCGGCGGCTGGCCAAGAGCCTGGCCAACCTCCAATGCTCCATCGCCTACGGTGGTACGGTCGGCCGGGGAGAAAACCGCGCCCTCGTCAAGTACCTGGGCCTGAATTTGCGCTCCTGCGATGAAATTGACTACGACAAATTCGATGTGATCTCGCTGGTGGATACCCAGCCGGGCACGGGCAACAATTCTCTGCCCGATCTGGTCCTGCCCGATCTGGTGATCGATCACCACCCGATTCGCCGTCAGACGCGTATGGTCCCGTTCACCGATGTCCGCAGCGACTACGGCGCGACCTCCACGATTCTAGTGGAATACCTGATCGAAGCGGGGATCACGCCGGATACGCCGTTGGCTACCGCCTTGCTCTACGGCATTCGCTCGGATACCCAGGACCTGGGCCGGGAGGCCTCCCGGGCGGACGTCGAAGCGATCGAGTTTCTCTATCCTTTTGCCAACAAACGCATGCTCAGCGTCATCCAGCGGGGAAAAGTGCCCCGGGTGTACTACCAGATGCTGGCCGATGCCCTGCGAAACGCCCGTGTCCAGGGACCGGCGATCATCACGGAGCTAGGCGAGATCGACAACCCCGACATGATTGCGGAGGTCGCGGACCTGTTGTTGCGGGAAGATGAGACGATCTGGACCATGTGTACCGGTTCCTGGAACGACAAGCTGCTGATCTCCATCCGAACCTCGGAGGAAAGCAATCTGGCCGAGAAGGTCATCAAGCATATCGTCGCCCGCAAGGGCACCGGCGGCGGGCACCAGACCTACGCCGGCGGGCAGATCCCTCTGATCAAGGGCACGAAGAAGGAGCGGGAAGAACTGGAACAGCACGTCGAGCGGAAATTTCTCGAAGCCATCGGTGTCGAAGAGGGGCAAAACGCACCGCTGGTCAGTGCGTAGACCATCTTTCGCTCCGCGACCGGGTTGCAGGAAGCCGGAGCCGGGGCCGGCAACGCTCCCATCTGCATTTTTCCATTCGTAAGTGTTGTTTGTGCCGCGACTTGCGAAAATAAGCACAAACGACATTGATTTCTGCAAGATTCCTGTTTTACTATGATCGAGATTGAACTCCAGAATCCAGTGCTGGAGTCCGAGGATTTTATGTCTTGTCAGGGAGGTATGGACGTAGAGAAGGAAAAGAAAGCAAGTCCCAAGGGACACCCAGCCGACGCACCGGAAGACGCCGATGCCTTGCGTCGGATCGGAAGGGTGGTGACAAGGCTTGACAAACAAGCGGGAAGGTATAGATAATCGGCGTGTGGCTGTCACCGTGTACCGGGTGCAGCAGGAAGGGAAACAATGTGCTTCGCATGTAGGCGGAGCGTGGAAAATCCAGTCAAGAAGGGGAAAGAAATGACTACTCTCAGACGGAAAGTGCTCATGCTGGTGTCGGCAATTGTGGTTACCCTGGCCCTCGTTGTTCTGCCGGGCTGTGCCAAGAAGGAACCGGCGAAGGCACCGGTCAAGAAGGACATCACGAAGGGCATGGAGTAACAAAGCGATCCGGCCGTGCTCTGTAAAGCAGTACATGCCGCAGAGCCGTCCGACCTAGGGAATACGCTGATGAGGCGTTAGCCATAAGGAGTCCGCCCTCTGCAGAGGCCTCTGCGGCGGACTCCTTTTGTTCCTTCGTTTCGCAGAGGACGCTCGTTCACATGGGGGGACCGTGATCCACGAGCACACCAATTGCGTTGCCATTATTGCCCACCCGGATGATGAGACCCTCTGGGCCGGGGGTACCCTTCTCCTGCACCCGGATCGCTGCTGGACGGTCGTGACGGTCACCCGCAAGAGCGACCGGGAGCGCGCGGCCAAGTTCCAGCAGGCACTCGAACACTACGGCGCCACGGGGATGATGGGTGACCTCGATGATGGGCCTGAGCAGAGACCGTTACGCACGATCGACGTTGAGGACGCGATCATGGATCTCCTGCCTTCTCATCATTACGATCTGGTCCTGACCCACGGGTGGTGGGGGGAATACACGCGGCACAGAAGGCATGAGGAGGTGGCCAAGGCCGTCATTTCCCTGCGAGAGAGTGGCCGGCTCTCGATGGGCGAGATACGGATGTTCGCCTACCAGGACGATGGAGGCAGGCATCTGCCTCGGCCGGTTGAAGGGTCGGACGTCTACACTCGCCTGCCCGACAAAATCTGGGAGCGCAAGTACCAAATCATCACGGAAACCTACGGCTTCGGACCGGACAGCTTCGAGGCCCGGACAACACCGAGGGACGAGGCGTTCTGGGTGCTCAAGTAGGACCAACGAATGAAGATACTTCTTCTGTACCATTATCCACCTTGCCCATCGGGTTTGGCCACGCAAGGGCAGTTGCTTCACAAGGGTCTGGAGGAGATCGGTGTCAGCGTGCACGCGGCTCATTACGAGTCGGAGCAGGAGAAGGAGTGGTACTATCGCTGGTTCCGGCCCGACGCGGTGGTCGGGGTCGGCTACTGGGGCCACGTGCCGCAGCTTGTGCTGCACCCCCAGCGTTACGGCCTGAGGCCGGTGCCTTGGCTGGTGGCGGACGGATACCTGGCCGACTATCAGGACGTACTGGACAGCCTGCCGCTGATTCTCGTGACTTCCCGGTGGGTGCGGAGCGTCTACGCCCGGGATGGGCTTAGCGGCAAGAACATCGAGATTCTCCCGGTCGGCTGCGACACTGATTGTTTCGTCCCGCGTGACCGAAGCGATCCGAAGGTGGTTGCCGTCCGCGAGGCGCTCGGCATCGGTCCGGGCCAAATCATGATCCTGACGGTCGGGGGAGACGCCACGAGCAAAGGGGCACAGGAGGTCATGCGGGCCCTGGCGGCCATCGACGGAAAGGTGCCCGACTGGAAGTACGTCTGCAAGGTTTGGCCTCAGGCACGCACCAGTCAGCAGAACTCGATCGATTTAAAGTTGGCGGCGCAACTGGGGATTGACAAGAACGTGATCTACGCGACCAGCATCACCTCCCGGGACTTCATGCCCTATCTGCTGGCGGCGTGCGACATTTACGCCGCACCCTCGCGCCTGGAGGGGTTCGGAATGCTCCAGGTGGAGGCCAATGCCTGCGGCAAGCCGGTCATCGGCATCAACGCGATGGGCCTGCTCGACACGATGGTGCATGGCGAGACCGCGTTCCTGGCTGGTATCGCGCAGGAGATCCGCCTGGGAGAGACGGTCGTCGGCGACGAATCCGGCGGCGGGGCCGGACGACGGGTCGTTTCCAAAAGCCCCCGCATCGTGGATTATCGCGCCAGCGTCGACGATATCGCCAAGTACCTCATGAATCTGATGCAAAACGCCGACCTGCGTGAGAGGATGGGCCAAGCCGGTCGAAGACGCGCCGTCGAAAATTACCACCATTGCGTCGTGGCCAGGCAGTTTGCCAGGATGGTCGCCCAGAAACTCGGGATCTCGTGAATTGCGGTTGAACCAGGCGGCTTGTCATGAGATAATAGAGTATGCAGGGGTGGGTCCCTGGCCTGCGCGTTCACTCGGTCCGGGCCGCTTGACACGTGGGCAGGAAGCCCATGCCGGCATGCTGCCGTCCATTGCGAGCGGGCGGCACGTGGTGGGGCACAGGCACGCAAGTACAGGAACGGATGTTGGAAAGGCGAAGGAATGTACGTAGCACCGCAATTCTCGGTATTCATGGTCAACAAGCCGGGAGTGTTGGCCAGGGCACTGACGGAGTTTGCCAAGGTTCGGGTCAACATTGTGGCGATCACGATGATGGACTCGGCGGAGCATGGCGTAATGAGGGTGGTATTTGAGGAGCCGGACAAGGCGAGAGAGGTGTTGACAAGATTGAATATGCCCTACAATGAAACGGAAGTCCTCTGCGTAAATCTGGCCAACAAGTCAGGGGCGCTGGCCACGGTGGCCGAGAAGCTGGCCAAGGGGCATATCAATATTTCCTATGCCTACTGTACGGCGGGGGCCAGGGGTGGGCGCACCACCGGCGTTCTCAAGGTCTCCGACGTCAAGAAGGCCATCAGATTGCTGGAAGACCACAACAAGGAAAGCAGAGAGCCGTCCGCTGTGCGCCAGTCCAAAGCGACGCACGCTTGAGCGATGGATTTCGCAACTGCCTCTGTGCCCACGAGTTGTGTCAATTGCTGCCGCCGGGGAGTTGCCGCAGGGCCGCGGCTCGATCCGGGTAGAAGCGGAAGATCTTGTCGAGGTTGGTGATCTTGAAAACTCGCTCCAGTTGTGGGCTCAGCGAGGTGATCGCCACCTGGCCGCTATAGGCCTCCAACCGGGCTCGTGCTTCCAGCAGCAGCCCCAAAACCTGCGAAGAGAAAAATTTCACGCCTTCGAAGTCGAAGACGATGCCTTTCGGCCGGTTGGTTTCGATGTACTGCTTGATCTGAGCGGAAGCGCTCGTGATTTCCGCCACGTCGCTGATGCAAGTGCTTTTGAAGGAAGCAATTGCAGCGTTTCCTTCCGTCGCGATGTCCAAACCTGCCTTCGTGTCCATGTCACTCAACCTGCCTAATCCCAAGTCACGCGGCATTATCTCATCCGGATAGCCCGCCGTCGAGACTTTTGTTCGCAAGTTGTTGCACAATCCGCCGGTCGGCAGGGAGATCGGGGCGTATCGCGACGCGTCACCGTCCGGCGACGCCACCCCCGGAGAGCTTCTTGGTGTGCACGCCGTGTGGGACGCGGTCGGCTCCAAGTCGCAAGTAGCCCTTGGCCCTCATACAGTCGGTAACGACGCTCTGCTCGTACCGCTCACGCCAAGCATCCTGCGTTTTGCCTGGATTCGCATATCGGGCTCGCTCCGTCGGCGAGCCGCTCACGGCCGGGGAATCACCCGGTGGCGGAAGGCGGTCATAGTGCTGCTCGTTGATCATGTCCTCGGCCTTCTGGCGGGCCTGATCCTGACACTCGAGGTAGTCGGCCTCCACGTCATCGAGGCTTCGGTCGGGATGGTACCAGTAAAACGAAGGGCTGGAACATCCAGCCACCGTCAGCAGCATCATGATGGAGAGGGCAACTAAGGCTCTCATCGTGCATTGTCCCCCCACAGCGGCGATCGAATTAGTGTGTTCCATCCGTGGAATACGGGTCTCTATGTCACGGCTTCGCAGGCGGCTTCGGCTCCGGCGGCTTTGTCCCCACGGCCGCCTTGCGTTGCGGCGGCTCCGGCAGGGCCAGGGGCGCCGTGCGCTTGTCCTGGGCCGAGCCGTAGGTGAAATTGAACTTCGAGGGCAAGGCCCCGGCCTGATTGGCGCTGCCGAGGAGCCTGTCGTGCTCGGCCTGCAGCGCGTTGAGGTCGCTGGCCTCCACGGCCCGCGTGATGCTGGTTTGCGGACCACTGAGCAGCTTACTGAGGCACTGTTGTTCCGTCTCCACAAGCACAGAAGCCAGATAGCTTCCTGAAAGCTCCTTAAGGTTGTTATCTTTCAGGCTGCGAATATAGCGTTGGATGGCGTAAGAGTAGAGCTGACTGAACTCCTTGGCGAGCGGCGGGTTGGCCGCGCCCCCAGAGACAATCTTGGCGGACAGCAGCTTGAGAATCCCGGTGTCCACGAGCTCATACTTGACCGCCCAGTCGGCGTACCGCTTGATCCGGACGTCCGCGGTGCGGATGAGAAGGTCCTGGGCCGGCGACGTGTCATATCGGCCGGCGAATTGGGCCATCAGATACAGAACCTCCGGGCTGCTGGTCTCGACGACCTTGCTGCAGGCGTCCAGGATCCGGCGGGACAACGCCGCCGCGGTGTTCTGGTCCTGGCCCAGCTTGGTCCACACGCTCGGGTTGGTCGCTTCCCGGACCGCCCAATAGCGGACCGTGGCGTTCTCGTGCGGGATCAGGCCAATGCCCAGATCGATAAGCCGTGGGTCATTCAACTCGCTGGCGACAATCAACAGGTTGGTGAAGACCTTGAACCGTCTGTCCGGATCGGTGATCTCATTCGTAGCGTATTCGAAGCCCTTGCCGATCTCTCGTAAGGCAGCTTCGGAGAACCGCTGGGCGTATTGGGCTTGGGAAATCTGGTGACTGACGATGACCGCGCGGGTCTTCGCCACCTCAGTGAAGTCTGTAGTCCGGACGAGGCGACCGACGGCGTCTGTGACGAACGCATCGATAATCTCCATGTCCTCGGGTGTCAGGACATTCTTTTTGACTACCTCCTCGATCCGGCGGCTATCCACCTGGGCTCGGGAAATCGTCAACAACGTCAAGACCAGACCACCGACAAGGATGGCAAAAAACGCGCGTTGTACACTCATTTCGTCAGCATCCCTTTCAACGAGCCCGGGTTATTTTATCCAAATTAACGCTTCGGGCCTGTTTTGTCAAGCGAAATTGGACCTTTGTCACACGGTGGAATCCCGAACAAAAGGTTGCATTCATCGTCCGATACCTTATCTTAGGACGTTCTGTGGCCGGATTGATGCAGTTTTCACGTAGGAATGCGCGATGATGAGATCTCTGGCGGTGGCTCTCCTGGGTGGGGTCCTGCTGGCAGGCTGCGGGAATGTCCAAACGCAGCCACTGAGCGACGGGGCAGCGGTGACCCAGCCGCCCGAGCCGACAGCCGCACCTGGCGGTCTGCTGCAGGAGCAGGCGCGGTCCGGCACGCCGGGATCTCTGCCCGGCGAGGCGAGCACGCAGCAGGCACGGGAAGAAGAGAACGAGACGGCGGTCGTTGACACCGCCGGAACGACCGCGGAAGCGGTAGGTCCGGAAGTCCGTAACGAGATTATCGGCCCTGCTGAAGGTGCTGCGGCTTCGGCCCCGACTGATGTCAACCTGCCGGAGCGAGGCCGGATGCTGAAGCCCAATGATACTCGGCGGCCTGAACCCAACGAGGTCCGTCCCGCGGAACCGAAGGTGCTGGTATCGATGCCGGACAGACAGGAAGATGCCGCTGCACGGGCAAATGAGGATGCGAGCGCAGTAATCTTCAAAGAGTACGGCGAGATCCTCAACGCGTGCGTACGTGAAGATGGGCGAGTGGATTACGGCACTCTGCGCCGCCGGCGGCTTGATCTCAAACCGCTGTTGATGAAGCTGGGCGACCTGGATCCCAATGCGTATGAACGATGGTCGCGGGATGAGAAACTGGCATTCTGGATCAACACCTATAACGTGAAGATGCTGGATATCATCACGAGAAACTATCCGATCCAGTCGTCTTGGTGGCTGCGGTTGACTTGGCCGCCGGACGACATCCGCCATATCCGCGGCATCTGGACAGATTTCAAACTCCTGGTGATGGACGAGGAATTCACGTTGGGCGAGGTCGAGCGTCGCCTCTTCCAAAAGACCTTCGACGATCCGCGTGTTTATCTGGCCCTGACCTACGCCAGCCGGTCCAGCCCCTCTCTGCGCCGGCAGCCGTACCAGGGGCCCGCTCTGGACCGGCAGCTTGACGAGCAGGTGCGGCAATTCCTGACGAGCCCCCAAGGGCTTCAGATCGACCGCCGCGGCATGGTGGTGCGCCTTTCGGCGCTCTTCAAGCCGACGTGGCGGGGGACGGGGTTCGTCGACCGCTATGGCACGGACAGAAAATTCAAGACCTGCGCCCCTGAGACACGGGCTGTGCTCAACTTCCTCACCGCCTATCTGCCCCGCGAGGACGTATACTTTCTCGAAGTGGAGAATTACACCATCGAGTACATGAATTTCGACTGGCGGCTCAATGACACCTCCAGAGGCTACTGACCCCGCCAACGCCGTCCAATCTCTGCCCAATTCCCCACCAAGAAAGAACCGCTAGATGGACAACACGGCCATTGCCTGATTTTTTTGGTTGACGGCAGGAGCCGGCGACCTATGATAGGGGACTTTGGGAAGGCTCCGCCGCCGGGTACGAGCGATGCAAGGGTAGAGGTCTGAGGGGATCGTCGCGAGCGACGGGTGACGATTTCACAGCTTTCAGTGAGGTTCAGGAGATGCCACGAAATAAGAGTGTTGTCAATGTTAACTGCGACATGCGGAGCTATCTGTTCACCAGTGAGTCCGTGACGATGGGGCACCCCGACAAGGTGGCGGATCACATTTCGGACGCCGTTCTCGATGCGATGCTCGCCCAGGACCCGTTCAGCCGGGTGGCTTGCGAGACGCTCGTCAAGAACGACATGGTGGTCGTTGCCGGCGAGATCACCTCGAAGGCCAACGTGAACATCGCCGAGGTCGCGCGGAATACGATCAGGGAAATCGGCTACGACGATCCCGAGTTGGGTTTCCACTACGACAACTGTGCCGTCCTGGTGGCGGTCTCCAAACAGAGCCCGCACATTTCCCAGGGCGTCACGGAAGGCGAGGGCCTGCACAAGGAGATGGGCGCGGGCGATCAGGGCTTGATGTTCGGCTATGCCTGCAAAGAGACGCCCGAGCTGATGCCGATGCCGATTCTGCTGGCTCACAAGTTGACCACCCGGCTCGAAAAGATGCGGCAAACGAAGAAGCTGCCGTGGCTGCGGCCGGACGGCAAGAGCCAGGTGACGGTGGAATACGAGGACGGCAAACCCAAGCGGATCCATACCGTGCTGATTGCGGCCCAGCATTCGTGCAGGATCAAGTACCGGGACCTGCGCGACCAGATCATCGGGCAGGTCGTCAAGCCGGTAGTGCCGGCACGCTTGCTCGACAAGAATACGAAGTACCATGTCAACGCGACGGGTTGCTTCGAGCTGGGTGGACCCAAGGCCGATTGCGGCCTGACCGGTCGTAAGATCATCGTGGACACCTACGGCGGGTGGGGCCGTCACGGTGGCGGCTGCTTCAGTGGCAAGGACCCGACCAAGGTGGACCGGACCGCCAGCTACATGGCCCGCTACGTCGCCAAGAACGTCGTGGCGGCCGGCCTGGCCGATTGCTGCGAGATCCAAGTTTCCTATGCCATCGGCGTGGCCAAGCCGCTGTCGGTGCTGGTGAACACCCTGGGCACCGCCAAAATCAGCGAGACGAAGATCAGCCAGATGGTCTGCGATCTGTTCCCGCTGACGCCAAAAGGGATGATCGACCACCTGAATCTGCGCCGGCCGATCTTTGCCCAGACCTCGTACGGTGGGCACTTCGGCCGCAACCTCCCGGACTTCACCTGGGAAAGGACCGACATGGTCGGCGCCCTGAGAAAGGCCGCCGGCCTCGAATAGCGCGTCACACGATTCTCCGAATCACCCAGCCCGGCTCTGCCGGGCTTTTTCATTGGACCGGTGGCGGCCCGCCGATCTTCGCCCGCAACTGGAGCTTTCGCTCCGGGGAGGCGACGAAGAGGTTCTCCGGAAACGTGCGGTACGAGACGATCTCCTTGTAGATGGGCGTGCCCTGGTAGGCGTTCAGGCCCAGGCCGGCCAGGTATTGCAGCCGCAGGTTGCGATCCGTGTTGATCTGGGCGGCGCGGAGCCAGTCTTTGAGATCGGGCCCTTGTCCCGCGTAGGTGGAGAGTAGTTCCATTGCCGAGGCGAACTTCACTTCCGCCAGCGATTGTACTACCGCCAAATGATCGCTGCGTTCCAGCCGCCGTGTGAGCTCGTCGACATGGATCTTCAGCGGCTCGGCTCCGCCGAGCAGGACGACATCATAGCCTTCTCCGTTGATGTCGTTGCTCCAGATCGTCCCGTGGGGAAAAGCGCCAAAGAAGGTCGCCATCTCGCTTTTGACCACGTCCGGGCTGCTCTCATAGAGGGGCACCCATTGCGTGATGACCCCGCCCGGATGGAGATGCCGCTTGCATAGTTCGAAGTACTCCTTCGTGTACAAGGCCGCCGAGCCGCGCACCCACGGATGGATCGGGTCGGACGTGATCACGTCGAATTTCTCGTGGGTCGTGAGGATGTAGTGCCGGGCATCGTCGTACACGACTTCGACGCGCGGATCGTGCAGCACGTTGTAGTTCTCCTTGCCGAAGAAGCCCGCCGCGATCTGGGGAATCAGCGGCTCGATCTCGCACAGGACGATGCGCTCGACGTCGGGGTGCAGCACGAACGCCCCGGCGGTGACGCCCGCCCCGCAGCCGACCACGAGGATCGACCGGGGCTTGGGATGCAAGAGGGCCGAGAGGTGTCCCAGCATCCGTTGCAGCCGCATGTCGGCCGGCTCGGTCGAGGCTTCCACTTTGCCGCAGACGTGAAAGCTCACGATATCGGGGTCCAGCAGAGTCACGGCGATGGTTGAGTTCATCCCTTCACCGACGTAGATCGCGTCAGCCACCTGGGTCCGTGACGCCAGATATCGGCCGTAGGCGATCAATCCCGCCGGAATCGTCGGCACACTCCAGGCCAGTGCCACCGCCAGCACCGAGACGCCCAGGGAAGCGGAGAAAGTGAGAACGCAAGAAGGCAAGAATGCCCTTTCTACCTTCTCTTCGGCGGAGATGCGCTCGCCCGCTTGTGTCCAAATCATCGCTATGAGAAGCAGCAGCACACTGGTAGCCGCCGCACCAATCATCACGCGCTGACTGCCGCGTGTGCCGAGCCAGGGGATCAGCACCAGGCTGAAGGCCAGCGAGCCGAGGATCGCGCCGACCGTGTTCGCCGCGTACACGCCTCCGACGATCCGGCCGGGCTCTCGCCCCGATGACACCACCGACGCCAGCGCCAACGGGAAACTGGCACCCCACAGGATAGCCCCCGGTAGAACCGCCCACATGCACCGCATCAGATCAAGTTGGAAGCCGATCCAGGGATTTCGGGACAGCGAGGGATCGATCGGCCAGAAGGGCAGCGACTTGGCGAGAGCGTAGGCCGCCCAGGCAATGGCCCCCATCAGGAGCAACTGACAGACGCCCAGCGCCAAGCGGGGGCGTAAGCTATGGCGAGAGACCACCGACCCGATGCTGCTGCCGATGCCCAATCCCATCAGAAAGACCGCGAGGATGATGGAGAAGGTGTAGACGGTCCCGCCGAGCAGCAGTGATAGGTTCCGTGTCCAGACGACTTCCGCCCCCAATGCGGTCAAGCCGGACAGAGCGATGACCACGTGCACGATCCAAGTCCCCGGTGTTGGAGAATCCCGTAGGGTGGGCTGTGCCCAACGTTCCTCTTCCATTTCCCGGCCAGGTTGGTGGGCACAGCCCACCCTAGGAGCCTGCGCCGGCTGGTAGGCAGCCCGGCTCGCCAGAAGCAAAGCGGTCACAGCCACGGTGAAATTGAGGGCCGCCGCGACATAGGTGGCGATCGCGCCGTCGTGGACTCTCAGCAGGTAGAAACCGGCCAGGAGGCACCCGAAGACCGCTCCGGCGATGTTACTGCCGTAGAAGAACCCCAGCCAGGAAACGCCCCGGGGCGTAGCCTCGACCCAGCGGGCCATCGCCGGCAGGGTCGCGCCCATCAGCAAGGTGGGGGGCAGCAGGCAGACTGCGCAGACCGCCCCGCGCATCAGAATGCTCGCCATACCGGGTTTGACATGAGCGGCATAGAGTTGATCGACGTAAGGCATTCCGAAGAGCAGACCGATGCCGGCGACGCCGATTCCTAGCTCGATCAGAGCGTAAACGCGCAAGGGATGTCGCCGTACGGAGACTACTCTGGGAAGGACGAGGCTGCCCAAGCACATGCCGCCCATGAAGGTGCCCAGCAGCACGCCCAATGAGACGGCGGACGAGCCGATCACCAACTGGAGCGACTGGAGCCAGACGACCTCATAGATCAGTGCGGAGCACCCGCTGCCAATGAACAGGAGCGTCAACAGCGGCAGGAACCGCTGCGATGCGGATGGCGACTCCGATTGGCCCAGGCTCTGCATACTCACACTGATATAGTGGCTCCCGCACGGCCGCTGGTTACGGATTTCCTTCCCGATCCGCCGGCGCCTTTATGGGACTTGCTGTGCTGCCCGTTCCACAATGGTCTTGGGAAAGCCCAGGTACCTCAGCAAGTCGATCGCATTTCGGGTCGGCGTGATTCCCTCTTTCAGCCGGAAGTCAAACTCCAGCCCTTTGCCGGTCACTCGTCCCAGGAAGTAGTAGTTCTTGAATGTATTCTGAAGGCGCCGCGCCAGTTCCAGATCGTGCGTCGCCAAGACCACCATCGCGTTGTGATGGACCAGGTACTGGAGGATTTCAAACGCCGCGGCGCTTCGTTCGGACGAGTTGGTGCCGGCCAGCGGCTCGTCGATCAGGCACAGGGTCCGGCCTGCCTTTCCGGATGAACGTACCATCTTGAGGAGATGCTCCGCCTGCACCAGATAATAGCTCTTTCCTTCCAGGAGATTGTCGGCGTCATTGATCAAGGAGAAGATCCGGAACGGACTGGCGGTGTACGACGACGCGAAACAAGTACAGACCGCTTGGGCGAGGAGGGCGTTCACGCCGAGGGTCCTCAAAAACGTTGTCTTGCCGGCCATGTTGGAGCCGGTGATCGTCGCCCCTCCTTCGCGAATCGTGATCGAGTTGGGCACCGGGTCGTGCAGCAGCGGGTGCTTGGCATCCTCGATCTGAAGTAGCGTTCCCTGCTCCACAAAAGTGGGCTCCACGCAGGCCGGCAGCCCTTCGCGGTAGGAGGCTACGGATTGCAGGGCATCCAATTCGCCGAGCAGGGAATAGAGGGTGCGGAGCTCGTCGCGGTGGCGGTTCGTCTCTTCCATTACGGCATGAAAGGTTCGCACATTCATCAGGAAATAGATGTCCAAATGGGCATAGATGAGGGTCCCGATATCAGAGCTGATGGCGCCTTCCGGGAACAGGAGGAAGGTCTTGCGGGCAATCTCCCGTGTCGCCGAGCTTGCGTCCTTGAGCCGCCGACAATAGTCAGCGATGGCCGGGCAGTCGACGCTTGCGATTCGTTTGGCCGCCAGGATCATCGAGCCTTGGTACCGCATGGCGGCGATGGCAAGGTAGAGCCGGGCTCTCATCCCGTAGGTCGCCAGCAGGTTGATGAGGTAAACGACGATGATGACAGCAATTCCTCGCGTGCCCCAGAGGAGTGGGGCGCCGATAGCCGAGACCAACGCCAGCAGTGCCAAAAAGGAGTACAGATGCCTCACCCGCGTGGAAGAGGGCGCTTCTCCCCAGACCAGGGAAGTAATCACATTGGTGTCCGATCTGCCCAAGTGCTGAAGGTCGAGCTGGATTCTCTCCCGAATCGTCCGGTCGGTCTGAAAGAGCCTGATGACTTGGCTTCGCCGCTGCAACTCGTTCGCGGACAGCAGGGGAGTTCGAAGCATCTGGTAGAGGACGCACTCCCCCGGATTCGTCAGCGTCCGGTCGATCTTCGCGTACACCTCGTTCATGTTCAGATCGTTCCAGGTCTGGTCATCAAGGGGTGCGGCACTCCCTTGCGGGGGGGATTGTCGATACTGATGCAGGCTCTCGATCATCGGAAAGACCCGCTTTCGGTCCTGTTCCTTGCCCCAGTTCTCCTGGAGTTGATCCAGCACCCGTTGCGCCGTCATTCGCTGGTACATGGCGACACCCGCAATCCCCAGCGGGACCAGCAGTCCAAGTCCCCAGAAGTAGACTGGATCGACCCTGAGACCCAACAGCACAGCCGCCAAGGCTGCGCCGACCGACAGGGCCATCAGAATCGCGAACAGCAGAGAAGCCTGCCTGGCTGCTCCCAGGAGATATGCTGCCAGACCTGTCCAAGTCCGTAATTCCATGGGGCGGTTCTCCAACAACGCCCGGTGCTCGTGGCCTATTCGGCGTACTCGAACAACGCAACTTCGTAATGATCGAGTTTGGGTACGATGATCGAAAGCCTCTCCTTGTCCCGCGAGAAGTTGAGAGGGGCGTCCGTTTGGAGCAGACGCACAGCTTTGACCTCTCTTTGCGGTTTCAGGTTGATTGCGATATCGCGGATGGGGATGGGGCGGTGCAGGGCTTTGCCCTGTTGGCCGGAATGGTTGAACAGGGCGACCCACTCGAACTTGCCGTCTTTGTCCACGCGGTGCGTCACCTCTACCAGCGGCGAAGTGGTGACGCGCAGATGCCGGTCGAGGCCAAGGAGTGAGTCAATCACTCCCATGACCAGGCTGGCATGTCCCTGATGGCTTTGCTGCTCGTAGTGGCTGCCGATGTCCCAGGGGAAGCAGGCGACGGCCCCTTGCCCGTGCATCTTCGCCAACAAGGCGGGATGTTCCGAGACGTTGCGGTAGTAACACTTCTCCGGCGGGCCGAACATGTCCGCCGGGATCAGACGCAGGAAGCCTTCGACGCCCTCGTCTAACTCATAGACGTGAAAGAGTCCCTGCAAGAAGACCAAGTCCAGTTGCGCCAGATCGGCCCGGCCGAGCCACCGGCGGTCTCCTTCACGAATACGGATATAGGAACCCTTCTCCGCCGGGCGGGTCTGTTTGAACGAGGCCCCCTCCAAGCACGTGAGACGCTCCGGGATCTTGCCCGTCAGCAGCAGTCTGCCTCCGCCGGCGACGTACGCATCCAGCGCGGTACAGTCCTTCTCGTTCATTCCACCCGCATCGGGGACGATGACCAGCGGATACGCCTTGAGCGACGACGGCTCAAGTGTGGTCAGCTCGAACGCGACCTGGTTCTCGCACAGGATCTGCATCAGGCCGTCATATTCCCTGCCGCCACGTCGCACCAGCCCGACGTCGCCGGCGGGCCGGGCGGGCTTGAGCCAGCGTTCGTTGGCCGCATGGAACTCGTACAACTGCTTCGTCAGATCGAGGCCGGTGCGGTCCTCCTGGCTTCCGAGCGGACCAATGCAGTAGAAGTCCACCCACGCCCCGTTTACCATGTGCTGCCAGATCCGCCGGATCGTCAGATAGGGCGACACGGCGGCGTGGCGGTAGGGGATGTCGATGAAGTAGACGGCGCAGTTGGCCAGTTGCCGTTCGCCGGCGGTCAGAAGGGTCGCTTTGGCGTTGTCCGTGTCGCGGTAGGTTCCGACGCTCAGAGGCGTGTTCGACTCCTTGCGGATGATGTCCACGCCGGTGGGGGTATAGGTGCAGATCGCCAGGTCCGGCCGCTTGGCCTTGAGGAACGCATTGACCCGGCTGAACTGCCGGTCGCTCATCATACGGGTGAATTCGAGGTACTTGCGATAGACGGGACTCTTATCGTCCTGCGTCCTGGGCAACTCCATCCCCGCGAACTCGCGGAACTTGTCCTTGCACGCCTGGCACTGACAGATGCCGTGATAGTTGCCGCTGTAATCGGACCGCTGATAGCCGATCATGTTGAAGAACACGCCGTCGAGCGGGTAGCGGCCGACCGCCTCGCCGAGGATCTCGAACATGTACTCCTGCTGATACCCGCCGCTGACGCACGTGTGCACCTGGCCGTTGTAGTTGATGTGCTGCCCTTTCCCGCTGACATAGAGCCACTCGGGCTTCTCGGCGGCGAACTTCTCATTGATCTTGCTGAAGTCGAACCGCCCGATGACGCGAATCCCCTCCTTGTGCAGCCGCTGGAGCACCGTCCCGACAAGATCGCCCTTCATGTAGGTATTTCGGTAGTGATACTTCAGGTCCGTCGGATAATTGGCCACGATGCCGCCGACATTGAATAGCACGACGGTAGCCCGGAAGTCCTTGATCTCCTGCACATAGCGTTCCACGTCCACGGCGGCGTCAATCTCGCGCAGATTCGTCTGCACCATCCGCTGCGGCTGCAGCCACCACCGATCCACCTCCTGGGCCTGAGCGATACTCGGACGAACGAACGCCAGGCTCGACGGGGATACTGATAGGAGGACAACAATCACTCGCGTGGCTTTCACTTCGCAGTTCCTTTCCGATTGTCTTGTGTGGGGTCACATTCTTAGAGCGGTGCTCACCAATTCTTGGCGGCCTCTTCGGTGTCGGCCAGTTCCTCATCCCGCCGGCGATAACCGAGTTTCCTGATGAGTTCACCGGCCCGGGTAAGCTCGGACTTGTCGCGAAACAGCCGGGCACGGTAGAGGTGGATGTCAGCCTTATACAGCCACATGGACCCGCGATTTGCGATCTGCCACGCCTCGTCTATATCCTTTTCTGCACCCGGCAAATTGCCGGTCTGCTCATGCATCGCCGCTCGCGCCAATAACGCCTCGCACCGGTGATCATCGCGACCGGCATCCCGCGAGACATTCACTGCCTGGTCAAGGTACCGTCCCACTACAGACTTCACACGGGCGCGGTGGAGTGTTGTACCGAGTAGGTGGACCCGCCCCAGAATCAGACCATGAAGCGCGATATCTCGAAGATATCGGTCGTCTGGCTTCTTGGCGCGTCTTAGTGCTCTCAGGGCCCTTGTCTTCACCTCCCGCAATCGCTCCTGGTCATCCGGTGTCTTTGCATTTCCTACACGGTCGAGGAGGAAGTCGCAATAGTAGAAACCTGCTAGGGAGTACAGCCACTTCGTGTTCTCGCGTCGGCCCTGAAGCATCCTCTCGGCTTCACAGAACATCCTCTCCGCATCTGGCCAATCCCCGGTTAGGTGCAAGACACGCGCATATCCAGCCCTGCGGTGCCACTGCGCGTCGCCGGCGTCGCCACAGTCTGCCAATTCAACGCTCTCTCTAGCGTGCCCCTTCGCTTTTGAGAGATCCCCCGTGGCGATACAGATTTCATTCAGATTGCCTGCGCAATCGGCAGCCTGCTTCCAGTCCTCAAGTTGGGTATAGGTCTCTTGTGCCAGGCGGAGTGCGACGGTAGCATTATTCCAGTCAGCACGCACGCGAAGGCGAAAACCCGCAGCGTGCAGAACGAGCGCTTTGGACCGGATGTCCAACTCGTCGGAAGGGTGATCCCACGGCCTCTCAAAGAAGTGCCATACTACTGCTAAATCGGCACCGATGGCACCGAGTTTCTTAGTAGCAAAGAACTCCAATTCATCCGCTCGACTCTTCCTCCAAATCCGTTTCAGAAGTACCTCGTTGAGAACTTGTTGCTTCATCCCGGCTTGACAGCCGTGGGCGGCGCCTTCGTAGAGCGGCTCGAGGCCTTCGAGCGTCTTGGGCTGGTACTCGGTACTCCTGGTTAGATGCTCGTACAACCGCCGGTGAGCCTCGCGCCACGCTTCGGGGTGTGTCTCGCGAAGTCGCTCACCAGAGTAGTCTCGGATAATCGGATGGCAGTCTACCGTAGGTTGCGGGTCAGGGATCGTGGCTTGATCGGCATGGACTGAGATGAGGCCGCACTCAACGAGGTTGGAGAGCGTGTAGTTCCAGTCGTCGTCGCGCAGGCCAACGAGCGGCTCCGTCAGGTCAGCAATTACCGGCTCCTCGCGCAGGGCTGCTAGGCAGCCCGCATCGGCCGGGCGGTCGAACAGGCCGAGCAGTCGGAGCACAGCCAATTGACGTGGGCCATCTTCGTCACCTTGGGCCAGCCACTTCTCGTAGGCGGCCATGACCTTGAAAGCGTGACCGCCTTGGACCTTGGCATCGGCTTTGGCGAATCGGACGAGATTTCGTTTCCGGATATCGCCGTTGTGGGCTTTGGCTATGTATCGCCCGAGCAATTGGAGTGTCAAGGCATGACCGTCTACCTCGCGTGCGGCCTCTTTCAACTCCTTGTCATCCGCCCGTATCTGGGCATTGCCTGCTCTTGTCACCCCCATCCGAGAAAGTACCTCCGCGCCGGCATCGATGGACAAGTGGTCAAGAGTCCATTGGGGTGATGTGGTACCCCGGAAAGGCGCGAGGTCTTCGACCGATTCTCGCGTCGTCACGATACACAGACCCAGATTCTGTTGGGCCAGTCCTTTGAGCAGGGCCTCCAAGGCCGGGTCTTTCAACCTGCCTCCCATCGCCCCTGGCGAATACTGAAGGGGTTCCACGCCATCGAGGACCAGCAAGGTCCGCCCCTGGGCCACAAATTGGGCGAGTCTGGCTCCCTTGTCCCACGGCGATGCCGGACTGGTCGCCAGCTTCCTGCCTTCGTCGCCGCCAAAGAACTCAAGGGCGGCGGCGATGAATGTGTCGGAACTGGGCGCACCCTGTTCCCGCGTGCCCTGGCTGTAGAAGGACCAGTCAAAAACTCGCTCAGCCCCGGACCAGCCGTCTCTGGCCATGCGAGCCATCCATTCGACGACCAATGCTGTCTTGCCCACGCCGCCCCAGGCGACGATGGTCACAACGTGGGTCTTGGGATCGTGCCACGCGGCATCAAGCCGGGCCAGTTCCTTTTCTCGTCCAACGAGATGCTCGGCCCCGTGGCGCAGACGCATGGGAGAAACACTCGCCGATTCCTTCGGGGTTTCCGGGGTCTCGGCGACCCAAGCTCGCAACAACTCAGTCAGCCCATCTCGGCTCAAGGGTTCGCCCGTGGTGGATAGGGTTGCCAGATGGGCCGTCAACGCGTCAGCCAGCATCTCTCGGTACTTGCCTGTACCGCATGGCAAGTTCTGGGCACGTAGGAAGCCGTCCAGCCGGTGGGCTGCCTGTTCGCGAAAGGCCGGCGGATCGTTGTTCAACTTCACGAGTTTGACGTTGACCACCTGATCCAGGTTGGCAAGAGCGGGGTGGAACAGGCCCACCAGGCAAAGCTCGCAGTCCGTCTCCGCGTTCTGTGCCTTCAGTCCCTCGGCCCACTTTTGCACGTCGGCCTTGGCAAACTGGTTGATGGACGACTTGACCTGAACGGCCCGATGGGCCTGGGCGTACTCCCATAGGATATCGATCTTCTCTGATTCGTGATCTGGCTCCAGAGTGACGCGAACAAACGGGTGCCCGTCCTTCAAGCCATCCAGCAGAGCGATTAGCGTCTGAACCAGATAGCCGCGCATGCCTGCCTGGCCGCCGGGATTTGAACGGGATGTGTTTGCTGCATTCATTGTCCTCCTCGCCATGCTGCTTTTGCGACCGAATTCCGCCTCTGCCCGATTCTGCTCGCAGCCGTGTGCACCACGGGCTCGTCCTTGCTGTTGTGGGACAGGAAGACGTCAAATGCCAATTTCTTCCGGGCCTCGTTCATATCGGGACTATCGTACAACTGACAGCGTCGCGGGGCAAGCGCAGAGCGACAAAACCCGGGATTGTGTCGGAACAGAGGACACGTCCAGGATTTTCGGCAGCGGTGGGACACGCGCGGGTCCGTGCGCCCGCGGAGTATTTTCAAGCGTTGTTGTCAGTCGGCCTATGCGGCTTCGGAGGGGCGGACGTCGAGTTCGAGTTGCTTGCCCAGGCGGAGGAGGGTGACTTTCACCGGTTTGCCGGCGGGCCATTCGGTCAGGAAGCGGTAAATGTCGTCCATGGTCGCTACATCACGATCAGCCTTCGTTGAGCATCTTCTTGCTGCGGAGAATATGGTGGTAGTGCTGGGCGAAGCGATGGGCTTCGTCCCGGACGTACTGTAATAGCTTGCGGACGGGGGAGTGAGCGCCGAGCTTCAGGGGCTGCATACTGCCCTGGAGGTAGATGTCTTCCTCCCGCTTGGCGATGGAGGCCATCTTCGTGTGCGGCATCTCCACCGGCTCGCCCGCCGCCGCGGCGTCGGCGATCATGCCCTGGAGGGCGGTCTCTGCGGCGTGCAGATGGCCCAGGCCGCCGTCGATCAGGATCAGGTCGGGCCAGAGCTCTTCGCCGCGCAGGGCATATTTGTAGCGCCGCCGGACGACCTCGGCGATCATGGCGTAATCGTCGATGCCTTTGACCGTCTTGATCTTGAACCGCCGGTAGCCGTTCTTGAACGGCCGGCCGTCGATGAACTTGACCAGCGAGCCGACCGCCTCGGCCCCGCTGATATTGGCGATGTCGATTCCCTCGATGATGCGGACCTGGTTCGGCATTTGGAGGATATCCCGCAGCTTGACCAAGGCCTCGGTTGGGTCGGACGCAAACGCCTCCGGCTGGACGTGCTCGTTCACCGTGCCGCGCGAGTCCAGGCTCTCGATCAGGTGGATGCGGTCGCGGAGCATCCCGGCCTCTTCGTACCGAAGGTTCTTGGCGGCTTCCTCCATCTGTTGCTGCAATTCGCGGAGGATCGTCGAACGCTTCGACCGCAGGAAGCGGACGAAATCCTTGATGATCTTGCGGTACGCTTCCTTCTCAATCCTGGCCCCGCATGGGGCGGCACACTGGTGGATGTTGTGCAGCAGGCACGGCCGGAAGAACCGGCGATTCGGATCATCGGCTCGGATGTCCAGGGTGCAGGTGCGGAACTGGAAGATCTTCTGCAGTTCCACCAGGACCCCCCGCAGGTCGCTGACGTTCGTGAATGGGCCGAACAGGAGCGTTCCCTTCTCGTGGGGCTTGCGGGTGATGTAGACGCCTGGGAAATCCTCGCGGATCGTGATTTCCAGGTAAGGGAAGGTCTTGTCGCCCATCAGGTCCATGTTG
>Ga0315289_10004377_pt1 | contig 21080 bp, 21 predicted proteins | sample YL17G11_40_MG_FD_203452 | JGI IMG/M metagenome (GOLD analysis project Ga0315289, IMG submission 203452) | Sediment microbial communities from Yellowstone Lake, YNP, Wyoming, USA - YL17G11_40 | ecosystem: Environmental > Aquatic > Freshwater > Lake > Sediment | place: USA: Wyoming | collected... | reverse complement strand
GTTATCCCGTGAGTCAACGAATGCACTTTGAGTAACACCGTTACGTGAGTCAACGATTCGTTTTCGGTAACATTTACTCGTAAGGCAACGATTGTCGTTCGGTAACATTCTAAGTGAGTCAATTCGCATGATTGACAGGCTTCGACCTGTGTGTTACACTGAGAGGGAGGTGACAGCTATGAGAACGCTGGTCTTGAAAGAGGCACAAGCCCCCTATGCCCTTACTATAGACGATGCCACGTTGGCGGCGGGACTGGTACGGGTGGTGCGGGGTGGGCAGACCATCGGGGTGCTGGTGCCGCCCGACGAGTACGAGGAGTTCCGCGTCTGGCAGGAGGCACAGCAGTGCCGACCGGAGATGCCGCGCGTGGCCGAGCAGTTCAAGCGTGAAGTAGCGGCCTTTGAGCGTATGCTGCCCGAACTGTTGCAGGAATATCGTGACAGGGTCGTGGCGATCCACAACGGTCAGGTTGTGGCAGTGGGCGACTCTAAGACAGAAGTCTCCGAGCAGGTTCACCGGCGGTTGGGCGACGTGATCGTCTACGTCCAGCGTGTGTCGGAGCACCCCCGCATCCTCAAGTTCCCCTACTTCCGAGTGGTGTCCTGATGTACTCAACCATTTCTATGCGCGACTGAACGGTCCCAAGTTGACGTTCGATCTCAGCCTCACTTCGTCCGAGTAGGCGGGCTCTCCGCCGCCTGCTGGGCGCGCCACACGGGTTTCAAAAAACCTGTCAGGTCTGTTTGACTTCCTGCCGAAATGGAGTATCATGGGTGCATCAATTAGTGTATCGCATCACCGTAACCCTCATCGCAGTTGTAGTAGATCAGGGAGGGCAATGTTGAACGATTGGCAGCCGACCTCTATCCGGGGAGAGATCCTGGCGGACGGTCGGCTTTTTCGTTTGGCCGGGCAGCCGGGCCAGGTAGGAGGGGACATGAACGAGCGGAAGTGGTGGACGCTGATGGTGGCGTGCGGGTTGGCAATGGCGAGCGTGCTGCTCCTGTTTCTTCTGCTAGGCAGGAACGCCGCTGGCGCAAGCGCGGACGGGGGCGGTGCAGCCTCCAGGGTTCGACTTCAGCAGACCCACGACGTTGTCCTGCAAGCGGGGCACACCGTCTCCGGCACGGTGTTTGCCATGGATAGGCGCACCCCCGTGAGCAACACCGCCATCTACGCCTTCAATCGTGACACGGCCGAAGGGTTCGGCCTGCCGCCCACCGATGACTATGGCCACTATTGCGTTGGCCTGGAAACAGGTACCTATGCACTCACCTTCACCCCACCTCCGTGCTTGGGGCTCGGCCCCAGGACTGTGATTACCACGATCGCCCAGGCCACGGCCTTGAGTGTCACCCTGCCGCCGGGATTCGTCGTGGGCGGTTGCGTCGTCAGCGAGTCAGGCGAGCCTGTGCCGGGCGTCCAGATCTACGCCAGGTACCCCCGCATCGGTGGCTTCGAGTTTGCGCCGACAGGCGGATCGGGGTGCTATACTGGCACGCTGCCTCTGACTGGCCGCCCACTTACAGGGGTGTATGACTTTCAGTTTATCCCACCCGCAGGGTCCGGCCTGGGCTCCGTCACAATCACTGACGTGAGCAGCACCACTGCCGGTTGTCCCAACGCCACGCTTCCGATTACACTGCCCGCCGGCTTCACCCTGTCTGGTAGGGTGGCGTGCAATGGCACCCGGCTCAAGAACGTCTTGGTCTACGCGGAACCCGCAGGCCCTCACGACCCCAGCAACAGCCTGCCCGGCTACGGCGTCTTTGCGGCGGATGACGGCTCCTACGGACTACCCCTGGTATCGGGCACCTACGTGCTAACGTTCACGCCACCCGCAGCGGCAGGGCTCAACGCCGAAGCGGTTACGACCACGGTACTCGTGACCGACACGGTGTTGGACGTTGACTTCTGTATGTGCAGCGGCTTCTGGGTCACCGAGACCGTGGATAGCGCTGCAGACGTGGGTGGTAGCACTTCACTGGCACTGGCGCCAACCTGGCCGTATACCCCTTACATAAGTTACCACGATGGCACCAGCGATACCCTCAAGTTCGCCCAGCGGCATGGCACCACCTGGTACAGCGAGACGGTAGACTCTGGGGGTGACGGAACCTGGTTGGCGCTCGTAGCGGCCTATCCCTACACCCCTTGTGTCAGTTACGATGACTATGAGCAATGGTTCCTCAGATATGCTTGCCGTGGTAGTGCCAACTGGATCACTCAGACGGTAGCCGGTGGACGGGCTTGCTGCTCTTCGCTGGCACTGGAGCCATCCTATCCCTACACGCCTCATCTAAGCTATTTCAGCCCCTGGGGAGATTCTCGTACTCTATATCACGCCTACCTCAGTGGTACGATCTGGATGAGTGGCACGTGGGTGCACGAGCCAGTAGAACCTCCTCACTCAGAGGCGGGGTGGAATAACTCGTTGGCGCTGGCACCAACCTATCCCTACACGCCCCACGTCAGTTACAAAGATTATATCAGTGGCGATTTGAGACACGCCTGGCTGAGTGACACCACGTGGCTCACTGAGACAGCAGGTAGCGCAGGGGATGTAGGCTCGTTCAACTCGCTGGCGTTGGACAGTAGCGAGGCTCCCCACGTCAGCTACTACGATGGCACGAACGATACCCTGAAATACGCCTGGAAGAGTGGTAGCACCTGGTTCAGCGGGACAGTGGACAACGTAGGGCAGCAGGTAGCCTCGAGCGGGGGGGGGGCTACCTCGCTGGAACTGGATCAGGCCGGTATGCCCTGCATCAGCTACTATGACGCCAACAGAGATGAATATGACCTGGAATTGGCGCGCTTTGATGGCAGGGTTTGGATCATCCAGAAGGTGGATAGTGAGGGAGACGTGGGCCAGTACAGTTCACTGGCGCTAGATCCAATGGGCTGCCCTCACATCAGTTACTACGACGCCACCCACGGCGACCTCAAGTATGCCTATATTCCGCCGTACCACGTGTACCTGCCGCTGGTGATGCATGACTATCCCTGATCAAGAATGATCGTTAGGATTGTCGGCCAGCAATCCTTCAGCCTGGGCAATGCCGGTCAGGCGATCGTCGGCGCAGACGAGTGTCGGCGGCGGGAGTTCAGTTCAGAACCGTTCCTGATGCGCCAGCCAGGCCGTGGCCAGAAGACGCTCACCATTCACCCCGGTCTTCGATGACGGCTTCCGAAAGTGGCTTAGCCGACGCTCGACCCAGTCGCTCGGCCAACGCACGGCGCTCTTCTGCGGACACAGGATCGGGAGGGCGCGTACCTGTTCTGGGGCGCGGACGCATCAAGCCTGCCGCCACCAGGAGACGGACCATTTCCTCTCCTTCGTCTTCTTCCGTCGTTTCCGGCACGACCTGGATACACACTCTTTGACGCTCCCGCAGGTTGAGTGGCTGCAATGGGCGCAGGACTCCCCTTTCGTACACTGCCGTCACAATCTCCGCCATCGCTCACCTCATCCAGCCACTTTTGTTGGCGCCGCAAGTAGAACACAACTCGCTTGACAAGGAAACACTGCCTGTCTTTCCGGATACCATTGTACCGCATTTGGCCCACTTCCGCACGAAACCATCCGGTACTGCCGGCCCAGTGCGCGGTACTTGCCTTTGGATGGCCTTTGAGGTAGGATGGTAGGGAAAGCAGGATTATCATCATCCAGATTTCCTACTGAGTGAACAGCAATCAGGAGGGTACCATGCGCATTCTCAGCGTACGTCATAGTTTCGAGGCGGACCACAGTTCCTCGACCTACGAGTTCTTCGCGCTCGACAAACTGACGCCCGAGCAGCGCGCGGCTGTGCAAGAACTGACGGGTGAAGCCCCACGCCGCCACCTGAGCTTCCATTACATGGGCGATTGGAGCAATATCCCATCCGACTGGACCGAGCGGCTGCTCACGCTGGGCTACGACGTCATGGTCAGTGAGAGTTACGACTGGTGGACCGTCCATCTCTCGCTGCCCCACGATCCTGGCCTGGCGGAGCGGTTACAACAATACGAGTGCGAGTCCGATGGCAACGGATTCGACCTGCGCGTGGTCGGCGAGCGGATGATCCTCTACTTTGGCATGCAACTGGACTATAGCGCGGTGTACGATGCATTTGGAGAGGATGTATTCGAGGGACTGGCCGACCTGTTTGAGGCAATGCGTAACGAACTGCTCACGGGCGACCTGAGCGCGGTGCGGGCGACGTACCAGACCTACGGGGACTACGAGGAGTCTGAGCCGGAGCCGGTCGAGCCGCTGTCCAAAAGTGCCCGGCGGTTGCTGAACATCATGGAGAACTATTAGCCGATGGAGGCCTGGCAACTGGCGGAAGCGGTGGTTCTGCGGCCGGAAGCCTTCGGCGGCATGGCCTTCCACCGCCAGCGCGGCATCACCCTGGAAGTGGACGCGGAGGCGTACGGTTTCCTGTGCACCTGCCGGGAGCCCCGCCCCCTGCCGCCCCCCGGCTATCCTGCCGCGCGTTTGGTGCCACAACTGGCGCGCCTGGGCTTCCTCGCCCCGGCGGAGGACGGCCGCAAGGCGGAGGACGGCCGCAAGGCGGAGGACGCCCGCAAGGCGGAGGACGCCCGCAAGGCGGAGGACGCCCGCAAGGCGGAGGACGGCCGCAAGGCGGAGGACGGCCGCAAGGCGGAGGACGCCCGCAAGGCGGAGGACGGCCGCAAGGCGGAGGACGGCCGCGAGCAGGTGCAGCCAGTTCCCCACGCTCCCTGGCTGGGCGATGGCGTCACGCTCTCCGCGCCGGAGACGGTCCACCTGGCAATCACGGCCCGCTGCAACCTATCGTGCCCCGGCTGCTACGTCCCGCGCTTCGACGCCGCGCCAGAACTGACCACCGCCGAACTGCACGGGCTGGTGGACCAGTGGGCTCAGATGCACGTCTTTCAATTGGCCGTGGGCGGCGGCGAGCCACTCTTGCGCGAGGACCTGTTCGACGTGCTGGCTCATGCCCGGGAGCGGGGCATCGTGCCCAACCTGACCACCAACGGGATGCTGCTCACGCCTGACGTGCTCCGTCACCTGGAGTGGGCTGGCGTGGCCCGCGTCAACCTCAGTTGGAACGGACCGGGCGGTGGAGGGCAGGGACGGGCCGTCACGCAGGCATTGCGGATGCTGCTCGATTCGACGTTGCAGGCGGGAGTGAACCTGCTGGTCACGCCAGCGCTGCTCCCCGGCCTGCCCCGCCTGCTGGCTCGCCTGCACGCGCTGGGCGTGCGGCGGGTGACGATCTTGCGGCCCAAACCGCCCGCCATTCCCTCCGAGGCCGGGGTCGCCTGGTACGCTGCCAACCGGCTGCGCCGCGCCGACCTGCTGCGCCTGCGCACCATCCTGGACGGTTGGCAAGGCGTGCTGGCCCTGGAAGTGGATAGCGCGCTGGTCGGCCTGATGGGAGACGCCGGCCCGGCCTCCCTGCGCCGGCGGGGAATCCACGGCTGCGCAGCCGGCCGGCGCACGTGCACCGTGTGGCCCGCTGGATGCGTGACCCCCTGCTCATTCCTGGCCGGCCCTTCAGGCTCGGGCTCCTCACGGCAAGCCCTCAGCACTGGGAACGTGCGCCAGGTAGAGTTTGCAGAACTATGGGCACGCGGGGAGAACTGGAACGCCTTGCGCGACCCCACTCGCCAGCCGCAGGACGGTTGTACTGGCTGCAAGGTCGCTTCCCAGTGTGGGGGCGCGCACTGCGTGGCTCGCTACGAGTGTGGCGATCTCTTCGCCGGAGACGCCGAATGTCCACATTTCGGGAAGGGAGCGACATGCGCATCTTGAGCATCCACCAGGGTTTTGCCACGGACCACAGCACGGTAGCCTACCGTTACACGGCCCCCGACAAGGCCACCGCCTGGCGCGCCTTCTGGGAGGGGCTGCCGGTCGTCTGTGCTGCCGGGCAGGTGCCAGTTCGTTTACCAGCCCAGCAGCTTCTGAGCCGGCCGGCGGGTCAGTCGCGCGGGGCTTCAGCCGCTTCGGCCATGCGCTTCTGTATGCGCAGCACGAGGAAGGTCAACCAGGGGGAGGGGTGCTTCTTGTCGGCGAACGACCAGCCCTTCCAGGCCACGTACATCGAGCCGGCGGTGTAGCGCCCCTGATCGCCGGCCTTGGCGGTGATCGTGTCCACCATCTCGCGCAAGCGAGGGTCGGCGCAGGCGAACGGGAAGCGGCTGAGCACGTCTGCCACGTGCAGAACGTCGTACCACACGCAGGGGTACTTGAGTTTGCGAAAGTCCGTGCCGATGCCAAACAGGTAGAACTTGCGCTCCCCGCGCTGCTCCCAGTGGTCCAGGAGCATGGCCACGCCGGTCCGCGTCGCGGGGCTATCGAGTCGGACGTACCCGTCCGCGTCTTGGCACCAGTACCTTCCCGAAAGTTCGGAACCTTTCGGGAAGGTGGCAACCGAGAGCGCTTTGAGGGCCACCACGTTGGCGATCGGGCAGGGGTCTGAGCGGCGGCCTGGCCCCCTGAACTTGCCCAGTTCCGGCGCGGCAGTGCAGCGCCAGCCGTTGTCCTGCACCAGCCCGGCCAGGTGCTCCACTGCCTGCCGGACGCGCGCGTCGCTGCCCAGGCCGAACGCCAGCAGGGCGTACAAGAGGGTCGGCGCGTCGCACAGGACCCAGGCCCACGTGTCCTCATCGGTCCCGCCAAAGGCCCTGGGGATGCGGAGCAAGGTCTGGAACGGCCCCTCCGGCGACTGGTGAGCCAGGACGGCCTGGACAGCAGCAGACATGCCGGGATCGTCCGCCCGCAACCCGAAATCGGCCAGGGTGCTGAGCCGGTACAGCGGGTGTCTGGCATCGTTGTGCCGCGCGAGCGCTCCACCGGGCCAGGCGGCGGCCTCGGCGACCAGTGCTTGCACCTGGGGGTGGGCCAGCATCTCGGCACGCGCTGCCTGCACCTCGGGGTCGTCCGCAGGCCGGTCGAGCAGGTCTACCAGGGTGCGGTAGCGGGTCCAGGGTTCCTCTGACTGTAGAAGCCATTGAAGCAAGGTGTCACTCCTGAAGACCTGACAGGTTGCCCACGGGCGTACGCCGATGGGTGCCGATGGGTACATCGAGCCGAGATTCCTCGCTTCGCTCGGAATGACAGACTATGCTCGGAATGACAGACTATGCTCGGAATGACAGACTATGCTCGGAATGACAGACTATGCTCGGAATGACAGACTATGCAGTGATCGGGTGGCGCAGGACAGTTTTCATCTTCTCTGGGCTGGCCCGCCGCGGGTCGCCCAGGTAGATCTCGTGGTGCTTGCCGCACAGCCGATAGCCGTTCTCCTGGGCGAAGGCGTGCATTCTGGCAATGGTGGCCGGCTCTTCTGCGTAGGGGCCCACGTGCATGGTCTGCACGCACAGCCCCTCCTGGAAACTCTCGAAGCGTAGCCGGGAGAAGGCTGGCCGGTCTCCCTTCTTCTGCCGTAGTTGGCGCAGCGCGTCTTCGTACATTCCGGGGGTGATGTGGTCCGGCTGCATGATCATGAGCGTCCAGCGCCAGCCTTCGGGGCGGGTGATGTCGAACTCTCCGCCCTCCACCCACCACAAGCCTTCCAGGGCCATCACGGTATAGTCCAGCGGGTCCTGCTTGCGCAGTTTCGAGGCGAACTTGAGCGTGTAGGAGCTACCGTACAGCGCCTCCAGCGCCTCCTGAAAGGCGGGTGAATCTTCCGGGCCCCGGCCCGGCTCGATTTGTCCGTCCACCATGGCGAACTGGAAACGGGGGACGTCCACCACCTCCACCTTCTTCGCCGAGGGAGCGTATAGGTGCTTTAGTTCCTTGCGCAGATCCAGCTTGCTCATTTTCACCCTCCAATCCGTGTCTCTACCAGTTCGACCGCTCTCCGACCATGGACGCTATTATACTATAATACCTGCCCACGGAAACCCACGGCCCACCCGCGCCACCGCGCTGCTGAAGACCTGACGGGTTTTCCGCAACCCGTCAGGTCTTCCCTCAAAATGCTTGACTTGCCGGTACTCCGATGTATACTGGTGGCACGTCTAGCGGGCAGGGTCATCGCGAACCCTGCCCTCATCGGATGTACTCATCCGCCGAGCATAGAGGAGATCCACATGTCTCGACTGGTCCGCGTGTTCATCCTGTTATCCGCCGCCCTGGCATTGGGCTGGCAGCCGGCGCTCACGCACTTGCTGGCGGCTCAGCCGCCAGGCAATGAGTCCCTGGCGCAGAGCCGCCTGGTGGTCCTAGAGACATTCATGCGCCCTGGCTGAGGGCTGAGCAAGGCCACTGGTCCAGTGGTAGATCAACTCGCCAATGAGTACGCGGCGGCAAGCCAGCCCGTCGTGTTCCTGGAGCAGAACGTGGACGCCCCCCTCGGAAATCGTATAGGCCGTTGGTGGGCCGCGCATGGGTCGGGGTCGGTTACCCTGCCCCTGATCATGATAGATAGCGGGCACCAGATCAGTAACGGCTACCTGGGCAATCCTGGCGCTTATAATACGTACAAGGCCATGGTTGACGCTGAATTGGCGCGACCACCTCAGGCAGAGATCGAAGCCGAAGGCTGGCGCCTGGGGAATCGCATGCATTTCGACGTCGAACTCACCAATCTCAGCGGAGTGGCCCTCTCGACCAGCAACTCGGCGACGGTCCACGCGCTCGTGTACGAAGAACATACGCCGGTGGACCCGAACGTGGACCACATCACGGGCCGCATCGTCCGCGCCGCGGTCTCGACCGGGGTTTCTCCGGCCCTGGCACACGGGGCGACCAGGACGTTCACGCTGGACACGCCCGAATTGAGCAACGTGGTGGACTGGACCAAGGTCCACGCCATCGTGCTGGTGGACTATCGGCCGGCCGGCTCATCGGGCGCCTACGACATGCTCCAGGCGGTTTCTGCGGATGCCAGGCCTGCCTTGACGGTACGCAAGCAGGCCCTCCCCGATCCCGTGCAGCCTGGAAAACCCTTGACCTACACCATCCGCGTCGCCAACGTCGGCGGGATGGACCTGCACGCCACCGTCACGGATACGTTGCCTGCTCACGTCACCCCCCCGGGCGTGCTCACCTGGACGCCGACCATCACCGCGCCGGGCGGCGTCTGGGAGCACACGTTCGTCGTCACCGTCGAAACAGGTTATACTGGGGCTTTGGTCAACCAGGTGGAGGTCACCACCGAGGAGGGGGCAACGGGCGCCGCTGTTACGATCAGCAATGGGCACAAGATCTACTTGCCCGTGACATTAAAGACCTGACAGCCACAGAGAGTGGCGGAGGCGCAGGATGAAGCCCAGGATTGATGGCACCAGGTTCGGCTCGATCACGGTCGAGGGGGAGACCCACCACGAGGACATCCTCATCCGGCTCGACGGCCAGGTGAAGAAACGCAAGAAAAAACTGTCCAAGGCGGTGTATGGCACTTCGCACATCATCTCGTTGGCGGAAGCCGAGCACATCTACGAAGAAGGGGCACAACCGGACGTACCCGTCCGCTCGGACGTACCCGTCCGCATCATCTTCGGCACGGGGCAGAGCGGACTGCTCGGGCTGTCGGACGAGGCAGCCGGCTATTTCGCGCAGCGGGGATGCCAGGTAACGCTGCTGCCCACGGAGGAGGCGGCCCAGGCGTGGAACGAAGCCGAGGGCGCGCTGGTCGGCGTGTTTCACGTCACGTGCTGACCGCAAAGGCCTGACGGAACCTGCCCTGAACCTGTCGAACGGGTTGTCTGGATGGTCTCATCCACGATGGCCCCTCGGACGTAAGGGATGTACTCACTCCGCATTCCGCATTCCGCATTCCGCATTCCGCATTCCTCCGCGTCCGCGCCAGCAGGATCGGCAGGCGCTCTAGCCGGACATGACCAGGCCGCCGTCCACTGGCAGTGCTACGCCGGTAATGAAAGCGGCCTCGTCGGAGGCCAGGAAGGCCACGGCGTAGGCAATCTCCTCGGCGCGGCCGGCTCGCTTGAGCGGCGTCAGATCAATGGCCTTCTGGAGCATTTCCTCCGGCAGGTCTGCCGTCAGGTCGGTGTGGACCAAGCCCGGGGCGATCGCGTTGACAGTGATCCCCCGTGACCCCAGTTCTTTCGCCAGGCTCTTGGTGAAGCCGATGACACCGGCCTTGGCGGCGGCATAGTTGGTCTGCCCACCCTGGCCGGCGAGGCCGACCACGGAGGAGACGTTGACGATGCGGCCATACCGCTGGCGGACCATCGTCCGCGCGGCAGCCTTGCAGGTGTTGAACAGGCTCTTCAGGTCTACCCGGACGACCGTATCCCAGTCTTCTTCTTTCATCAGCAGGATGACCTGGTCACGGGTGACCCCCGCGTTGTTGACCAGGATGTCCAGCCGGGTGTAAGCCTCCAGCGCGGTCTGGATGAGAGCCTTGGCCTGGGTGAAGTCGGAGACGTCGGCCTGGATCGCCATGGCAAGCCCCCCTTCCGCCTCGATAGCAGCGACGACCCCGGCCGCGGCCTCCGCGCTGCGGTTGTAGTTGACCACCACCCGCGCTCCCCGGCGGGCCAGTTCCAGGGCAATGGCCTGGCCGATGCCACGGGACGCGCCAGTCACGACGGCGACCTTATCCTCTAGCGGCTTGTACATATCGTCGGATGAGTACATCCGATATCGTCCTCCCTTCGTCATTGCAGAAACCTGGGTTCTCGCTACTGTGTACACATTGCCAGGGCCTGGGTAGCGGTGAGTCCCTCCACCGCTCTGTCTATGCGGCGCAGCAGGCCGGTGAGCACCTCCCCAGGACCGGCCTCGACGAAGCGGGTGCCCCCCTGGCGAATGATCCATTGGACCGAACTGGTCCAGTGGACGGGGGAGGTGAGTTGCCGGCCCAAGACCTCCCGGATTTGAACGGGGTCCGTCAGCGGGTCGGCCGTAGCGTTGGGCACGAAGGGAATTTCGGGCGGCCGGATGGCGACTTTTTCCAGGACGCGCCGGAAAGCAGCGGCGATCTCAGCCATCAGGGGAGAGTGGGCAGCGATGCTGACCGCCAGGCGGACCACCCGCCGGGCCCCGGCCACCTTTGCTGCCTCCATTCCCATCTGAAGCGCCTGCTCGTCGCCGGAAATGACCACCTGCCCCGGGCAGTTATCGTTGGCTACCCCCACGTAGCCACCGGTGGCCTCGCGGATGGGGCTGCAAATCTGCTCGACCTCGCTCGCCTCCAGCCCGATCACGGCTGCCATGCCACCCGGGTGGTGTTCCCCGGCCCTCTTCATCAGCCGCCCGCGCTCCTGCACCAAAAGCAGCGCCTCCTCAAAGGTTAGCGCGCCAGCGGCGACCAGGGCGCTGAACTCCCCCAGGCTGTGCCCGGCGGCGAAGGCAGGGCGCCAGGAGCGCTCCTCCAGTGCCCGCAGCGCTGCAACGCTCGTGGTCAGGAGCGCCGGTTGGGTGTAGGCGGTGTCGTCCAGCACTTCCGCCGGCCCTTCGAAGCAGAGATGGGAGAGGGAAAATCCCAGCACGTGGTCCGCCCGGGCGAAGACCTCTGCTGCGGCCGGCGAGACCGCACACAGGTCCTTGCCCATCCCCACGTGCTGAGACCCTTGCCCCGGAAACTGAAGCGCTACGAAATGCTGACCCATCTTCTCTCCAATTGACTGCCTATAATAACACCATCCCCCCCTACAAGTGACGCGGAAAACGATCAGCCAGTGGACCTGCCCCCCAGAAGCGAAACAGCGACGCTTGTCATTCCGAGCGCAGCGAGGAATCTCGGCCACTGCAGACCCGCAACTTTCAGGGAGTGGCGGTGTTTACCTTAGTTATAAGACTCATCCGAGGGGGAGGATTGTGATGAAAAGACACGTGGTTGTCACCGGTCTGGGCGTTGTCACACCATTGGGGAACGACGTGGCCACGCTGTGGGAGGGTCTGCTGGCGGGCCGCAGTGGCGTCGGCCCCATCACCCTGTTCGATCCGTCCGCCCTGGAGGTACGGATTGCCGCCGAAGTCAAGGCTTTTGACCCGCTGGCCCTTTTCGGACTCCGGGTGGCTCGCCGAAACGACCGTTTTACTCTCTTCGCCCTGGAGGCTGCCCGGCAGGCCTTGGCGGACGCCGGGCTGCAGGTCGAGGGAGAAGATAGACGCGAGGTCGGCGTGCTCATCGGCACCGCCATCGGCGGTATCAACACTCTGCTGGAGAACTATGACGTGCTCCACACGTCCGGCCCCCACCGCGTGAGTCCTTTTATGGCGCCGATGATGATGCCCAATGCTGCCTCTGCTGCTGTGGCCATCACCTACGGCCTGCGAGGCCTCAATCTCTGTGTAGCCTCCGCATGTGCCACGGGCTCTCACGCCATCGGGGAAGCGGCGGAGGTGATCCAGCGAGGGCGCGCGGAGGTGATGGTCTGCGGCGGGAGCGATGCGGTCATCCACCCTCTCTCGCTCGCTGGCTTCGTGAACATGAGGGCGGTCTCCACCCGTAACGACGAGCCCGAGCGGGCCAGCCGCCCGTTTGACGCCGAGCGGGACGGCTTTGTGATGGGGGAGGGAGCCGGGGTGCTGGTGTTGGAGAGCCTGGAGCACGCCCGGCAGCGCGGAGCCCGCATCTACTGTGAAGTGGTCGGCTACGGCGCCACTGCCGATGCCTTTCACATTACCGCGCCAGAGGAGACGGGGCAGGGAGCGGCGGAGGCGATGGAACAGGCGCTCCACGATGCGGGCCTGGCCCCCCAGGACGTGGACTACATCAACGCCCACGGCACCGGCACCCCCCTCAACGATCGCATCGAGACCCAGGCCATCCGCACTGTCTTCGGCCTCCACGCCGACCGGTTGGTGGTCAGTGCCACCAAGTCCATGCTGGGTCACTTGATGGGGGCAGCGGGGGCGGTCGAGGCCATTGCGTGCGCCAAGAGCCTGGAGACCGGCTGGGTCCATCCCACCCTCAACTACGAGCATCCCGACCCGCAGTGCGACCTGGACTATGTGCCCAACCAGGCACGGCGGCTGGAGCCCCGGGTGGCCCTGTCCAATTCCTTCGGCTTCGGCGGTCACAACGGGTGCCTGATCTTTCGCCGCTGGGAGGAGAGCATGTGAAGACCCACGCCCACATCGTCGGCTGGGGCAAGTACGTGCCGGGGCGGGTGCTGACGAATGACGATCTCGCGCGCATGGTGGACACCTCTGACGAGTGGATCCGCACACGGACCGGCATTCGCGAGCGTCACGTCGCTGGGGATGGCGAGACGACTGCCAGCACGGCGATCCAGGCCGCTCGCCAGGCCCTGGAGGTGGCGGGGCTCCGCCCGGCCCAACTTGACCTGATCGTCGTCGCCACCGTCACACCCGATTACCTGTTCCCCGCTGCTGCCTGCATGGTCCAGGACGGGCTGGGAGCCACTCACGCTGCTGCCTTTGACCTCTCGGCAGGTTGCTCAGGCTTCGTCTATGCTCTCGGTATCGCCGCGCACCTGGTGTGCGCCGGAGTCTACCGGACGGTGCTGGTGATCGGCGCGGAGACCCTGTCCCGCATCACCGACTGGACCGACCGGGATACCTGTGTCTTGTTCGGCGACGGGGCCGGGGCGGTGGTCCTGCAGGCAGGCGAGGACGAGGGCGGGGTGCTGGCTACGGCCCTGGGGGCCGATGGCTCTGGAGGGGATCTCTTACGGCTGCCTGCCGGAGGAAGCCGGAATCAAGCCTCGCACCAAACCGTGGCGGAGGGGTTGCACTTTATCCAGATGAAGGGACGAGAGGTCTTCCGCTTCGCTGTGCGGACCATGCCCGCTGCCACGCAGCAGGTGCTGGAGATGGCCGGGCTCTCGTTGGCCGATTTGAATTTGCTGATCCCCCATCAGGCCAATCAGCGTATCATCGAGGCGGCGGCTCGGGCGCTGGGCCTGTCCCCGGAGGTGGTCTACAGCAACGTGGAACGGTACGGCAATACCTCCGCCGCTTCCATCCCCATCGCCTTGACTGAGGCAGTGGAGGAGGGCCGCATCCAGCCGGGCGACCTGGTGGTCTGCGTAGGCTTTGGCGCAGGGCTGACGTGGGGTGCAGCGGCCATCCGCTGGACTCGTCCGCAGCCGGCACCAGCACCACGCTGGCGGCGCTTCTTGCGCGGTCTGCGCTACAACCTGGCGGCGTTCCGTTCCTGGCTGCTGCGGCTATGGCGGCGGCTGACCGTCATCTGGACGCGGGATGACGGGTCGGGCGTACCCGTCCGCGATGGGAGCCGGAGAAGCCAAGGATGACCATTATTTCGATTTCAACGTCTGGAGGCGGAAAATGACAGAGGCGAAGCAAGCACGCGGACGGTATTTTGAGGAATTGGCTGTCGGCGACGAGGTCGAAAGCCCCGGCCGGACCATCACCGAGGCTGACGTCGTGTTGTTCGCTGGCCTCTCCGGCGACTACAACCCCCTTCACACCGACGCCGAGTATGCCCGGACGACGATCTTCGGTGAGCGGGTCGCCCACGGCCTGCTGGGGCTGTCCGTCGCCAGCGGATTGGCCTGGCGAACTGGTTTCCTGGAAGGGACGGCGGAGGCCCTCACCGGCGTAGAGTGGAAGTTTCGCGCCCCCATTCTCATCGGCGACACGATCCGGCTGTGGGCGCAGGTGAGCCAGAAGAAGGAGATGCAGCGCCTGGGCGGCGGCTTCGTCACCTTCTCCATGACTCTCCTTAACCAGCGGGATGAGGTGGTGCAGAAGGGGACCTGGACTCTGCTGGTCTGCTCTCAGCCCGGTTGTCTCTCAACAGGTACTACCATACAAAGAGAGGGGGTATAAAGATGATGACCCAGGGCATGTTCCAACTTCCCGAGATGCTGTGGCCCGTCGAGTGGGGCAAGGAGCAGGGGCTGTACTTTTATCTGGAGCCTGTCCAAGAACTGCGCAATGGGCGGGTGGTGGTCGAGGGGCGGGGAGAGATGATCATGCTCAGCTCCTACTCCTACCTTGGCCTGCTGGGCCATCCACAAATCGAGGCGGCGGCTAAGGAAGCGATCGACCGCTTCAGCACAGGTACCCACGGGGTGCGTCTGCTCGCTGGCACGCTGACCCTGCACAATGAACTGGAACAGCGGATCGCCCGCTTCAAGGACGCTGAGGCGGCCATCGTCTACTCAAGTGGCTACATCACCAACCTCTCGACGATCTCCACCTTGGTCCGTCGTGGTGACCTGGTGATCTGCGACAAACTCAACCATGCCAGCATCGTGGATGGGTGTCTGCTGTCTGGCGCCAAGTTCCTGCGCTTCCGTCACAACGACATGGAGCACCTGGAGCGCCACCTGGCTCAAGCCGATCCGCGGGCCAACAAGCTGGTGGTAGTTGACGCCGTGTTCAGCATGGAGGGTGACATCATCAACCTGCCCGAGGTGAGCCGGCTATGTCGGCAATATGGGGCGTTGCTAATGGTGGACGAGGCCCATTCCCTCGGCGTGCTTGGCCAGGCCGGGCATGGGATCGAGGAACACTTCGGCCTGCCATCTGAGGCGGTGGACGTGAAAATGGGCACGTTGAGCAAGACGATTCCCAGCGTGGGGGGCTATGTAGCCAGCAGCGCCAGGCTGATCGAGCTACTCAAGCATCAGGCGCGGGGTTTCATTTTCTCGGCGGCCCTGCCACCTGCGCAGACCGGGGCGGCGTTGGCTGCCTTCGACGTGATTGAAAGGGAGCCAGAGCGGATTGCGTCGTTACAGCACAACATGGCCCATTTCAGAAACCGCCTGCGTGAACTCGGCTTCGACACGTTGAAAACCGAGTCAGCAATTGTGCCGATCATCTGCGGTGAGGACAAGAAGGCCTGGATCATGGCCAGGCTGTGCCAGGATGAAGGGCTGTTTGTTCACGGGATCCCGTGGCCCGTTGTCCCCCAAGGCACAGCGCGGCTGCGGTGCATCGTCACGGCTGCCCATACACTTGAGGACGTCGAATTCTGCCTCGAAGTGATCGAGCGAGCCGGTCGGTCAACGGGCGTGATCTAGTGCACTGGAGAACAGTGGGTGACAAGGAGAAGGATGAGCAGATACAAGGTCATCGCCAATCCATCGGCTGGTGGGGGAGCCGGAGAGCGTGCCATTCCTCGGATTGAGCGGCTGCTGACCAGACACGGCCTCGACTTTGACATCGTGCGCACCCAACGACGCGGGCACGCTGCCGAACTCGCCAGGGAATCTGTCATTGCAGGATGTGACGTCATCGTCGCAGCGGGCGGCGACGGCACCACCAACGAGGTGATCAACGGCCTGATGGAGGCCAGGCAGGCAGGTTACCACTCAGTTGTGTTGGGTGTGTTGGGTGTTGGTCGCGGTAATGACTTCGCCCACGGCGTAGGCATCCCCCACGACCTGGAACTTGCCTGCCGGGTGCTGGTTGAGGGCCACCGGCGGATGATTGACATCGGGCGGGTCGCTGGTGGCCTCTTTCCCCAAGGACGCTATTTTGGCAACTGCGTCGGTGTGGGGTTTGACGCCATCGGCACCATAGAAGTTGCCAAATTACCCCGGCTGGGTGGGTTTCTGAGTTTCTTTATCGCCGTGCTCAAAACCATCTTTCTGTATTACAAGGCTCCGCTCACCACCGTCGAGTACGACGGCCAGACGCTCACCCAGCCTTCGTTGATGATCTCGATCATGAATGGGCGACGGTTGGGCGGTGCTTTTTGGATGGCACCGGATGCCGAACCCGACGACGGCCTGTTCAATCTGTGTATCGCTCACGAGGTGAGCCGCGCTCGCATATTCAGCCTCATTCCGCATTTCCTGCGGGGCACACAGGCCACCCAGGAGCCGATCACGACCGGACAGGCAGCGCACGTATCCATTACAGCCGTTAAAGGCGCGCTGCCCGCTCAGACGGACGGGGAGATCCTGTGCATTGATGGGCAGCACCTGGAGATAGAGTTGCTACCGCGCCAGATTGAGGTGCTCTACCAACCTCCCAGGGACGTTCAATGACGCTCACCCAGCGGTTCATAGTTGCAACTCTCAACGGTCTGACGAGCCTTCTTTGCCGCATAGACGACGCGCAATTGGCCCAGGTACCAGGTCAAGGGCCATTGATCATCGTCACCAATCACGTCAACATTCTGGAAATCCCTATTATCTATACCCGCCTGCAGCCGCGTCCGGTGACCGGTTTCGTGTCAGCCCATCGTTGGGCTAGCCGTTGGTCACGCTGGTTGTTAGACGCGTGTGAGATCATCCCACTGCGCAGAGGTGAAGCCGACGTGGCCGCTATACGCAGGGGGTTGGAGATGCTGAAAGCGGGTTATATTGTGATCATTTCCCCCGAGGGAACCCGCAGCGAGCATGGCCACTTACAGAAGGCCCACCCAGGTGTTGTGCTCCTGGCATTGCACAGCGGCGCGCCCCTGTTGCCCGTTGTCTACTACGGTAGCGAGCACTACAAGGACAACCTGCGCCGGTTGCGGCGCACTGATTTCCACATCGCCGTCGGCAAGCCGTTCTACCTGCATGCTGGCGGGGTCAAAGTGACCCGCCAGGTGCGTCGCCAGATGATTGATGAGATCATGGTTCAGGTGTCCGCGCTGCTCCCCCCGGCTTACAGGGGTATTTACTCCGATCTGAATGCAGCCACCGAGATGTACCTGACTTTCCAGCAGCGGCGGTGACCTGCCGATCCTGCCGGCAGGGGATTTGACACCAGATGGGTTTGAGTCTATCATCGCGGACGGATGCACCCAATTCCGCATTCCGCATTCCGCATTCCGCATTCCGCGTTTATGCCATGGGAGGTCCTACATGCCAGCCAGACGGAGGAAACCGCCGCACATCGTACTGTTTGGGATCGAATCGTTGCGCGCCGACCATCTCAGTTGCTACGGCTACGGCCGCCTGACGACGCCCCACATAGACCGCTTTGCCCAGGGCGGGACGCTCTTCGAGCGCTACTATAGCCCCCACATCCCCACCACCAGCGGCTACGCCAACATGCTCACCGGCATGGACGTCTTTAGCACCCAGGTCGTGGCCCTGCGCCACCCGGGGCCGCTGCGCCCGCAGGTCAAGACGCTCCCCGAGATGCTCAGGGATGCCGGGTACACCAGCACCTGCATCGGCTTTAGCGGCAACCCATCGTCGCGGGGCTTCGACACGTACCTGGACTATGCGGGCTGGGGGAGTTGGAACGAAGGGCGCAGCCCCAAGGCGCAGAACCTCAACCGGGTCGCCATCCCCGAACTGGAGCGGCTCGTCAAGCAGGGGCAGCCCTTCCTGCTCTTCATGCGCCACATGGACCCGCACTCCCCGTACCTGGCGCCGGAACCGTACGAGCGCATGTTCTACCACGGCCACGAGTGCAACCCCCGGAACAAGTCCATGGAGCCGGTCATGGCGTTCAAGCCCTTCCGCGACTATTTCGCCACCTGGATGCCGCCCGGCATCACCGACAAGGAGTACGTGATCGCCCAGTACGACGGCGAGTTAGCCTACGTGGACGCCTGCATGCAGACCATCTTCACCGCCCTGGAAGCGCACGGTCTCCTCGACCGGACCATCGTCGTCGTCACGGCGGACCACGGAGAGACGCTTTACGACCACGACTGCTACTTTGACCATCACGGCCTCTACGAGCCGACGCTGCACGTGCCGCTGATCATCCGCTATCCGGCCCGGGTGCCCGCCGGACGGCGCGTGGGCGGCTACTGCCAGCAATACGACCTGACCCCCACCATCCTGGAGTTGGCCGGGATCGAGCCGCAGGGCCTCCCCTTCGACGGCCAGAGCCTGATGGGCATGGCGCGGGGGGAGGTGGGGTCGCACCGCAGTGAGTTCTACGTCACCGAGTGCACCTGGATGCGCAAGCACGGCTGGCGCACGCCCCAGTGGAAACTGATCGAGGCGCTGGAACCGGACTTTCACTTCAAGCCGCCGGTGGAACTCTACAACCTGGTGGAGGACCCTGCCGAGTACAACAACCTGGCCGAAAGCGAGCCGGAGGTGGTGGCCCTCCTCAAGGGGCGTATGGAGCAGTGGATTGCCAGGCGCGAACGGGAGACCGGGCTGCCCAGCCCTATCCACACGCAGGGAGCCTGGTACGAAGGCCAGGGGCCCTTCACGACTTCGCAGGAGGCCTACGATACGCTGCACATTGGCGACCCCACGCAGGCAGCCAGGCTGCAGGCGGGGGAGGAAAAGTAGAGACCTTACAAGACCTGGCAGGTTTTCTGGAAACCTGCCAGGTCTACATTAGGAGCAAACATGACCCTCAAAGTTGGCATCGTCGGCATGCGCGGCATCGGCAACACGCATGCCCAGGCCCACACCCAGGACCCCCTGGCCAGGCTGGTCGCCGTGTGCGACGTGGTCAAGGAGCGGGCCGACAGCGCGGCGGACAAGTATCGCGTCAAGGCCTACTATAGCCTGAAGGACATGCTGCGCGAGGAACCGGACCTCGACGTGGTAGACGTGACCACCGGCGGGTTCGAAAACGGCAGTTGGCACTTTGAGCCGGCGATGGAAGCGCTAGAGGCCGGCAAGCACGTCCTCGTCGAAAAGCCCCTCTCCAACGACGTCACCGAAGCCCGCCAGATGGTGGCCCGGGCGGCCGAGAAGGACCTCTACCTGGGCTGCAACCTCAACCATTACTTTACACCTCCCGCCGAGCGGGCGAAAAAGTACCTGGACGACGGCGAGATCGGCGAATTGGTCTACTGCCTGCACAAGATGGGCTTTAGCGGCGGGGAGCCGCCAAACTATGAGCCTCCCGGTTCGTCCAGGGTGAAGGGCTGGCCCTACTTTCATCTCAAGGCCTTCCTATCTCACCCCTTCTCCGTGATGCGCTATTTCTGCGGCGACGTCACCCACGTGCAGGCCTTTGTAGACCGGCCGGGCTACCGCAGGCGGGTGAGCGACGTGATGCTCTCGATCGCCAGCATCCACCTGCGCTTCGCCAACGGCTGCGTGGGCTACCTGCTCAGCCAGCGCGGGGATGCCCCTTACGGCCTGGGTGGCTGGTGGAGCCTCGAGGTGGCCGGGACGCGCGGCACGTTCTGCATCGAGAACTGCATCGAGAAAGTGACCTACTGGCCGGCGGCCAAGCCGGACGAACCGGCCGTCACCAGCACAGGTCTAACCGACTTTGGGCAGACCTTCCCGCTGCGCATCCATGCCTTCCTGGAGGACGTCAGCAACGGGGTACCGAAGGAACAGTTGCGGGCCTCGGGCCGGGATGCCCTGGCGGCGCTGGAGTACACGTGGGCGGTGATGGAGTCGTACGAGCAGGGCGGCGCGCTCGTGCGGCCGCACCCGCTGCCTCCCCTCCACGGGGATCCCCGGACGCTGCTGGACTGATGCCCATCGCCTGCTTCCCCCCTCCCTCGCAGGGAGGGGCTGGGGGAGGGTGGGCTTCCCGGAGCAAAGGGAGTCAACGACGATGTCCTGGATCACTATTATCGGGCGCGGCCATTCGGGCACACGCGCCATGTCGCACACGCTATCGGCCAGCGGAGTCTTCATGGGTGCTCCGCTCAACGACTCCGGCGACCTCTTGCCACCCCAGGCCATGTACCAGGCGTGCCGGGTCTTTGCCCGCTTCGTCAAGTGGCGTGGGGGGCTGGAATGGGACTGGGACGAGGCGCAGCGCATGGAGGTCCCGGCCGAGTTCAAGGACCTGCTCCATACCTACCTCAAGTCGGTGCACGAGAGCACCGCCGAGCACCGGGGCTGGAAGATCCCCGAGACCACCCTGGTCTGCCCCTGGATCGCCCGGTTGTTTCCAGAGGCCAGGTACATCTTCTGGATCCGCAACCCGCGCGACTGCATCCTGGGGGCCCACCTGACCGACGACCTGAACGACTTTGGGATCCTCTACCCACCCACCGAGGACGCAGCGGATCCGGATGTACCCATCCGCTACATCCGGTTGCGCCGGGCCATCTCCTGGAAGTACCAGTACGACCTGGTCCAGGCGACCCCCAAGCCGGAGCATTGGATCGAGGTGCGCTTTGAGGACTTTGTCCTGCGCCAGGAGGAAACGCTGGCGCGGCTGGAGGACTTTGTGGGCATCCCCCTGGCCAGGATCCCGGTCCAACCCGAAACCGTGGACCGCTGGAGGCTCGACCAGGAGGTCAACTATTACGATTTCTTCGCGCCGGCCATGGTGCAGTATGGCTATGAGGTCCCCACA
>Ga0315289_10004376_pt1 | contig 21080 bp, 18 predicted proteins | sample YL17G11_40_MG_FD_203452 | JGI IMG/M metagenome (GOLD analysis project Ga0315289, IMG submission 203452) | Sediment microbial communities from Yellowstone Lake, YNP, Wyoming, USA - YL17G11_40 | ecosystem: Environmental > Aquatic > Freshwater > Lake > Sediment | place: USA: Wyoming | collected... | reverse complement strand
AACCTTCCTCTTTCTTCTTTCTCTCCCTCCTCACGCTCTCGCCTCCTTTTTCTTTATGAAAAAACCTCATTTCAAAACACAGGACGAGCGCCTCAAGGTGATCTATACCTGCAACGAGCTCAACGCGGGGTACGCCGCCGACGGCTACTCGCGCGCCCGCCGCGGCAAGGCCGCCTGCGTCGTCGCGACCTTCACCGTCGGCGGTCTTTCTCTTTTGAACGCCATCGCCGGGGCGGCCTCCGAGTCGCTTCCCGTCATCTGCGTCACGGGCGGGCCCAACAGCAACGACGGCGGCACCAACCGCGTCCTGCACCACACGATCGGCTCGTCCGAGTCCTTCAACCAGGAGATGGAGGCTTTTAAACCGTTCGTCTGCAAGGCGACGAGGATCTTTGCCTTGGAGGACGCGCACTGGCAGCTGGACGACTGCATCGCCGAGGCGCTGCGGCAGAGCAAGCCAGGTAAGTGTGAGAGGAAGAGAGAGAAGTTAGGTTGAGAGTACTTTTTTCATTCGGGGAAAAATCGGGGGGAAAAAGAGAAACCCGAAAAAAAACTCAAAACCTAAAAAAAAACTCTTCTTCTTCAGTTTACATCAACATCGCCTGCAACATCGCCGGGCTCTCCCACCCGACCTTTGAGCGCGAACCCATCCCCTTTGTTCTCCCTGACAGACACACCAACCCCGACTCCTTGGAAGCCGCGGTCGAGACGGCCCTCGAGCTCCTGGGGAAAGCCGTCAAACCCGTTTTGGTGGGAGGCGTCAAGCTCCGGGCCGCGCACCGCCGCGAGGCCTTCGAGAGGCTCGCGGAACGGTCCGGGTTCGCGACTGCGATCATGCCAAATGCGAAGGGGATGGTCTCGGAGAAGCTGGAGAGGTTCCTGGGGGTCTACTGGGGGCAGGTAAGGATAAGGAGTTTTTTATCATTCTTTCTCTTTTCTTTTCTCTCAGAATTTCTTCATCTTCTTCTTTTTCTTCCTCTTGTTCTTCTTCTTCTTCTTCTTCTTCTCACCTCTCTTTGCTCCCTCTCTTCTCTTCTCTCTTTCTCCCTCTCTCTCTAACCTCTCCGTAAATCTCCAAATCCAAAAGGTCTCCTCCCCTTACTGCGCCGAGACGGTCGAGTCCTCCGACTGCTACGTCTTCGCCGGGCCCGTCACTAACGACTACACCTCCGTGGGGTATTCTTTATTACTTAAACCGGAGAAGATGATCGTGGTCGACGGGGACCGCGTGAGCGTGGCCGGGAAGCGGTTCTTCTCGTGCATCGCGATGGAGAGGTTTCTGGACGCGCTGGCCGAGAGGGTCGCGTTCAACGATGCGGCGTGGAAGGTATGCGAGAGACTTTTTTTTTACTTTTTTTTCTTATTTCTCACCGGCGTTTTCTTCTCTCTCTTCCAAAACTCGCCTTTTCTTACTCTCTTTTTCTTTTTATCGTCTTCTCCGATGACACATCTTCTCAATTCCCAACTCTTTTTCAGAACCACCAGCGCATGTTTGTGCCCGAGGGGCCCCTCCGCAAGCCCCCGGCCGACGAGCCCCTTATCACGAACGTGCTCTATCAGAAAATCCAAAACTTCATCGGCCCCGAATCCTTCGTCGTCGCAGAGACGGGCGACTCGTGGTTCAACTGCCTGAAGTTGAAGCTGCCCGAGGGCTGCGGCTACGAGTTCCAGATGCAGTACGGGTCGATCGGCTGGTCGGTCGGCGCGACGCTGGGAGCGGCCGCGGCGGCGGCGGGCTCCGCGGCGCCCGAGGCTCTGGCGGGAACGCCGCGCCGCAGGGTCTTGGCGTCGATCGGGGACGGCTCCTTCCAAATGACGGTGCAGGACGTGTCGACGATGATGCGCTACCGGCTGAACCCGATCATCATCCTGGTGAACAACGCGGTACGAAGGTCTTTTTTCATTTTCTTTATCGTCGAGTACCGAGTTTTTTCTTTTCCTTCGTCGTCGTTGACCGTGTCTCTTTTTCTTTCTTTCATTTTTTCTTTCACATTCTGACGTCTTCCTCTTTCTCTCCCTCTTTTTTTCCTGTCTTTTCAGGGATACACCATCGAGGTTGAGATCCACGACGGTGAGCACGATAGTTTTTTTGTGTTTGCTCGGGAAAAAGTGGACAGGGCGCAGGCGAACACTAGCCTTTCTTCTTCTTCTTCTTTCCTTTCTCACGCTTTTCCTTCCTCTCTCGCGCTCTTCGAAAATCACCCAAGGCCCCTACAATATCATCTCTAACTGGGACTACGTCGGTCTCATCAAATCGATGCACAACGCCCACGGGGGCAATGCCGTCGGCGGGGACCCGGACTCGCTGTTCGCGGTCCGCTGCCGCACCGAGAGCGAGTTCGACGCGGCGCTCGAGGAGGCCAAGGGGCGGGAGGACGCGCTCTGCTTCATCGAGGTGGTCGTGGACAAGGACGACTGTTCGAAGGAGCTGCTGGAGTGGGGGTCGAGGGTGGCCGCGGCCAACGGGAGGGCGCCGAACCCGCAGTAGCAGCAGTAGATTTTTTATGCTCTTGTTGAGGGAGAAAGCGAAATAGAAAAGCGGGAAAGAGAAGATAGTTTTTTTTTAAGAGAAAGAGAGCAGAGAAGAAGAAAGTCCGAAATTCAGACTTTATCTCTCTCTCGCGCGCATATATGTTGTTTTATCGAAGAATCGTGTTATTTAGACCCAATTAGGACCCCACACCTCCGTTGTATTTTGAAAAAGAGAGAGGAAGTGGAGAGAGAGAGGGAAAGAAAGAGAGAGAGAGAGAGAGAGTGAGAGAGAGAGAGAGAGAGAGAGAGAGAGAAGAGTCGACGGTCGACGCAAAAAAGGGAAAACTCTTCCTCGTTCACTGCATCTTTTATTCTAAACTTTGCGTTTTCCCCCCTCTTCTCCTTTTTCTGAACATGAAGCGGCGCAAGCTCATCATCGACACGGACCCGGGGATCGGTGCGTTGACCGAAGGAGAAGGCTCTCCGTGCGCCAGAAAGAGACGTCGCTTTGAGAACCGGCTCGCAAGCAAGAAAAAAACCGCCCGATCGAGGTCGAAATGACTGCCATCGTGGCTTTGCCTTTTCTGCTTGCCGTTTTTTCCTCCATTTTTGCTGTCATTCTTTCCTCTTCGAGGTGACAACCAGGAGAGGCTTCTCGTAGCGTTGACATAGAAATCCGAAACGGAAGAGGCAGAGAGTGCGAACAGAGGCGCAAAGAAGAAAGCGTTCTAGCTCACGCTCGTGCTCGCTCGCTTCTCGCTCGCTTGCTCAGCCTCTTCCCCTTCTCTTCCTCTGACCTCTTCCTCCACTCCATACACGCGCACACACAAAAACAAAAACAGACGACGCCCTCGCCATCATCGCGGCCTTCGCCTGCCCCGAGCTCGAGATCCTCGGCCTCACCACCACGTTCGGCAACGTGCACACGCCGACGGCGACCAAGAACGCCTTCGTCCTCCTCGACCTGCTCGGCGTCGGGGTGCCCGTCGCGCAGGGGGCGAGCGGCCCCGTCGACGGCGGCGGGCGGCCGCACCTGAAAGTGGCGTCGTTCGTGCACGGCGAGGACGGGTTGGGCAACACGGAGGAGGAGAGGAGGAAGAGGAGGGAGGAGAGGAGCGGAGGAGGCGGCGGCGGAGGCGACGACGAAGGCGGCAACGGCAGCAGCAACGACGGCGACGACGGCGGCGGCAACCGCCCCCGGTTCTCGCCCGACCCGCGCTCCGCGGCAGAGTTCATCTCCGACTGCGCCAGGGCCTTCCCCGGGGAGGTATCGGTGCTCGCGCTGGGCCCGCTCACCAACGTCGCAGAGGCGCTGCTGCTGCTGGGGAGGAGAGAGAGAGGGGAGGACAAGGACGGGGGAGACGAGAGGAGGACTTGTTCTTCTTCGTCGTCTGCTGCCGCTGCCGCTGCCGCTGCTGCCGTCCCGCCTCCTCCTCCCCCGCCTCCGAGCCGCGGGGGGCACCAGCTCCACCACACGCACCCGGCCTGCTCCTCCTCCGCCGCGGCCCTCTTCCTCGAGGTCGTCGCCCTCGGCGGCGCCTTCTTCCGCAACGGCAACGTCACGCCGGCGGCCGAGGCCAACATTCTCGCCGACCCGTCCGCGGCGGACCTGGTACTCTCGACGTCGGGGCTATCGGTGAGGATGGTCGGGCTCGACGTGACGCACAGCTGCAGGATGACGGCGGGCGAGCTGGAGTCGCTGCGGGGTACGAGGATTGGTTTTTTAGATTTTTGAGTCTTCTTTTTTGAGAGAGCGGAAAAGGTTACAGAAGAAGAAGAAGAGAACGGGAAAACAAAACTCACGCACGCATTCTCTCTTTATTCTCTTCTCCCCCATCCCACGATCCAATCTCACAACGACAGGAAAGGGCAGCCGCGTCGGCGGCTTCGCGGCCGACATCTCCCGCTTTTATTTGCAGTACCACGCCGGCGCCTACGCGATGCCCGACTCGATGTTCCTCCACGACCCGACGGCGCTGGCCGCGGTCGTCGCGCCGCACCTGTTCACCTGGCTCGAGGGCCCCGTGGTCGTCTGCGTCGGCGCGGAGGAGAGGGAGGGGGGAAACGGGGGCGGCCTGGGCGGATTTGCCAACCCTCTGCGAGGGGCGACGGTGATCGACCAAGGCGAAAAGCGCTGGGCGGCGCAGAAGAACTCGACCGGGAACGCGTGGGTCGGGAGGCCCCCCGTCCGGGTCGCGACGGGGTGCGACAGCAAAGGGGTGGTGCGGCTGGTGCTGGACAGGCTGACGGACGCCGCGGTGGCTGGAGGGGGCTGAGAAGCGAGAGAAAAGTGAAAGGAAAGAAGAAGAAAGAAGGATACGTTGTTTTTGATTTCACTCTCTTTGTAACGGGAAAGAAAAAAGGAAAAGAAAAAACAGTGGATGAATTTTGGTTCGGGTGGGGTGGGTTTTCATCCCTTTCTCTCTCTCTCTCTCTCTCTCTCTCTCTTTCAGCTGCCTCTCCGAGGGAAGAAAAGAGAAAACGCTGCTTGGGGGGTGGAGGTGGGGGTGAAAACAAGAAGAACAAAGAAAAGGCCGTGTTTCTCTCTCTTTCTCTCCTTCCTAGCGCTGCTGCTGCTGCCCCGGAGCAGCCCTCGCCCCAGCAGCGGCCTGCTGCAGCGGCAGGTTGAGCGATCTCTTGACCACCGCGGCAGCAGACGAGGGCAGACGCGGGACAGCACCAGCAGCTCCGGCCCCTCCCCTCTTTTCGGAGGGCGAAGGCGAAGGGCTGCTCTCGACCATAACGATGTCGCCGGTGTTCGGCCAAGCAGCGGCGGCTGCTGCGGTCGCCCTCGCGACGGCGCCCGAGGCGGCGCCGTTGGCGTCCAGGGAGCCGGAGCTCGCCGCCGGGATCAGCGAGCCGGCCCTCCTCGCCCTCCAGGCGGCCAGCCCCCGCGCGCCGCCGGGGCTGCCGCTGCCGCTGCCGGTGGCGCTGCCGCCGTTAAGCGCCGAGGCAGCTCCGGCGGCGCCGGCCCTGCTCGGCGACTCCAGGATGCGCCCGCTCCTCGCCCTCGTCGCGTGCCAGCGAGACTGAGAAGCGAAGGTTCCGGGGGCGGCGGAGATCGGGGCCGGGGAAGCGCCCGCGGCGTAGGGAGAGGGCGGGGGCGGCATCATCATCGCCGCCGCAGGGGACGCGGGCGCCTGTTGTTGCTGCTGCGCAGAGGTGAAAAAGGCCTTGATCCCTTCCCCCGCCATCGGAGAAGACAGGGCCCCTCCTCCGCCGCTGCCGCCGACGGCACCCCACGAGCTTTGAGCGTGCAGAGTCTGCTGCTGCTGCTGCTGGTTGGAGAACGCGGATGCGACAGCGGCGCCCGGGGGCCTCGGCGGGCGCCCGGCCGCCCCCGCCCCTCCCCCGGCGACCGGCGTCGCCGCGGCAGAGGCGGTCGGCCGCGGCGGCGTCGACGACAGGCCCGCCTCCGGGGCGGAGAGGTGATTGCCGTTGCTGCTGCCGCGGTGGCGGTGGCTTTCGCTTCCTCCTGCGATGCCGTTGCTGTTCGGGGGGGAGCCCATCAGCTTGCGGCCGAGCGTCTTCACCGACTGCCCCGCCCACGCGAGCACCGACGCCGCGACCGAGTCCGGCGACATGGTTCCTCCGTTTGCGTTCCTGTTTCCTCCTCCGCTGGAGTTGAAGTGGTGGTGCTGGGCCTGCATCTGCTGCTGCTGAATCTGCGTCTGCTGCATCTGCTGCTGCTGCAAGAGCAGGATCTGCTGCTGCTGTGAGGCGGCAAAGGCGTTGGTCGCCGCGGTGGAGGCAGCGGCCGAGGCCGCGGCGGCGGAAGAGAAGCGCGCTGCCTCCTCCTCCGCTGCAGCCGAGGCGGCAGCAGCGGCGTCCCCTCCGGGCCCGTCGAGCGAGGCAGCCCCCGACTGCGGCAGGCTGTAGTGCTGAGCTCGAAACTGCCCGTGCTGCTGCATTTGCTGCATCTGCTGCTGCTGGAACCTCTGCTGCTGGAACATAGCTGCCATCGACGAAGACGAAGAGGAAGGGACCCCGGCCGCGAGCAGCGACGGTGTCGGTGCCGGGAGAGGGGCGAATCGCAACACCCACGCGTGCCTCCTCATCGCCGCCGCCGACGGCCTCTTCAGCGCCGACTTGGCCAGAGAGCTCGTCGCGTAGCTCTTGAGCCCCTCGGAGACGATCCCGCTGGGGAAGCGGGGCCTCTTGCGCGCGATGCACTCGCAGGTCTCCTGTCTCGTCTCCTGCTCGAATGGCGGGCGGCCGGTGACGAGCTCGTAGGCGAGGACGCCCAGGGCCCAGACGTCGACGGAGGCGCCGTATCCCAGGGCGGCCTTTTCCTTGTTGTCGTGCGGGTGGGCCTTTTCGGGGCAGAGCAGGACCTGTGGTCGTAGGAGGGTCGGGGTTGGGAAGAGAGAAAGAAAGAAAAGAGGCGTCGTCAGAATATGGGAGAAGAGAAAGAAAACAGAAAAACAAAAAAGGTTTCGAAACTTTTTCAAAACGAATTCTCTATCTCTTTTCTCACCTCCGGCGCCATGTAATCCAGCGTCCCGGCCCTCGTCACGGGCCTCTCGGCCTGCTCGTCGATCGAGAGGCCAAAATCGGCCAGCTTCACCACGTGCGTGCGAGACGGCGAGCTCGACGACCCGGGCACGCCGCCCGTCGCCGGGTCGCCGCCCGTCGTCGTGATCGCGTCCGGGTGCTGGCTGTGGTGGCAGTCTCTCGAAGAAGAAGGAGAGAAAGAAGTCATTGCGTTGCTCTGCTGCTGCAGCGTACTACTTGAAGGCATCACGGGGCACAGCAGGATGTTTTCCGGCTTGATGTCCCGGTGGATGATCCCGAGCGAGTGCAGGTACGCGACGGCGTCGAGGCACGGCGCGACGACCTCGCCCGCGACGGCCGACTCCTTGAGCTTCCCCCCGGCCCTCTTGAGCGCCTCGTAGAGGTCCCCGCCGCTCGCGTACTCCTGCACCAGGTACACGTGGTCCTTGTCCTCGAAGGCCGCGAACAGGTCGACGACGTGCGGGTGAGATAGCCTGGAATGGAGGCAGACCTCGCGAGCTACCTGGTACCAATTCAGCTCGGAGAGCCTTGCTTTCCGGTAGAGCTTGAGCGCGACGCGGGTTCCCGATGCCTTGCAGGTCGCAGAGTAGAGCAGCGAGGCCTTGCCCTTGTAGAGCTGGCGGTGGAGGTCGTAATCCTCGAGCTTCCAAGCGGCTCCCGGGAGGTCGCGGCCGAGTCCCGAGAGCATCGACGAGGGGCAGCGCGACGTGACGACGAGCGTGCGGGGCGGCGCGTCGGCGGCGCGCGAGAGCAGGACGGTCGAGTTTGGCGGGACGACGTAGGACTGGACTGCGGCAGCAGGGGCTGCAGCAGCGGACGACGACGAAGGCGGTGCCTGGCCTGCCTGTGTCGCGAAGCTCGACGTAGCGTGGAGCTCGAAGGAGCTCATGATGGAGTTTCCTGGGAGTCGGAAAGAAGCGGAGAGGTCGAAGGGCGGCACGCGTCGAGAGGCCGCAGCGGAGGTTGAGATTGCTCCCTCTTTTTTTCACGCGAGCGTTTTGGTTCCGAATGGGGAACAAAGACTTCTCTAGCTCAAAATTAGGAGGCAACTAGGGCGTCTCCCTGTCGTGAAAGCTTTTGAAGGTTGACTTTTGAGGAAAAAGAAAAGGACAAAGGCGGTGAGTGCGATTGGCTAGAGAGAAGAGGAAGGAGGTCAAGGAGGCAAATTGCCGCCGCTGCCGCCGCAAATAAATGCGGAGCCCGAGGGTGTAACGTCTCGCCTCGCTTCCATGTTCCGGCGTCTCTTTTTGGGCTCTTTTTTTAGACTCTAGACTCGAAAAAAATCTCTTCGAGGCTCCTGCTTTTGGAAAAAAGGACCAAAGAGGGATCTCTGAAGCCGCCGGAGAGGGGGGGAATGGGAGAGAGCACCACAGAGAGAAGAGGCGGGCGTCGAAAAAAAAAAAACGCGACAGGTCAGCCCCTTCGAATTGAGCCTTGCAGCGCGGACAGAGAGCATAGTTTTGCCCCTTGTGCTCCGTCAGAAGCATACAAGAGAAAAATTCAAGACCTCTCGAGGCGTCGTGTGCCAATTCTAGCGGCTCTGGAGGGCGACTTGGAGGGGGCCCATGCGAGCCACCAACCGCCTCTCGGTCGTCTGCGAATCTCGCTCTCGCGCTCTCCAAGAGGGAAATCTTCCTTTCGCCTTACCAAAAATAGAGCTTTGGCGCGTGTTCCGGACAAGCCCGATTCCCGCTTCAGACGCGAGACATTCTGAACAACTAGAACGCGCGCGAAGGTGAAGAAGAGAGCAGAACAAGGTGTTCAGGGAAAGCAGGAGTGCAGGTGAAAAAGAGAACAGTTCCGAGAAGAGGTTTGTGTTTTTCTTTTTTTTTACTAGAGAGCTGCTTTTCAGCATTGTACTTTCATTATCATCTCCCGAAACCTCTCGACCCCGACTACCTCGATCCTCTCGTTCTTCTTCGCCCGCTCCCGCTCCTCCTCGGTGTTGTACCCCCAGTCGACCAAGTACAGATTCCACTTCTTCATCGTCTCGTCGGCGGCGATCTTCTCCAGCGTCGAGAGCTTGTCCTCAACAAAGTGGAACGAGACGTTTCCTTTTCCTCCTGGTCCCTCTCCTCCTCCTCCCGTTCCTCCATCGCGGTGCCGCTCTTCCAGCATCCTCAGGACCTCGCTCTTGGGCTGCCCGCTCACGGTCTGCGAGAAGACCCGGTCCTCCTCGAACGGGATCCCCCCGATCTCCCTCAGCAGCGCGAGCGCGAAGCGTGCCTGCTTCGTCGTCACAACGTAGGCCTCGGCGCTGTCCCTGGCGTGGGCGACGGCCTCGGCCACGCCCGGATAGAAGCTGTTGCTCTCGAGCCACGACTGTAGATCTCGCCTCATCCAGTCGTCGCGATAGGAGCCAAACTTCTCGACGAGCTCGGACCGTTGCAGCTTCCACTTCCCCATCGCGAGCGGAAGCATCTCCGCCGACCACGACGAGAGCATCCGCTCGACCGACGTCTCGGCTTCTTTCGATCCCGGCTTGTCCTCGAGAAGGCAGCGCACCTGAACCAGGTTCTCGTACCCCGTTTCCACGACGGGCCTGACGAGGCGCATCTTGTGCAGGATTTCTTCTCTTCGGGAGAGGACGGCAGGGTCGGAGAAGAGGTCGGGCCAGAACTGGGCAGAAGCCTGAGGTGTTGAGTTTTTTCATTGTTGGAGGTCGAGTTTTTTTTTAGAGAGTTTTTTGGGGGGAGAGAGAGGAAAGACAACTCGGCCTCTTCTCCTTCCTTACCTCCCACGCCGAAATCGCGCTCTCGCCGACCGAGTCACAGACTACGCCGTCAAAGTCGAACGCCCAGACGTCGCTGGCGGATTTCGACGACGCCGTCATTACAGTTCTAGTTCTAGTTCGAGAAGCAGAGGACGAGGAAGGGGTTGAGGTCGAGAAAGTCGATTTCGATCGTCGGCGAGCAATTGCTAGCCGGGACGAGGCGCCTCTTCGCCCGCTGCTGCTGCTGCTACTTTCGTCGAACGAATCGATCGGCAATGTAATACCCGAGTGCGTCCTTCTGCTGCTCAAGCGCGCGCCCAGAGGGAGCATCGAGGGAAGAAAGCGAGAGAGAAAGACGAAGAAGGGCGAGAGAGAAAGAAAAAAGTGAGTCAATCGAGAATTCACTCTTTGTTTTTTCTTCTTTCGCTATTTTCAATTTGAAGACGAAAAGAAAAGTCCGTCGAAATCATGCACGGCCGCCCGCGCGCCATCCCAGGCGCACCCGTCGACCCCGAGAAGGCCAAGGCAGCAGCACAGAGGGTAAGAAGAAGACGAGAGAGAGAGAAAGAGAGAGAGGCCATCTGATTTTCGATGCTCCTCACGTCAAAAAAACAAAAAACCACTCGCAACCTCAACCTTTTTTCCACCCCAGCTCGCCCTCCTCTCGCGTCTCTCCGACGAGGTCCTCGCGCGCCGCGCCGAGCACAGGAGCGACCCGGAGTCGCTTAAACTGTGCGCGGCCCTGCTCGAACACAATCCCGAGGTCTATACCGCGTGGAACTGGAGGAGGGAGGTCGTCGGGCCGCTGCTCCTCGAAAAAGACGGCAAAAAGGAAGAAGAAGAAGGACCCTCAACTTCAACTTCTTCCGATGACGACATAAGGGTCAAGCTCGCCCAGGCAGAGCTCGACCTCACCGAAAAGTCCCTGCGCCGCAACCCCAAATGCTACTCCGCCTGGTACCACAGGCGCTGGGTCCTGCTGCAGAGGCCATTTTTGAAGCATTTGCTCCAAAAAGAACTTGTGCTCGTCGACAAGCTGCTCGACGCCGACGCAAGGAACTTCCACGCGTGGGCGCACCGCCGCGCGGTCGCGCGCGAGGCCGGCGTTCTGCCCAAAGAGTCCGAGGAGGCGGCGATGCGGAGGGTCGAGGACAACTTCTCGAACTACTCCGCGTGGCACGAGAGGTCCGCGACGCTGCTGCTGGAGGAAGCTGCCACGGAGAAGAACGACGGCGAAAATGACGACGACGACGACGACGGCGGCAAAAAATCTTCTGCTTCTCCTCCGCCTCTCCTCTCGGCTTCCGTGCTCGAGAGGGAGTACGATCTGGTCCAGCAGGCCGTGTTCACGGACCCGGAGGACCAGGCATCGTGGCTCTACCACCGGTGGCTGCTTTCGCAGAGCGTCGAGAGGTTCAGGAGGGCGAGAAAGGCAAAGGCAAGCGGCGACAGCGGCGACGACGGCGACAAAGCCACCACAGCTGCCGCTGCTGCTGAAGCCCTCGCCGCAACCCTAGAAGCAGAAAGTACGGCCTGCGAGGAGCTGCTGGAGGCCGAGCCCGACAGGAGCAAGTGCAAGTGGCCCCTGCTGACGCTGGCTAGGCTGAGCGAGGCGCGGGCGTGGCTGGAGAGGAAGAGAGGAGCAAAGAACGACGGCGACGACGGCAGCGACAGTGACGGCGAGAGTGAAAGGAAGGGCGTTTCTCGGAAGCCTCCAGCCGCCGCCGTCGCGATCTTCGAGCAGCTGGCCGAGCTGGACCCCCTGCGGAGGAATTTCTATCGCGATGCAGCCTCGGGCAGGGTATTCGTTTGAGGCTCTTTCTTGTAAAATAAGGTTTGGGAGAAAGTGCTTGCTAACCCTTAGGCTTCTTCAACCCTACATGAAAGACATGAATGAAAAACTCTCGCAGCTAACGCTTCCCGATTTTCCACGCTCCCTCGCTCTTTTCTCCTCGCCTTCGTGTTTCTCATTTCGCCTTCTTTAGTAACACGAAACGCAAGGCGCGAAAACAAGAAACAGCAAATTGAAGCTTCTGAAAGGCAAAACAAAAACCAAACAAAACTCTCACTCAGTTCTCACTCTCTTTCTCCCATCTCCCCCTCTACGGCGCCCTGCGGTGGATCAGCGCCTTCCCGTGCTCCTCGTACTCGGCCTTCGACATCCACATCTGCTGGAAAGAACCGAGACTCGCCAGGATCGACCCGCCGATCCAGACGCTGAACCTCCTCTCGACGGCGTTGGCCGGGCTCGTCACCTTGACCTTGCTCGTCGCGGCGAGAGCTACCTGCGAGGCCGCGTGCGCTGCCAGGTCCCTCTCGAGCCGCTCCCTGAGGCCCGGGAGTAAGGCCGTGCCTCCCGAAAGGACGACGTTGGCGTAGAAGTCGCGCTTGAGGTCGGTGTCGCACGCGGCGATCGAGGCGCGGACGGCGTTGGGCAAGGAGAGAGGAGGAGAAGAGGAGGCAGCCGGAGCGGCCGCTGCCGCTCCAGCTGCTGCAGCCGCAGATCCTCCTGCAGTCGAGGGCCTGCTGCTCGAAGAAGAAGCGAGCGAGCCTGCCTCGACGCCGTACCTCTTCAAGCCCGCGACGGGCTCGAACAGCAGCTCCGGCACGCCAAAGCGGTCGGCGCCGACCTCGAGCTCGGTGCCGTCGGGCAGCTCGTAGGTCACCGTCGGCATCGACGCGTTGGCGTCGACGTCGAAGGCCGCGTCTGCGGCGCGGCAGAGCGCCTCCTTGGCGTCGGAGGCCAAAGAAAGCCGGTGGAACTCGCGGAACGAGCTGGTGGTCCTCGGCTGGCTGAGCCGCGCGACCTTGAACTCTCCCGGCGAGACCTCGGTCCTCCTGAACGAGAAGCTCGGGGCGACTTTGTCGGCGCCGCCGGCCTTCTGCTCGAGCACGGAGAGCATCGCACGCGTCAGGGCCGCGCCGGCCACGGGGGTGCGGGTGACTGTCTTCGAGAGGAGGTAGCCCTCGTGGACGGCGGCGACTTTTTTTTTTTATGGTGGGGGGGGGGAGAAGAAATATTTTTGTTTTCGAGGAGATTTTTTTTTCGAGCGGGGGTGAGCAAAGGAAATTCACAACGAACTTTTTGCTCTCCACCTTCTTCTCTCCCCCTTCTTCTTCCGCCGTGGGTCGTGATCAGCCAGTGAAGCCCCATTCTCTCCCTCGCTCTATAGCTACTTTGTAATGACGGAGGCTGTGAACCCCAAGGCATACCCGCTCGCGGACGCGCAGGTACGAGAGAGGGAAAGAAAAAAAGGGTCGGCTGCCGCTTGCCGTTTTTTTCGGCATGCCGCCCAAAACAAAAAGAGCCGCCAACTTTCCGCGCTCATTTCTCCCTCGCCCTCCTTCTCTCTCTCATCGAAACCATCACCAACAGCTGACCAACACGATCCTCGACATCGTGCAGCAGGCGGCCAACTATAAGCAGCTTCGCAAGGGCGCGAACGAAGGTACGAAGGGACAACGTTGTCGAAAGAACGGCGGCGGCTAGTTCCTTTCGATGTCTAGCCGCCGCTGCCGCCGCCGCGAAAGTTCAAAAGGTCCCACTCCGAATGCGCCCTCGCTTCTACGCCCAATCCGATCGAAAGAAGCATGTGCGATACCGGCTCACGCTCTCTCCCAATCGATCGATCCCTCCCTCCGCAAAAACAATAAAAATACTCCAAAAATAAACAGCGACCAAGACGCTCAACCGCGGCATCTCCGAGTTCGTCGTTATGGCCGCCGACACTGAGCCCATCGAGATCCTGCTGCACCTGCCGCTGCTGGCCGAGGACAAGAACGTGCCGTACGTGTTCGTGCCGTCCAAGGCTGCTCTCGGACGCGCGTGCGGCGTGACGAGGCCGGTGAGTTGCGAATAAGAGAGGAGAAGAAGAAAGGGAAGGGAGGAAAAGCAGCGCAAAAGCGGGCGGCACAGAGCGAAAAGAAAACCTCGACTCACGTCCCCTTTTTCTCTCTTCCCCTTCCTCAAACCAACAGGTCATCTCGTGCTCCGTGACGACCAACGAGGGGTCGCAGCTCAAGGGCCAGATCCAGGCCCTGAAGCTGGCGATCGAGAAGCTCTTGATTTAGAAGAAGAGTGGAAGAAGAGGAGGAAGAAGCAGAGAAGGAGGAGGAGTGTCGAGGGCTGCCATTTCGCTTCGCTTTGCTGCTTCCCCCCCCGTTCTCCCCTCCTTTACCCAACTCAAGAAACTCCAATGACGGCGGACGCAAAAGACCAACAACAGCCTAAAAAGTGTAAACAGCAAAAGTCCCAATAAGAAAAACGCAAAGCAAGGAGAGGGCCAAAGAGAGAGGGAAAAGAGGAAGCAGCGTCGCAGGCCCCAACTCGGAAAAAACCTCTCCCCTCCCTCTCAAAAACAGGGGAAAAAACAAGGCTCACCGGTCGTGGAGTCGTGCCCCGCGTCGACCACCATCGCCGTCGCCCTCCCCGTCGCGAACGACGACAGCACGGCGTCCCTGGCCAGGAAGAGCGCCGGAGGGCCGCGACCCTCGAAGACCCGCTCGACGACCTCCTCGCGGTCCCTGTCGGGCTGCGCGGTGGGCTCGGCGAGCATGAAGGGGTGCTCGCTCGCGTCGAGGCGGAGGCGATCTTTCAGAGCGTGGTCCCAGAGGGCCTCGACGGCGTCCCAGTCGGCGTAGGTCCCGTCAGGTCCGAAGGCGGGGACGACCTGTTGTTGGGTTTTTGAAAAGGGAGGAGGAGGAGGAGGGGTTGGCGTCGAAGAAAGGAAAAAGAAAAAAGATGGTGAGCGATGGAATCGGGGATCGCCCCGCTGCTGCTGCTGCTGCTGCTGCTGTTGTCGTTTCTTCTTTGGACGATCACGAGCGACCAGCAGAGAAAAAACACCTCCTTCTTGCTCACCTCCATGTCGTCACGGCGGAATCCGAGAGCGTCGCTCCCGGCAAGCAAGCAGCGCTTGTCGCCGCCATCGCCGCCGTCGCCGGAAGACGATTTCGTGCTGCTCTTTGCCGAAGAGGAAGGAAGCTGGCCCACAGACTGTTTGCGGGGTTTTGATGTGTGATTTGATTTGCAGGTGCGTAGAGAACGAACGTCTTCAGTCGTCAGCTATAGCTGTGTGCACCGGGAGGGCTTCGATACACGCGCAGCAAGGGGCGATTTGGCGGAGTTGAAAGAGCTGGGGCGGGCGACGAAATCATCAACCGATGAGAGCAAAGAAAAGAGAGAGAGATTCTAAGCTCTCTCTGGACGCACCGAAGGGTAAACCGCCTTTGGCGCGTCCTCTCCGGCGTAGCCAGCCTTCACGGTTGAAGAGCCGATGTCGATGACGATGGCATTGACGTCGTCTATAGAAGGGAGGGGAGAGAGAGTTGAGATTTTTGATTGAGTTGAGGGTTGAGGGAGCGAGGTGAGCAAAAGGGGGATTCGACGGTCTTTCTTTCTGTCCCCTTGCTCTACGTCCCTCTAGTTCTTGAAACTAGCTCGCTCACGAACCTCCGCCAAACATGGTGCCTCAGGCAGCAAAAGGAGTGAAAGAGAGACAGAAACGCAAGAGCTCCCTGGAGAGAGAGACTCTTTTCGCTCTGACTTTTCCACCGCTGTGACGACGATTCTGTGCCGAGAGAAAAAACTCTCGCCTCGACCTTCTTTCACTTTTTTGCTTTTCTTTTGGTTGCAGCATGCAACCCTGTCCGTTGTCGTTGCTGCCCCCAAAGAAAAGGAAAGAAGCACAGCACGACAAGGACGCCGCTCTCGCCCCAACGGACGCGAAGCCAGAGCCCTCAGAGGGCGACAAAGCCACCGACGAAAGCGGCCAGCCAACAACGATCGCCGACCTCGTCAAGCCAGCGATCGTCGACTCCGTCGCCGCTGTTGAAACAAGCAAGATCAGGGGCTCGGCGCCTCCGCGAAAGCCCCGCGTGGGCGAGCAGTACCAGGCAGAGCTTCCGAAGCTCCTGGAGAGGCCGCACAAGCGCTAGCTTTTTCACTGGTTAAAACAATCGAAGCGGAAAGGCTTCGAAGAGGCATTGGATCTTTTCAGAGGATCGACCGAAATCGAGGGGGAAAATACTCGACATCGGACCTCGACCCCCCCCCCCCTCTCATCATGTTCCGCAGCAGCGCCGCGGCCTCCTCCTCCCGAGGCAAGCGCTTTTCCCTCCTGTGCCTGGAAGAGGGAGAGGACTACGTAGACGACTGGGTCGCTTCTGCTGCCCCTTGGCCCGCCCAGATCGCCGACGGCGGCGGGGCTGCCGCGGTCTGCGGCCGCGTCGCGGGCAAGCTCCGCCTGGGGTCGAAGTCGCTCGTGTTCGACCCCGACGATGCCCGGGCGCCGATTGTCAGGCTGCCCTTTGCCAATGTAGTGCAGTTGGAGCCAGAATCGAGCGGCGGCGGCGGCGGAGGAAGCAGCAGCAGCAGCAGCAGCGGTGAAAAGAATGCCTCTGCGGCTTTCACCGTCACGGCCTCGCTCTGCATCCGGATGAAGCCCGAGGGGAGGGACGCCCCCTACTCCTTTGACAAGTTTCCTGCGTCCGGAGGAGAGAACGCTGCTGCAGCCAAGTGGAGGTTTGAGCTGAGCTACGCCCCGCTCGACGCGTTCTTGCCCCTGGCGATGCGATACTTGGCAGCGTCGAAAGTCGGAGGAGGGACCTCTGCTTCTTCTTCCTCGCCGCCGTCGTCGTCCCGCGCCGAGAGCGAGCGGGCTCTGGCCCTGGCCGCCGAGGAGCGCTTCTCCTCCCTGGCGCGCTCCAACCCCTTTGACCCCTCGCTGCTCGTCGACATCTCGGAGAGGATCATCGCCGACGTCGCGCCGGCGAGGCTCCTGTCTCCCCTCGTCGCCGAGCCGGGCCGCGTCGTCGTGACCGACGCCCGCGTCTACTTCAGGCCTTTGGTCGACCCCTGCGCCGGGACGCCCCTGCCTCGCTCGCACGAGCTCAGGAGGGTTTTGGCTCTGGCGAAGAGGAGCACGATGACGGAGGGGCACAGTGACGTGGGGCTCGAGGTGTTTTTCTTCGAGCGAGGGGATGTCGAGGAGGAGCAAGGCGAAGGAGACGGAGCAGCGGGAGCAGGAGGAGAGGACGGAGGGCGAGGAGGAGGCAACGGCGGGGTTTCTGCTGCCTCGCCTTCTTCCTCGCCCTCTCTCCCTTGCGGCCCTTCTTCTTCTTCTTCTTCGGCTCCTTCGCCCTCCTGGGGCGCCGCGTCTGCCCTGTTTTCGTTCCGATCCAGGGCTCAGCGGGACCAGGCCCTGGCCGCCCTGAGCCGCTGCCCCTCGCTCGGCGCGGCCCTGCCTGGAGGGCGCGCCTCCGTCGGCGCCCTCTCGGCCGCGCTCGCGGCAGCAGCCGCGGCCCCTCAAAGTGCCACCGGCCTCCTCCGAGCCACCGCGGCCTGGAGGCGAGGCAGGATCTCCAACCTCGACTACCTGCTCTTGCTCAACGCCGCGGCGGGGAGGTCCTTCTCGTGCCTGTCCTCGTGGCCGGTCGTGCCCTGGGTGCTGAGCGACTACCGCTCCGCCCGCCTCGACCTGGGGAGGAGGGAAACCTTCCGGGACCTGTCCAAGCCCATGGGGGCCCTGGAGCCCGGGAGGCTGGAGCGGTTCCGGGAGAGGATGGAGGCGATGGCGAGCGTGGCCGCCCCGGCTGCTGGGACTGGTCCTCCCGTGAAGGGCAGGGGCAATGCGACGGCGAGAACCCCGTCTTCTCCTCCTCCTCCTCCTCCTCCTCCTCCCATCTCCCTCGACGCCCCTTTCCTCTACGGCACTCACTACTCCTGCCCCGGGTACGTCATGTCCTGGCTCCTGCGTGCCGCCCCGGCGCACATGCTCCGCCTCCAATCGGGCAGGTTCGACGCCCCTGACCGCCTCTTCTCGAGCGTCGCCGCGGCGTGGGCGAGCGCGGCGGGCGGCGGCGGCCTCGGCGACGTCAAGGAGCTGATCCCGGAGTTTTATCTCGACGACGCCGGCTTCCTGCTGAACAGGGCCGGGCTGGCCCTGGGCAGGAGGCAGGACGGGACGCCAGTCGGGGACGTGGAGCTGCCTCCGTGGGCGACGAGGAGGAGCGGAGCGGGAGCAGGAGGGGAGGAGGAAGAAGAAGGACAAGGAGGAGCGGAGGGAGCGCGCAGCGCCTCGTCGCCGTCGCCGCCGTCGCTGTCGTCCGCCGAGGCCGCTGCGGCGCGCTTCCTTTCTCTCCACCGCCTGGCCCTGGAGTCTCCCTTCGTCTCCGCTAACCTGCACCACTGGATCGACCTCGTCTTCGGGTACAAGCAGCGCGGGGAGGAGGCCGTCAAGGCCGACAACGTGTTTCACCCTCTGACCTACGAGGGGGCGCTTCCCTCAGACCTCGGCGACGGCGACGGCAACGAGGGCGACGCCGTTGTCCCTTCTGCTGCTGCTGCTGCTGCTGCCGGTTCTTCCTCTTCTTCTTCTTCATCTTTCACTGCTCCTTATTTCTCGGCAGAGGAGAGACGCGCCCTGGAGTCCCAGGTGACTGAGTTTGGGCAGTGCCCCAGGCAGCTCTTCACGGTGCCACACCCGAGGAGGCAGCGGGCGTCGCCGCCGCCGTCGCCCTTTGCTGCGGCAGCGCCTGGCGCGAAAAGCAGCAGCAGCAGCAAGACTGTCGGCGCCGCGGCCCGGAGGCGGCCCGGTGGGGCTCTCGTTGCGGCACTGCTCGCGACCCTCGAGGCGACGACGCGGGAACAAGATGATGAAGACGATGAAGAAGGGAGCAACGGCGACGATTTGCGTGAGCTCGACGTTCTCGCAAAGGAGCAAGAAGAGCAGGCTGCTGCCGCTGCTGCGAGTGCTGCTGCTGCGGCAGAGGCCGCGATAGCAAGGCCGTCGCAAGAGCAGCCTCCAGGAGAGACCCCTCGCCCAGGCAGCTGGTCCAACAGGCTCAGCGGGAGCTTCTCCGCACTCGCGCAGCAGGCCGCCGACGGCGGCAGAGCCGCCGCGAGCGCCGCTGCCAGTGCCGCCGCGGCCGCGGCTACTCCAGCTCCTGCGGCCGCCGCCGCAGCATCAGCTGCATCAACAACAACGACAGGGGGTCTCTCTTTGTCCCTGCGGAGCCTCTTTGTCCGCGCGCCGTCTCCTCCTCCGATCCCGACGACTTTGACACCAACGGCTCGAACGTCGAGCGGAGGCGGGCGCCCATGCTGGGGGCCCGACCTCCGCTCGCGGCTCGCCGGAGGGGCGTCGCTGCTCGAGCTCGGCGTCGTCTCGGCCTCCGAAGGGACCGTCGCACGCGCCACGGCCGTCGCCGCGGCGCGTTTGGGAGGAGGGAACGAAGCCGGGGAGGCCATCACGCTGGCCTTCGCTGGCAACAGCAGCGGTGAGGTCTCGGCCTGGGCGGTGCCTCCGGTTTCATCTTCCTCCCTCCCGCCGCAGAGGCTCTTCGCGGCGACAGCCTGCCCCGCCTCTTCCGTCGAGTGCCTCGCGCTGCTTCGCCCCCCCTCGAGCTCCTGCGTGCCTTCTTCTTCTTCTGGTTCTTCTTCTTCTTCTCTGTCTTCGCTTCTGCCTGTTCCTCTGCCCCTGGTGCTCGTCGGCGCGGGCGACGGCCGGCTCGTCGCGCTCGACGCAAACAACGAGAAAAGAGCAGCAGGAGAGAGAGGAGGAGGAGAAGAGAGCGAAGAAGAGACTGGAATCGTCGTCGGCTCCTGCCAGGCCCACGCGGACTCGCTGTCGTGCTGCTCTCTCGTGTCGTCCGGATGCTCTTCGACGCTGGTGACTGCCTCCTGGGACGGCAGGATCAAGCTCTGGGCGCTCGCCGAGGGGAGGCAGCCCTGGAGGAAGAAGAGGCAAAACGAGAAACCTTCTTCTCCCCCTTCGTCTTCCTCGATTTCCTCTCCGAATCCCACCCCGTTCCTCGAGCTCGTTGGAGACGAGCCCGTGTGGTCCCTGGCCTGCTCGGCGCACGACGGAGGCAAGCTGGTGCTCACGGGCAGCGACGACGGCGTTGTCCGCGCGTGGGACGGGCGGGCCGGAGGAAGGAAGTCGTCGGGCTCCGGCTCCGGTTCCTCCTCTTCTTTTGCTTCTTCTTCTCCTTCCCCGGTCTGCACCGTGCGCGTCTCTAACGACTACGTCGCCGGGCTGGCTCTGCTCCCGCCCTCGTCTTGTCCCGGTGGGGTCTTCGCGGTCGCGGCGACGGCGGACGGCAAGCTGAGCGCCGTCGACTTCCGCCAGGGGAAAGTCGTCGCGACGAGTGACTCGGATTCCAGCTCTTCCTCCTCTTCCTCTTCCTCGGCTATGATGGGACCTCTGCGCTCGCTGGTCTGCGACGGGTCCCTGGCGATCGCCGGAGGAGAAGACGGGCGCGTGGCGTTCTGGCCCGTGAGGGAAGCGCTCTTGGGGGGCAGAAGCGGGAGCGGAAACGGGAACGGGAGCGGAGGAGGAGAAAACACGAGCGTTCCACCCTTGCTCGCGGCCCGGAGCGGGGTTTCGATCAATGCGCTGGCGGGGCTAGGTGGCGGGGTCGGAAGGGACGCGATTTTTGTTGCTGGTGAGGACGGGAGGGTCACGGTGCTGCGAGGGTGAGAGATTGATGAAAGAGGTCTCGTGTAAATCAAAATCGAAAAGAGCATCTTGAATCACTGTTTTCTCGTTTCTTCTCTTCTCGTTCTTCTCTTCTCGTTCTCTTTCTCTCATTCGATTTCTTATCGCGGGAGATACGAAGCCATCGAAACCACATCGTTGATGAATTCAGTCAAGGTGAAGAAAGGAGGTGAAAGAGAGAGGAAGCGAGGGCGAGGGATTTGACGTCGCCCTTTTTTTCGACGTCGGCCCCGCCCCGACGTCGATTTGACGTCGCTCCGTCTCTCTCTCCCTCGAGTAAAAAAACTTGGTGTTCCACCCCTTTGCTCGTCCTTTTGCGATAGCTGATGACTCCAATTGAGACTGCTCGTGGCCGTGACCGGGAGAGAGTCCCAGAACTCGTCCATTTCAAATGGTTTTTGACGCCTGCATTCAATTCGACGTCCCTTTCTTTTTCAAGCGCCGGCGAAGGAAAAGGGGCAGTGCCGTCGTGGTTTGAGCTCTCACTCCTTTTTTCCCGTCGACACGGACGTCGTCGATCAACTCTTTCAAAAACAGAACGCCCGCGCCACCATGGCGCCCCAGGAAGCCCCTGACGCTGCTGTCAAGGAGCAGCCCCAGCCTCGCCCCTCCTCTGGCTCCGACCTCACGAAAGAAAACGCCACGGCCGGCATCATTTCGAACGAGAGTTTGACGGTAAGGGAGATCGATGTGGATGCATTGCCCTCTCTCTTTCTCTCTCTTCCTCTCTCTCTACTCTTCCTCTCACCATCTTGACCCTGTTTAAAATTCGAAAACACAAACAGGAGGAGGAAATCGAGCGTGTCGTGGCCCCGGAGGCAGCGGTGGCCGAGGAGGAGCGCCTGCGAGCAGAGCGCGAGGTGAGAGTTTTGTTTTTTTCC